>Ga0206127_1002515_pt1 | contig 18035 bp, 18 predicted proteins | sample Helgoland_Spring_6_FD_148646 | JGI IMG/M metagenome (GOLD analysis project Ga0206127, IMG submission 148646) | Pelagic subsurface seawater microbial communities from Kabeltonne, Helgoland, North Sea - Helgoland_Spring_Bloom_20160419_1 | ecosystem: Environmental > Aquatic > Marine > Epipelagic ...
TAATGCGTAAAATGACAGCTTCGTCGCTCGTTTCACTTTTTATCGCTTCATACTCAAAGCGCCATGAGTCTTGTGCGGCTTGCAGTTCTTTTTCCCAACTCGCCCCTTTTTGAAAGAGACACGTCCCTTTCGGTGCAAGATGCAAGTCCGCGAACTCTAGCAGCTTTGTGAGGTCTGCGAGGGCGCGTGCGGTGAGTACATTGGCGTTTTGTGGAGGCAATTTTTCAATTCGTTCTGCGTAGACCTGAACTTTGCAGTCCGTCTCCCGCGCGACGGTACGCAAGAAAGCGCATTTGCGTTGATCGCTCTCCACCAGCGCTATCTGCCGATCAGGTGAATGTTCTTTAGACAGAATTGCGAGAACCATACCAGGAAAGCCACCACCAGAGCCGATGTCCAGCCAGTTAGTTGTAGTTTCAGCACCCAATTGGAAAACTTGAGCGGAATCCAAAATATGACGCTCCCAAATGTCATTGAGCGTCGCTTTAGAAACCAAATTTATCTTTGGGTTCCATTTCAACAGAAGCGATTCATAGTGCTTTAGACGCTCCATTGTTTCACGTGAAACATTCAATCTGCCAAGACTCTCGCTCATACTAAGCTCGCTTTCGCTGACGCAATTTCGCTAACAGCAGTGTCAACGCTGCAGGAGTCATCCCATCAACGCGTCCCGCTTGAGCAATATTCATTGGTTGCACGCGGCCAAGCTTCGACTTTAGCTCATTTGATAAACTATCAATGGCGTCATAATCGAAGTTTGCGGGAATTACCTGCGCTTCATCACGTTTCAAAGCGTCAACATCCTTTTGTTGACGCGCAATGTAGTTTGAATAAAGCGCATCGCGCTCAACTTGCTCAGCAATCTCTTTGTCCGTGTCTGACAACTCTGGGAAAAGTCCCAAAATGTCAGCAAAAGCAACATCAGGAAACGCCAAAACCTGTACGCCATCTCGTCGATTACCGTCTTGGTTCACTGAAACGCCGCCCGCGTTTATCTCTTTGGGTGTCAATGACCGAGACTTCAGCGTCTCCACAACAACCGCGATGCATGCTTTCTTCTTCTCGAACATATCGGCTCGTGTCTTTCCAACACAGCCAAGCTCAATGCCTAGAGGCGTCAACCGTTGATCCGCATTGTCGGCACGCAACGAAAGCCTAAACTCCGCACGTGAAGTAAACATACGATACGGCTCTGTCACGCCTCGTGTGGTCAGATCGTCGATCATTACGCCAATATAGCTGTTAGTCCGGCTAAATATGATAGGTTCGCGATTTTGCACTGCCAAAGCAGCGTTAAGACCGGCGACTAGCCCTTGCGCGGCGGCCTCTTCATAACCCGTTGTTCCGTTGATCTGCCCCGCAAGATATAGCCCATCGTACCCCTTCACGCTTAGACGCGCGTCTAATGCGCGCGGATCGACGTAATCGTATTCAATGGCATAGCCAGGTTGAATGATCTTAGCGTCTTCCAAACCCACAATCGTTTGCACATAGGCGTGTTGAACATCTTCAGGGAGGCTAGTGGAAATTCCATTCGGATAAACGGTGTGATCACTGACACCTTCAGGCTCTAAAAAGACTTGATGGGACGTTTTGTCAGCAAAGCGCACGATCTTATCTTCGATAGACGGGCAATAACGCGGGCCAATGCCATCGATATGACCACCGTACATAGCGCTCTTTTTGAGGTTATCTTCGATCAACTTGTGTGTGCGCAAATTCGTGTGCGTGATTCCACAGTTCACTTGCGGCGCGCTAGCGCCCGAAGACATGAAGGAAAACAGCACTGGATCTTTGTCACCCGGCTGACTTTCAAGGATATCCCAGTTTATTGTACGCCCATCCAATCGTGGCGGCGTGCCTGTCTTCAAACGCCCTAACGGGAGATTAAAGCTATCAATCCGCTCCGCGAGTTTAATAGAAGGTTTGTCACCCATACGTCCACCTGGCTTTGAGACGTCGCCTATATGAATAACGCCGCGCAAAAATGTCCCTGTTGTGAGGATTACCGCTTCGCTTGATAGCTCATTGCCATCTGCCAGCATCACGCCTTTGATTGTAGAACCGTCCATGATGAAATCGACGACTTCACCTTCGATAATACTCAGATTCGTCTGCTGTTCAGTCTCTCGTAGCATTTCTGAACGATAAATCGCTCTATCAGATTGTGCTCGCGGGCCTTGGACGGCTGGACCCTTACGTCGATTAAGAAGTCGGAATTGAATACCAGCCTTGTCAGCGACACGACCCATCACACCATCGAGCGCATCAATCTCACGAACGAGATGACCTTTACCCAGACCGCCAATCGCTGGGTTACATGACATCACGCCAATTCCATCACGATTCAAAGTGACCAGCGCAGTATTCACACCCATGCGAGCGGAGGCATGAGCGGCATCACAGCCAGCGTGCCCACCACCGATAACGACAACATCAAAATGCGATTGTTTCACGTGAAACATTCCTTACTTACCAAGACAGAAGCTTGAAAAAATTTCATCCAAGAGATTCTCAACGTCTACATGACCTATGAGGCTGTTCAAAGCACGAATAGCAGACCGCATATCCTCAGCCACAAGATCATAGTGATCGGGGCCAAGAGTTAGCCCATCTTTGGCCGCGTTCAAATATTGCACCGAAGACAGCAACGCCTGACGATGCCGTTCACGCGTTGCAATACCTGCGCTAGCCGATCTTTCAAACAATGTCGTCGAGATAACTGAAACAAGGCTATCCACACCCTTGCCAGTCTTACCCGAAACGGTCATCCCGCTTTGTGACTGAAAAAGATCCGCTTTTCCAAGTATTTCGATATCACCATTCTGGGGTGTTATTGGAAGCTTTTCATTAACAGAAGACTTTAGAAAAACGCGCAGGTCGGCTGCCTTGGCGCGTTGCAAAGCACGATCGATACCGATCTTTTCTACAAAATCCTCTGTCTCGCGAAGGCCAGCGGTATCCAATATTGTTACTGCCAGACCATTCAAGTCCAGCTTAACCTCAATCACGTCCCGCGTCGTCCCTGCATATTCAGAAGTGATCGCAGCGTCGCGGCCAGCAATCGCATTGAGCAATGTGGACTTACCAATGTTAGGTGCACCAATAATCGCGACTTCGAAGCCAGTCCGAATGCGTTCAGCAGTTTTCACACCTTCTGCTTCTTTGTTGATCGCTGATTGGCTACGGTCTAGCAGCTCCAGAACTTCGGGAGTGACATCGACAGGGACATCTTCATCAGCGAAATCAATCGTTGCTTCTAGTAACGATGCTGCTCTTATCAAATCACTGCGCCAAATCTCAGCGGTTCGACCAAGATCCCCAGCGAGAACGCGCACTGCTTGTTTACGCTGCGCTTCTGTTTCCGCATCAATGAGATCAGCGAGACCTTCGACCTGAGCGAGATCGAGTTTCCCATTCTCCAAAGCGCGTCGCGTGAATTCGCCAGGTTCTGCGAGGCGCACGCCTTCGACACCTCCCAGCAGCTCCATTATGCGGGAAACAATTGCTGTACTTCCATGTAAATGAAACTCAACAACTGGTTCGCCCGTGAAACTTTTGCGATCCTCAAAGGTCAAAACCAACGCCTGATCAATCAAAGCTCCGCTAAGATCAGTCAGGTTACGAAGGCCAGTTTTGTGCGAAGACGGCAAATTGGAGCAAAACACCAAACCAGCATCCCAAGCGCGCGCGCCAGAGATACGGATAACGGAAACGCCGGCCTTGCCTTGCGCCGTCGCGAGAGCAAAAATCGTGTCCATGACACCTGCCCTATCTGGTTGTTAGGTGTTCATTGAATCAAAGAACTCGGCGTTGCTCTTTGTTTGCTTGAGCTTACCAAGTAGGAATTCAACTGCGTCTGTCGTACCCATAGGATTAAGGATACGGCGCAAAACGAAGGTTTTCTGTAGATCAACTTTGTCGATCAACAGTTCTTCCTTACGTGTGCCAGACTTAAGAATATCAATCGCAGGGAAGACACGCTTGTCAGCAATTTTACGATCCAGAACAACTTCGCAGTTACCCGTTCCTTTGAATTCCTCAAAGATCACTTCATCCATGCGCGAACCTGTGTCGATCAATGCAGTGGAAATAATCGTAAGCGATCCACCCTCTTCGATATTACGTGCGGCACCAAAGAAGCGTTTCGGGCGTTGCAACGCGTTTGCGTCAACACCACCTGTTAGTACTTTACCCGACGAAGGCACCACAGTGTTGAAGGCTCTACCAAGTCTTGTGATAGAATCAAGAAGGATGACCACATCTCGCTTATGCTCAACCAGACGTTTGGCTTTTTCGATAACCATCTCGGAAACAGCAACGTGACGCGTAGCAGGTTCGTCAAAGGTTGAGGAAACAACTTCACCCTTAACAGAACGCTGCATGTCGGTGACTTCTTCAGGACGTTCGTCGATCAGAAGGACAATCAAGTAACACTCAGGATGATTTGCTTCGATACTCGCTGCGATATTCTGTAGCAAAACGGTTTTACCAGTCCGCGGCGGCGCAACAATCAAGCAACGCTGACCTTTGCCAATTGGAGCAACCAAGTCGATGACGCGCGCGGAGCGGTCTTTGATGGTTGGATCCTCGATCTCCATCTTGAAACGTTCATCAGGGTAGAGCGGCGTGAGGTTATCAAAGGCAATCTTGTGCTTTGTCTTTTCGGGATCCTCAAAGTTGATTTGCATGACACTAACAAGGGCAAAGTAGCGCTGGTTATCGTCAGGTGCAGTAATCACACCATCCACAGTATCGCCTGTTCGCAAAGAATATTTACGGATCATTTCAGGAGAAACGTAAATGTCGTCCGGACCCGACAGATAGTTCGCCTCAGGCGAGCGCAAGAAGCCAAAACCGTCTTGCAGCACTTCGAGAACACCGTCCCCCATGATTTCCCAACCTTCATCCGCGCGTTCGCGTAGAATTTGGAACATCATTTCGCCCTTACGCATTGTGGATGCGTTCTCGATCTCTAGCTCTTCAGCCATGGAAACGAGGTTCTTAGGGCTTTGCGCTTTGAGTTGCGAAAGTGTGAGAGAGTTTTGTGTCATGAAAAACCTTTGGACAGCACGACCGATATGGCGCTGTTTGATAAAACTGAAATTAGGAGGTGCACGTTGATCCTGAACAGGCGCGCGTTGAAGCCCTATTACAGGCGCGTGCGCCTCGAGTCAAATAGCCGCTTAGAACTTCACAACGACCGATACAACGATAAGGACCATCAAAAGCGTAGGGACCTCATTCATGAGGCGATACTGACGCCCTGTGAGCTTATTTGAGCCGTTAACGAAATCTTTACGACGTTTACCTAACCATTCATGGAAGATAGTCATCGCGATCACGCTCACCGCCTTCACCCAAGGCCACCACATGGACCAATCGACAATCCCGGGTGTAAACACCAAACACAGACCAAAAATCCAAGTTGCGATCATCGCTGGCTGCATGATCACTTTGAACAGCTTCATTTCCATGTTTTGATAGGTCTCATTTAAAAGACCAGTCGGATCAACACGCTCTACATGGTTCACAAGCAATCTTGGAAAATAGAACAGCCCTGCCATCCAAGAGATCACTGCCATGATATGCAGTGATTTGATCCATGGATATGCTGAAGCGAGTAAATCTGACATGTCCTATCCTTAATAATAATAAATAAAAGATAAAAGGTTGATGATTATGTAGTGTGACCACTTTCTGTGGATTAAACAGTTTTCCACAGAAGCTTGAACATGTTGAGGACTTAGAACTTGTCTCTTCATAATGTCTTGATATCATTAATAAGTGTTTTAAAATATATACTTACCCAGAATATTGATGTGGATAACCTACTCACATTTGATGTGCAGTTTTAGAGATGCAAGAATTTTTTCTTCGCAAACTTATCCTCATCCACAGAGTAGGGATCGGTGTGCTTTTCCTTGGCGTGACGTGATATTCCCCAGCTTGCCAAGTCTCACCAAGTTGCCCAGTAATACTCCTTAACAAATCCTTCCCTTGATCCACGGACTTATCCACATGACCGCTCCCCTTATTCTAGCGTCTGGTTCTGAAACGCGGCGCGAGATGCTGCAAAACGCAGGGCTTCAGATTGAAACGATCAAGCCGCGCGTTGATGAAGACATGATGCGCGACGCGATGTTGGCGGAAGAGGCAAAGCCGCGTGATATTGCCGATGCTCTTGCGGAAATGAAAGCGCGTAAGATTAGTGAGAAACATCCGGATCGCCTTGTTCTTGGTTGCGATCAAGTCCTCGATTTTCGTGGCACGCTTTATTCCAAGGCGCGAACCAGAGAAGAGGCCGTGCAACAATTGACCGAACTACGCGGTGCGCGACATTCATTGTTAAGTGCTGCGGTGCTTTATGAGGGCGGCAAACCGATTTGGCGTCACGTTGGAACAGCGCGCTTAACCACGCGTGTCTACTCCGATGCGTTCATTCAGGATTATGTGACACGCAACTGGGAAGATGTGCGTCACTGCGTTGGCTGCTACAAACTTGAGGCTGAAGGCGTGCGTCTGTTCGCGCAGGTGGAGGGCAATCATTTCACCGTTCTTGGTCTTCCCCTGATCGAATTGGTCAATTACCTCACCCTCAAAGGGGAGCTACAGCAATGAGAGAGCAGAAAATTCCATTGGCGGGTGTGATTGGTCATCCGATTGCGCACTCGAGGTCGCCGCAGCTACATGGGCATTGGTTACGCAAATATGCGATCAAAGGGCACTACATCCCGATGGATATCGCGCCGCAAGATCTTGAAAGCACTATTCAGATGTTGCCGAAGATGGGGTTTGTCGGGTTGAACGTCACGCTCCCCCATAAAGAAGCGGTGTTGGAGCTTGCTGATCTTGTCACAGATCGGGCCAAACTCATCGGCGCTGCGAATACGCTTATTTTCCGTAAAGACGGAAAAATTCATGCGGATAATACGGACGGATACGGGTTTATGCAGAATTTGCTGCAAAGCGCGCCTAAGTGGAACCCGCGAGCAGGCCCCGCAATGGTACTGGGTGCAGGTGGCGCTGCGCGTGCGGTTCTTGCGTCGTTCATTGATATTGGCGTGCCGGAAATTTTGCTTACCAATCGAACGCGTGAACGTGCGGAGCAACTCAAGGCAGATTTCGGCGACAAGATTACTGTCGTGGATTGGGTACAAGCCGGTAATGCGATGGAGGGGGTGAATGCTGTGATCAACACCACCTCGCTCGGCATGGTCGGCAAGCCTGAGATGCGCGTACCTTTGGACGCACTTGCGCCCGGAATGTTGGTGAGTGATCTGGTCTACACACCCCTGCAAACCAAACTTTTGCGCGCGGCTACGGATGCGGGCGCGACGGCGGTTGATGGTTTAGGTATGCTTTTGCATCAAGCTGCGCCAGGTTTTGAGCGTTGGTTCAAAGTGAAGCCTGAAGTGGACGATGAACTTCGCGCGGTTGTGTTGCGATGAATTTTAAGTTGGGTCTGACGGGCTCCATCGGGATGGGCAAATCGACAACTGCGCAAATGTTCGCGGATGCAGGTTGCGATGTTTGGGACGCGGATGCGGCTGTGCACCGGCTCTATGCAATAGGTGGCGCTGCGGTTGCACCGATGAAAGCTTTGTTGCCTGAGGTGATTATTGATGACGCTGTTTCACGTGACGCTCTGCGAGAGGTAATTCAAGCAGACCCAAGCATTCTGAAACATATTGAACAGATCGTTCATCCTTTAGTTGGGCAAGATCGTGCGGTATTCATCGCTAACTCTAAGCAAGATATCTTGGTGTTCGATATCCCCATTTTGTTCGAAACTGGTGGCAATAAAACAATGGATGCAGTTGCGTGCGTAAGTGTTGATGCAGCCACCCAGCGTGCACGCGTTCTAGCGCGTGGTACTATGAGTGAAGCGCAGTTTGAGCAAATCTTAGCCAAGCAAATGCCCATTGAAGAAAAGCGCGCGCTTAGTGATTATGTGATCGAAACCGATACGCTGGAGCATGCGAAAACGCAGGTCGAAGCGATAGTGAGAGACATCAAAGGGAAGCTGCAAAATGCGTGAGCTGGTTCTGGACACCGAGACGACAGGCTTTGATCCGCAACAAGGCGATCGCATCGTTGAGATTGGCGCGGTTGAGTTGATCAATCAGATGCCAACGGGGCGTACCTATCACCAATACATTAACCCAGAGCGTGCCATGCCGAATGAGGCTTTTGAAGTGCATGGTTTGGGCGACGATTTTCTGCGCGATAAACCCGTATTCAAACAGATCGCTCAGGAGTTTCTAGATTTCGTTGGCACAGACAAGATGGTCATCCACAATGCTGCGTTCGATATGAAATTTCTGAATGCAGAGCTTGGTTGGTTGAATTTGCCACAATTGCCGTGGGAACAAGCGCTCGACACGCTCGCAATCGCGCGCAAGAAATTTCCGGGCTCGCCTGCTTCTCTTGATGCTCTGTGTCGTAGGTTCAATATCGATAATTCGAACCGTACTTTGCACGGCGCTTTGCTCGATTCTGAAATTCTAGCGGAAGTGTATTTAGAGCTGTTAGGCGGACGTCAGCCCGGCCTCGTGCTTGCCAATTCTGGCGGTGGCGCGAATGGCGGTTCTGAGGAAACGTGGCGTGCATCCAAGCGTCCCTCCCCGCTTCCGCCTCGGATTACCGAGGAAGAAACCAAAGCGCATGCCACCTTTGTTGAAAAACTTGGGGAAGATGCGCTTTGGTCTAAGCTTACTTAGTTAGGCAGTTTAATTAGGCTGGGCTTGCGCCGCTGCGTCTGCCTGACGACGTGCAATTTCGTTTCGGTAAAGCGATACGAAATCGATGTTCTCAAGGTTGAGAGGCGGGAAGCCACCATCGCGTGTCACGTCTGATACGATGCGACGCACAAACGGGAATGTCATGCGTGGGCACTCGATCAACAAGAACGGGTGCATCTGGTCTTCTGGCACACCTTCAATGTGGAAAACGCCAGCGTACTCAAGCTCAAGCAAGAACAACTGCTGATCTGTGTCTTTCACCTTGGATGTGATGTTCACTTTGGTGATGACTTCAAACTGATGCTCGGCTGTACGCTTTTTCGCGTCCAAGTTCACCTGAACCTGCACATCAGGGTTCACTTCGCCCTGAATGCCCTTTTGCGCCAGAATGTTTTCAAACGACATATCGCGAATATACTGCGCGAGGATGTTCATTTTGATCTGCGGCGCCTCTGGGGCTGCTGCCTCTGGTGTTTCGTTCTCAGCCATTGAAATTCTCCGGTAAAATGTCAGTTAGCGCAGTGCTTAACAGCAAGCGGCGAGGGTCTCAATGCTTTGTCCATCCGGAAGGGGGCGCATTTGGATCTCGCGGCACTTCTTCGAATTCACCATCGATAATGTTGGGATCTTGCCGCGCACGCGGTTGCGCTTGGCCGCCCATATCAAAGGTCTGAACTTTGATGCGTGACTTTAGGTAACGAAACACGGCGGATCGCACAGCCGGAACCAGCAGCGCAAAGCCGACAGCATCCGTAAAGAAGCCAGGTGTGAGCAAAAGTGCGCCGGACACCAAAATCATCGCCCCATGCGCGAGCGGTTCGGACGGATCAGAGAGCGTTCCGAAGGACTGGCGCAGGTTGTTCATGGCCAAAGCACCCTGCGTGCGGACCAAAAATGTGCCGATCACTGCCGTTAAAATGACGATTCCCAAAGTTGACCAGAGGCCAATCGCCCCACCGATTTGAATAAATAGTGCGATTTCGATCAATGGGACCGATAAAAACGCCAAAAATAACCACATCTTTCCGCTTCTCCTGTGACTTGCGGGCACAGTGGACTTGACCACCGCCCTTGCGTACATAAGTCCTCAAGTAACGTGTTGCTATGCTTGAGAGGACGACACCTTCATGAATTCGCCCATTATCCAACTTTTAGTACTTGCCGGCATCGCAGTTTTCCTAATTTTGCGGCTTAAAAATGTGCTTGGCACGCGGGAAGGCTTTGAAAAGCCACCAGCGCCAGCGCCAGCGCCCTCAGCGCGTAAACGCCCTGAGTTCGAAGTGATCGAAGGCGGTCCTGACCTCGATATCGCGGATCATACAGAGGGGATGCCGGAGGCGGCAGAAGCTTTGGCCAAGATGAAAGCGGCAGAGCCTTCTTTCGGCGTGTCCGATTTTCTTGGCGGTGCGCGCGGCGCTTACGAAATGATCCTCATGGGGTTCGAGCGTGGCGATCTGGCCGACATCAAGCCGTTTCTTGACGATGATGTTTACGCAAGCTTTGCCGAAGTGGTTGAGCTGCGCGAAAAGCAAGGTCTGACAGTCGAAGCGTCTTTCGTTGGTATTCGTGAAATGTCTTTGGCCGATGCCACCTTCGATGACGAAAGCGGTATTGGTGAAGTTTCGGTGAAGTTCATTGGTGAGATGACATCAGTGGTGCGTGACAACGCCGGAGAGATCGTTGAAGGCGATGCGAAAAAGATCAAACGTCAGAAAGATGTTTGGACCTTCGCGCGCAAGATGGGTGCAGATGATCCGAACTGGCAACTCGTTGCCACTGGCGAATGATCCGTGCCCTTAGGGCATTACTTTTTGCAGGGGGCGTTTTAATGAGCGCCTCCGCACAGGCGGAAACTGTCTACTCGATCCTCGATTTCGACGATTTAGACGGCTGGGCCGAAGACGATCACCAAGCAGCGCTAGATGTGTTTCGCTCGACCTGTCGTGATATGAAAACCCCTGATTGGAAAACGCTGTGCCGTGCGGCGCAAGATCAACAAAATGCGCGCGCGTTTTTCGAGCTTTTCTTTCGTCCGTTGCTGATTGAAGACGGCAAGGACATGATGTTTACGGGCTATTTTGAACCTGAACTTGATGGTTCACGCACCAAGACTGCGCGCTACAAATACCCAATTTACGCGATGCCAAGAGATGCCAAGACAGCGGGTCAATGGTACACGCGTCGTCAAATTCTCGAAGATGGGGTGATGGACGGTCTCAACCTTGAGATTTGTTACGTCGATGATCCGGTCGAATTATTCTTCCTGCAGATCCAAGGATCTGGTCGCGTGCGTCTGCCCGACGGTAGCTTCCTGCGCGTTGGCTTTGGTGGTTCGAACCGTCACAACTATCGCTCTATCGGGCAAGAAATGGTGCGGCGTGGGATTTATCAATCACATCAGGTCTCTGCCGAAGTGATCAAAAACTGGGTGCGACGTAATCCCGAAGAGGGCAGAGAACTGCTCTTTCACAACCCATCTTACGTGTTTTTCCGCGAAGTGAGCGAAGTGCCTGCGGACAAGGGTCCGCTGGGTGCGATGAACCGCTCTATCACGACGATGCGTTCGATTGCGGTTGATCCGAAATTCACCCCGCTTGGTGCGCCTGTTTGGATTGAGAAAGATGGTAAATCACCGCTGCGTCGTTTGATGGTCGCACAAGACACCGGATCAGCGATTAAGGGCGCGCAGCGTGCTGACGTGTTTTTTGGAACCGGTGATCAAGCAGGCAAGGAAGCAGGTCGTTTGCGTGATCCGGGCCGCATGGTTGTGCTGATGCCGATCCAGCGTGCTTACGCTTATCTGCCTGAGAACGTCCAGTAAGATGAGCCGCCGCCGTGTGAAGCCAGACGAGCTTGATCTGTGGAATCAAGTGGCGCGCACGACAGAACGGTTAACGCCGCCGAAACGCTCGATTATCGTCGATGCGCCGCTGCAAGAGAAACCACCAAAGCGCGAAGCAAAGTCAATTGCGCCGTTCAAATTAGGCGCGCTTCCAACCGCGACCCGTGAAATGCGTGATGTTTTGCCTGCGCTTAGCGAACGTTTGCGCGCGGCACCTGTGCAAATGGACGCGAAGTCCTACAAGACAATGCAGCGCGGAAAACTCAAACCCGAAGGGCGCATCGATCTGCATGGCATGACCGTCGCGCAAGCGCATCCAGCGCTTATTTCGTTCATCATGTCCGCGCAATCATCGGGCAAACGGTTGGTTCTGGTGATCACTGGTAAGGGTGGTAAGCGCGAAGAGCTTGGCGCAATTGCCCCACAACGTATGGGGGCTTTGAAGCGGCAAGTGCCGCTATGGTTAACTATGGCGCCTGTTTCAACGGCTGTTCTGCAAGTGACTGAAAGTCATATCCGTCATGGTGGGGCAGGGGCCTATTACGTTTACTTACGCCGCGCTCGGTAGCAATTTGCGCGATGTGGATATCCCGATCCAGATTGAGAGGGACGTCAGCACAAAGTAAACAGCGACCCAGATGTATTGCGATGCAATTCCAATGCCAAAGTCGATCAATATGCCTGTGAGGCCCGGCCCAATCGCTGATCCTAGCACCATAACTGCTGCTGCCACTGCTTTGATTGCACCCAGATGGGCGGTTCCGTAAAATTCGGCCCAAAAGGCAGCGATTAACGTCGCTTGCGCCCCTGCGGTGAGGGCCAGAAAGAAGAAACCCCAGCCAAGCCCCAACATGTGCGTCGCGAAAATCACGAAGGCTGCAACCATTGGCAATTGGTGAAATGGCAACAGCTTTGCAGTGCCCAAGCGATCGACCAACGCCCCCGTCGCGATCATTGCGATGACGGTCACGGCGGTAAAAAACGGGAAGTAGCTGACCATTTGCAGCGTGCTGATACCGACCACAGTCGCGTAGTGCACCTGATGAAAGAAAAATGCGGTGTTAAAGGCGGATGGTCCAAGGATTGCGGGCACCATGAGCCAGAACAGTGGATGATGCAGCATGTCTTTGCGGCTCCAGTGCAGGCCGCTCATTCCAAGGCTGTCGCTGCTTTGCGCCATAGATGCAGGTGTGCGTTCTTTTGACAGAAGGGTCATCAAAAGCGGCACACCAAGCAAAGCGATACCAGCGCAGAGCAACCAAATCACATGCCAATCGAGTAAGGCCATCAGCGCGACAACTGCTATGGGTAGGAAAGCTTGGCCCATAGAAAACCCCAAAGCGGCAATCGACAAAGCGCGCCCGCGCGTTGCAACAAACCAACGCGCCATGGCAACGGCGGCGATATGGCTCATCATGCCTTGACCCGTCAGGCGCAGCGCGAAAATCACCAAAGGAAGCGCCCAAAGCCAAGGGTTCACCGCCATCGCAACACAAGCAAGCGCCAATGCAATCAGGCTGATTGCGCCCAAAGTGCGCACACGAAAAATGTCAGCTTGCCGACCTGCCCAGACCATCACAATCGCAGAAGCGGTGGTTCCGACCGTATACATCGTCCCCCAGCCACCATGGCTGAGGTTGAATGCGCTTTGAATATCAGCAGCGAACAACGCGATGAAAAAGGTCTGCCCGAAACTGGAAAGACAGGTCAAAAGCACGCCCGCGCTTAACCATCTGGCATTGTCGTGCAGATAGTCGCTTAGCGTCCTCACGCGCGTTTACAGAACATATCGGGAGACGTCTGTAGAGCGGGAAAGTTCGCCCAGATAAGTCTCTACAAAGGCGGAATCGACAGAAATCGTTTCACCCCCGCGATCTGGTGCAGTGAAGGAGAGTTCTTCGAACACGCGTTCAAGTACAGTGTAAAGACGGCGCGCACCGATGTTTTCAACGCTTTGATTAACCTCTGCTGCAATCTTTGCCAAAGCAGCGATACCGTCATTTGTGAAAGAAACGATGACGTCCTCGGTCCGCATCAAAGCCGTGTATTGAAGCGTTAACGCGTTGTCGGTTTCAGTCAGAATGCGCACGAAGTCTTCCTCAGTTAAAGCGCGCAATTCAACGCGGATCGGCAAGCGACCCTGAAGTTCTGGAAGCAAATCAGAAGGCTTCGCAATGTGGAACGCACCAGAGGCAATGAACAGGATATGATCGGTTTTCACAGGGCCATGTTTGGTGCTGACAACAGTGCCTTCGATCAACGGTAGCAGGTCGCGCTGAACCCCTTCACGCGATACATCACCACCGCGTGCATCGGCGCGGGTGCAGACTTTGTCGATTTCATCAAGGAAGACGATGCCGTTCTGCTCAACCGCTTCAAGAGCGGCACGTGTCACCATTTCATCATCAAGCAGCTTGTCCGCTTCCTCACTGACCAGCACATCATAGCTTTCTAGCACAGTTAATTTCTTGCGCGTTGTGCGCCCACCCATAGCTTTGCCGAACAGATCGCCAATGTTCATCATGCCCATGTTTTGGCCCGGTTGACCGGGAATTTCGAATCCTGACATCGGATTTGAGTTGTCCGCGACTTCAAGCTCAATCACTGTATGATCAAGCTCACCAGAACGAAGTTTTTTGCGGAACATTTCGCGTGTCGCCTCGCGCGCACCTTCGCCTGCAATCGCTTCGATCACACGCTCTTCAGCGGCGGCTTCTGCCTTGGCCTTCACGTCCTCACGCATGTATTCGCGGGTCTCGCCAATTGCACCATCGACCAGATCACGAATGATCTGTTCTACGTCGCGACCAACGTAACCGACTTCAGTGAATTTGGTTGCTTCCACTTTGATGAACGGCGCGCGCGCGAGTTTGGCGAGGCGGCGAGAGATTTCGGTTTTACCGACACCAGTCGGCCCAATCATCAGAATGTTCTTTGGATAAACCTCATCACGCAGATCATCCGCCAACTGCTTGCGGCGCCAGCGATTGCGCAAAGCCACAGCAACGGCACGCTTGGCATCGTTCTGACCAATGATGAAACGATCAAGTTCCGAGACAATTTCGCGGGGGGTGAGGTCGGTCATAATGAAGTCTCCGTCAGGCCCCATGGGGGTAATTCTTCTTTGCCGGGAAAGCCGGGCAGTGCGTCCATGATGCGCGCGCGTAACCCTTCCCATTTTGCGCCAAGAAACACGAGGCCGAGGCCAAGGATCAAAATGACGATTGCCGCGTTGCCGTCTAGGATCGTGATAGCAAGGGCAACGATGTAGCCGATGCCCGCGACCAAAAAGCTGCGTCGATCAATGATCATGGCGAAAACCGCCATCATGGCGAGGAACCCGAGTAGGATGATTTGGCTCGCGATCCCACCGCCCTCAAGAAGCGTCAGCGCAACGGTATTCACAATTGCAGGGGCAGCGATAACGTGTAGCCAAAAACCAGAAGAGGCACGGCGCGTGACACGGTGCGGATCGGACATATCGAAACGCAGCGCGATCGCGAGACCGATAAGACCCAAGATTATCGTGATGTAGGCGTATGGGCCATTATTCGTGAGCATGAAGAAATCGCTCGGGCTGGGTGTGTTGACGCCGCCTTGAACAACCAGCGCGCCAGTCGCGACAAACACGCCAAGAGCGATGAAGAATACAGTGACGGGGATGCGAAACATAAAATAGTAGGCAGCAAGAAGAAGTGTCGAAAGCGTAACAGCGCACGCGAGCATAGATGCGCCACTAAACCCCATTAGATTGGCGAGGCTTGCGCCGATCTGAAGACCACTCAGCATCATCAACACGACGAGCATTATCGACGGAGCAACCATGCGGCGCTTTACCGTGAAATAACGTGTGAGAACATACGTAACGATGACGGAAATGACGCCATACACCAATGTGCTTCCGTTCTCGTTGTCAGACAGAAGCAAACTGATCCCAGTCAGACCCATCCAGCCCGAATAAAGAATGACGAGACCGATAACGATGAACACTTCGTTGAAGCCACGGAACAGCTCGAACGGTTCGTCCAACCCATCCATATTTTCACGTGTGCCACGACGGCGATCCGCCAGCGCCATAAGCGATGCGGCTTGCGGTTCTGTTAAGATGTTGGAGGCAACCGCGGCGCGAATGTCGTCTTTATCGAGGCTCATGCTTTTATCGTTTCTACAGTGAGTTTGCCGTTGGTGTAGACGCAAATGTCAGACGCAATCGACATGGCCTTGCGCGCTATATCCTCTGCGCCCATATCGCTGTCCATCAGTGCGCGCGCAGCGGCGAGGGCGAAGTTGCCGCCAGATCCAATCGCGGTCACATCATGCTCAGGCTCAAGAACGTCGCCAGCGCCAGTGATCACCAACAGATCTTTGCCGTCGGTGACGATCAGCATCGCTTCTAATTTTTGCAGGTACTTGTCGGTACGCCAGTCTTTCGCCAATTCAACAGAAGCACGGGCGAGTTGACCGGGGGTTGCCTCTAGCTTGGCTTCGAGACGCTCTAACAGCGTAAATGCATCAGCGGTCGAACCCGCAAACCCGCACACGACATCGTAGCCACCGGGGGACAGACGGCGCACCTTTTTCGCAGTCCCTTTGATAACGGTAGGTCCGAGAGAGACCTGGCCATCACCCGCAATCACCACTTCGCCACCCTTGCGAACGCCGATAATCGTGGTGCCGTGCCAGCCGGGGAATTCATTGCTGCTCATGCGCGCTCTCCTAAATCGTTACGCTCTATATGGCGGGGAGGGGCGCAACCTGCAAGAAAGCAGCCCAAAAAAGCAAAAGGGCGCACCGGTGGTACGCCCTATCGTTAACCAATTAACGCAGTTTAAAGCGCTTCGTTGATCCAGCTTTGCAAAGCGGCTTTTGGTGCTGCGCCTGCGCGGTTGGAAACGACTTCGCCGTCTTTGAAGATGAAGAGCGCCGGAATACCGCGCACGCCCATAGCAGCTGCGGAGTTCGGGTTGCTGTCTACGTCGACCTTCACAATCTTAACATTGTCGCCATATTCAGCGGACAATTCTTCCAGCGCTGGGCCGATTTGTTTGCAGGGGCCACACCATTCTGCCCAGAAGTCGACAACGACTGGAACGGTGGAATTTTTGACTTCAGCGTCAAATGTGGCGTCGGTAACGGCAACAGTAGCCATGGGGCGTCTCCTAAGGAATATCGCGGTAAATCTAGATGTGCGAACCTAGGTATTGGGGGTCGTGCCGTCAAGCTACATAGAAACGTCCGCTCGCAAGAATGCGGCATTCACTTGCTCTGCGTCGAGTTCCATTAGGGTGGCGTTACCCGTCCAAACGATGCCTGTTCGAATACGTTTGCTCGGATAAATCTTTTGCAAAGCAGCGCTATAGGCCCCCATTTGGCGCAGCAATCCTTCGGGACATTTATGCGGTGTTTCAGGGATTGCTACGTTGGTTTTGAAATCGATTGCCCAAACGTCAGTGTCGTTCACGATTAGGCGATCTATGATGCCGTAGAGCGGTTTTTCAGAGAGATCGCGAATTTGAGCGGTGATTGGCACCTCTGACATGGTGCCGTTTTCGAAGATGAAAGAAATATCCGGCGCGTTGATAACGCTTGCGGCTTCGTTCACATAGTCAGGGAGTTGCGGCAGATCAGGAAGCAAAGCGTCTGCGATTGTTTGCCAACGTTCAGGCGGTGTTTCTGCGAAATGCTCGATGAGCAAATGGATTTGCGTGCCGCGTAGTTTGGCAGCGTCTTCGTCTAGGGCCATTTCGCTCGGAAGTGCCTTTGCACCGCCAAGATCGGTAGATGGGCTGATGCTGGTTTTGGCTTCTTTTACGGGGCTGACGGTTTCACGAAAAATAGGCTCTAATAGAACTGTTTCGCTCACAACCGAACGCTCTGGCGTATTGTCTGCATTACCCCAAGGCACAGGCTCGATCCGGATGCCGCGCCCAAATCCGAAATCATGCTCTACATGTGGGCGTTCGCGCGCAGCGGCGCTGACTAAGCCATACCAGCTTTCTTCATCGCTTTTACCGAGATCACCCGCCGCCCCTAGGATCAGCCATTTTTCAGCACGCGTCATCGCGACATACAACAGGCGCATGCGCTCTTCGGCTTGGCGTTCTTCGCGCTGTGCTTTTGCGGCAAGTACGTTGTCGGGCGCATCATCGTTGCGCACATTCCATCCAACCAGATCGTCCAGCTCAATCAGCGAACCACCGCCCGGACTGCGCCGCTTCTGGGTTTCTGGCATGATCACGATTGGCGCCTCAAGCCCTTTGGAGCCATGCACTGTCATCACGCGAATTTCGTCGCGGTCCTGACTTAGCTGGCGTTTGATCGTGAGGTCATCCGTTTCCATCCAAGTGAGGAATCCCGTAAGTGAAGGAATGCGAGAGCGTTCAAAAGAGAGCGCCTGAGCAAGTAGCGCGTCGATGCCGTCTTCCGCCTCGCGCCCAAGGCGCCCAATA
>Ga0206127_1002522_pt1 | contig 18002 bp, 17 predicted proteins | sample Helgoland_Spring_6_FD_148646 | JGI IMG/M metagenome (GOLD analysis project Ga0206127, IMG submission 148646) | Pelagic subsurface seawater microbial communities from Kabeltonne, Helgoland, North Sea - Helgoland_Spring_Bloom_20160419_1 | ecosystem: Environmental > Aquatic > Marine > Epipelagic ...
GCAAAGAACGCCAAATCAGCCGTCTGTTTCAATGCGTCGATCGTGTCTGCCGTCGCGGGTAGCAATTTGGCCTTTGGGTACTGTGCAGCCAACCACGTCAGAATCGCGACGTTTTCCGTCAATGGGACACCGTCAATCAAAAGCGTCGGCACCTTGCCCTTTGGGTTTATCTTCAGGAATTCTTCGGAGTTTTGTTGGTTAGCGGCCGTTCTAACCAAGGATGTCTCGAAAGGAACGCCAATCTCTTCCAGTGCAATTGTAGCGACGCGCGCGCAAGTGTTTGGGGCGACAAATAGTTTTAATGCGGGCATTGCTTCGATTCCAAATGTGGTTATTAATATTTATACGATCAAAAAATCGATTTTTGACCTTAGGCCGATATAAGCAGTTCAAATGCGACGTGTCACGGTCAAAATTGGAACATCATCTGGGAGGAATATTGATGTCTCGAAAGTTACTTGCGGTCCTTGCCGCATCGTCCTGCATGGGAACCGGCGCAGTTGCGCAGACCATCTTGACCGCGGAAACAGCCGCACCGAACACAACACCTGGGATTTCCATTATCTCGCTTGCAGAAGCTGCGTCCAACGCCGGTATTGCAGAGATTCAAGTCACCGCAGGCCAGACGCTGACCAACTCTGTTCAGAACGTCGCTGAGGGCAAAACCGATATCGCGGCTGCCCCCTTTATCTTGCCGTTCCTGATGTCACGCGGCGTCGGCCCCTACGCGGGTCTTGGTGCCGAAGCCGGCGCCGATCTGTCCGCCAATTTGGCCGTTCTTTACACATACCGCGTCTCGGTTCAGGGCCTGTACGCATATGATAGCTCCGGCATCTCCGGTTGGGACGGATTAGAAGGCAAGACAATTTACAACGGACCGCCACGCGGTGCCGCCCTGACAAACGCTCGGCTTTTGGTTAAGGCCGTTGCTGGTTTGGACGAAGGCGCTGGTTACACAGGCGTACAAGTTAACTGGGGCCAAGCCGTCAAAACGATCCAAGACGGGTCTGCTGATGCGTTTGTTTTGCCGCAAGCTTTTCCTGATCCACGTGTAACGGCGGCTTTGGCGTCTGGTGATGTTTCCGTCTTTTCTACGCCAAAAGTGGCGTATGAAAGCGACGCTTTCCAGAATATTACCAAGCTGCCGGGCACTGTTAGCTTCTCAATGCCCGTCGCAGACATGGGGTACGGCGAAGGCGTGACCGTCGTGTCAGAGGACGACACGTTCCGTGGTCCTGGGACTGTTGGCGGTGACATTGTGAATGTTGCGATGGATTTCGATACAGCGAAAGCACTGACTGCAGCCTTCATTGGAAGTGTCGAAAACATCTACCACGCCAAAGCGTCGTTTATGCCGGTCGCTTGGCACGGTGAGACGAATATTGCGCTGACCGACATGTGTGGCAACAACCCGCTAAAGTACCACCCCGGTGCGGTTGCGGCTTGGGAAGAAGCAGGCTTCGCCATCCCTGACTGCGCAAAGTGATTATACAGGCCGCGTGTTGCGACGCGCGGCCTGCCTCTAAAGGTTTAGCAAAATGACGAAAGCAGTCTCCGAGAAACAAAGTGACAGAGATTTCTCTCAACGCTTGCTTTTTGTTCTGTCGTTGGCGTTGGTCATCATCGGGTTGGTCAACTCCACCCCCGGCATCCCTGGCTACGACGATCTTGCAGCCTCCCTCTGGGGACAAAATGGAACACGGTTCCGCAAATTCCCGACCGAATGGTTCTACCCTTTCTTCTTTGCCCTGATGATGTACGTCGTCGTCCTAAGGCATTCGATGTGGCGCGATTTGAAAGACCGCTCAGCGCTGCGTCGCGGATTTGGCCTTGCGCTGGATCTCTCTCTTGTCGTGATGGCAGCAACAATTTCCGTAACTTACTTAATTGAAATTGAATCCGTTTGCCTGATTGACCAATTAAATGGCGACCGCGCGCGCCTGATTGACAAAAGCCTTGCCGCCGCAGTCGAGTTCAGCGAAAGCCTTGGTCTGCCGCCGCCGACCACCGTTGAAGATCCGCAGTGCGTCAACACCACAGGCGGTTGGTTAGTCTTAATCGTTGGCGTCGCCGTGATGGTGTTCCTGTCGTACAATATCAAGGTTTGGGGCTTGCCACTGGTCATCGTAGCTATTCTATTTGCGAGCTACACCATCATCTCCGTACTGGTCTGGTATTTCTACGGCGCGGACGACATCAACAAATACCTTGTGACAAAACTCGCTGGAGAGCCGCGCATGCTGTCCGATGGGCGGCCAAGGGTGCATGACATCTTGGTCAACAATTCATCCGGTCTGCTTGGTCGCTTCATGGACATCGTCCTGAACACGATCTTTCCTTACCTCGTCCTTGGTTCCTTATTTGGCAGCTCTGCGGGTGGCCGGTCTTTGATCAAGCTTGCATTCCGTTGGACGCGTAAATTGCGCGGCGGTCCGGCACATGCGGCTATCGTCTCCTCGGCCATCTTCGGCACGATCTCTGGCGGGCCGATTGTGAACGTCCTTTCGACGGGCGTTCTGACGATTCCAATGATGATCAAACGCGGTTTTTCCAAAGTTTTCGCAGGCGGGGTCGAGGCCGCGGCCTCTTCTGGTGGCTCCATCATGCCACCCGTCATGGGCGTTGCCGCCTTTGTCTTGGCGTCGCTGACGTCGGTTCCGTATTCCAGCGTCATCATCGCCGCGATCATCCCTGCGGCTGCCTACTTCTTCTGTCTGTTTTTGTCTGCCGTCTTCCAATCGCGAAAGCAAAACATCTCGGCAATTGGTGAGCTGACCGAAGACATGATCCTTGATCGTCAAGACTACCTAAACCTCATAATGGTGTTCGCTCCAATCCTCGTCATCCTGACATTGCTCCTGATCCCCAAAGACGCTGTAGGCTGCGGGTTGTTCGGTGGACTTCTCGGTGCTGACCGCATGTTCACCGACGGCAATTGCGATATCCAAAGCCTTAGCTGGTTCTTACAAGCTGTCCAAAACGCGTCTGGCTCGGTTGGTGCTGCGGGCTGGTGGGCCGTGATGCTTTTGATCGGGTTGCTATTCCTCGATCCCGAAATCCGCGCGCGGCCTTTCCAAATCATCGAAGCCCTCTCAAGCGCAGGCATCTTGATCGCGACCTTGTACCTGATGTTCCTCGCCGTCTCGATCATCGACTTCTGCTTGTCGTTCACTGGCTTACCTGTCTTCCTATCGTTGGACGTCCTGTCATGGTTGAATACATTGAACCTTGGCGGGACTGGCACGGCGTTGCCGCAGTTCACCGCACTGCTTTTGACGATGCTCTTGGCCGTCGTCCTCGGCATGGGAATGCCGGCAGTTCCCGCCTATATTAACGCAGCCCTGCTCATGAGCCCCGTGCTCGCAGGTCTTGGCTTGTCCCTGTTCACCGCACATATGTTCATCTTCTACTTCGCCGTCGCTAGTGCAATCACACCGCCCGTAGCCCTCGCTGCATTCGCTGCTGCGTCGATCACAAAGGCCGAACCGATAGCCACAGGATTGTCGGCGGTAAAATCTGGCATCGTGATCTTCATCGTGCCGTTCGTCTTTGCGTTCCATCCCGAATTGCTGCTGATCAACGATGCTATCATCGATGCACAATCGGCAAGCGGTGGATACCTTCCCGGCTATGATGGCCAGTTCGCATATGGGGCATTTGCCTTGCTGCTCATGCGTCTGATCCTAGCCCTTTATCTGCTATCAAGCGCACTTGCAGCATACGATAAATCGCGCCTGCCTCCTTCGGAGATAATGGTGCGGTTAACCTTGGCTGTGTTGTTGATGATGAAGCCAGAAACCGTTTGGATCGGCGCGGCCGCCGTATCACTCGCCGTGTTGTTCGTGCATGCACGGCGCCCCTTAGACCCAATACCGGAATAAATATGTCTCAAGAGGTTATCATCGTTGGTGCAGGCCCCGTTGGCCTTTTGCTTGCAATCCTTTTGGGGCGCAAAGGCCGCGCCATCACAATCGTCGAAAAATGGCCCGAGATTTACGAACGCCCCCGTGCCGTAACGATGGACGCCGAGGTTGCGCGCATCTTGGCGACCCTCGGCATTGATTGCGACAACGACCCAGCGTTCGAGAACCATAAAGAGCTATATTACTGGAAGAGTGCGGACCTCAAGGATCTGCAAATCGTCGATTGGAAAAGCCTCGCTCCAAGCGGATGGCACGTGACCTACTGGTTCAACCAGCCAGAGCTTGAGGCCCGCCTAATCGACATCGCCAGCGCCCTACCATCCGTCACGCTGCTGCGTGGCTGGACCGCAGTGGCGCTTAACCAAGACAAGGACGGCACAGAGTTGGTCATCGAAGATGGCACGTCGTCCCAGACCCTTAACGCACAATTTGTTGTGGGCGCGGACGGCGCGAACAGTTTTGTGCGCGATGCCTTGGGTCTCGAAGTGGTCGACGAAGGGTACTTCTTCGACTGGCTCATCCTCGATATGATCCCAGGGGTAGACTACAAAACCTCTCCAGCACAGTGGCAGCTTTGCGACCCTAAGCGCCCCACAACAATCGTCCCCGGCGGCCCTGGTAGAAGACGCTGGGAGTTCATGGTGCTTCCCACCGAAGATAAAGACGAAATAGCCAAAGAAGAAAGCGCTTGGCGGCTGCTTGAACCATGGGGGCTGACGCCAGACAACGCACAGCTTGAACGTAGTGCGGTCTACCGTTTTCAGGCGCGCTATACAAAGCAATGGCGCAAAGGCCGCTGCATGATCGCTGGCGACGCGGCGCACTTGATGCCGCCCTTCGCAGGTGAAGGTATGTGCGCAGGCCTGCGCGACGCGGTTGCCCTGAGCTGGCGGTTGTCTGCAATTCTGGATGGCAAGCTGGGCGCGGATGTCTTGCAAAGCTACGAATCCGAACGCATCGCCCACGCGAAACACTATATTCAGTTTAGCCGCGAACTTGGCGACATCATTTGTATCACCGACCCCAAAGAGGTCGCCGCACGTGACGCGCGCATGATGGCCGACCTCGCAGCGCGCGACCAACAACCGATCACCGGTGATCTGGTGAAACTCGGCCCCGGCATTTGGTGTGAAGACACAGCTACCGCAGGTGAGCTTTCACCACAAGGCATGGTTCTGTTCAACGGCCATGAAGACCGTTTTGATCAAGCCGTTGGACAAGGCTGGATGATCTTGGCAGTCGACTGCACCAAAGACAATTTGCTGAATGATCTTGAAATGATTGACTTTGAAAATCTTGGCGGTCGTTTGCTTTCAATCGGTTCAGAAGGGTGTGATGTAAAGACGCTAGATACCAGTTATAGGGATTGGATGATCGCAGCAGGCGCAAACTACGCAATCATCCGTCCTGATTTTTACATCGCAGCGACTGCAAACACGCCAGCACAGCTCGCAATTCACTTTAACACAATCCTAGATCGGTTGAGGCTCATCACCTAGAAGCACTTTTGTTTTATGCAGCAAAGAGGAATGCGATACCAATGTACGCTCCTTTTTACTTTGTGTGACTTTTTCGAGAGCACTGTCAGAAGAAACGAGCTTGAGACGGGCAGGGTGGTTTCGTAGGCTCGCCGTATGAGAAAACACTCTCCATTCAGGTACTTTAAAACGAGCCCAGAGATCATCCGCCTGGTTGTGATGATGTATGTGCGTTTTCCGCTCTCGTTGCGGAATGTTGAGGATCTTTTGCACGAACGCGGCATCGACATCAGCCACGAAACGGTTCGATTTTGGTGGAACAGATTTGGCCCGCTGTTTGCCGCAGAGATCCGCAAGAAAAGGGTCAGCCAGATGCGCGCATATTCAAATTGGCAGTGGCACTTGGACGAGGTGTTCGTGAAGATCAACGGCGAGACGCACTATCTTTGGTGGGCTGTTGATCACGAAGGCGAAGTTCTTGAATGCTTTGTTACAAAACGAGGCAACAAGGCTGCAGCGAAGAAGCTCCTGATAGAAACAATGCGAAAGCACGGATCACCCAAGATCATCACGACAGACGAGCTGGTATCCTATGGCGCGGCTTTTCGTGAGATTGGCGGTGTAGATCGTCAATTATGCGGAGGCCGAGCAAACAATCGGTGTGAAAATTCGCATCTGCCATTTCGACGACGAGAACGAGCGATGCAGAACTTTAAAAGTTGTGCAATGTTCCAGAAATATATTAGCTATCACGCCCAGATATACAACCAGTTCAATCATGAAAGACATCTAGAAAGCAGACAGACGTATAAGAAAAAATGCAGTGCCGCTCTCATTGAGTGGTTCAATTTCTGTGCTGCATGATGATTGAATCGAGGTGCCTTTTACGGATGTTTAAGTTTGTCTGAAAACACCCTTTTGAGAGCTGTAGCAACCTAACGCTAAACTCTGATCATTCCGGCGGCAGTTGGCAGTCAGAAATAAAAACGCGTTTCTGGCCAATTGAAGTATTGCATATCTAAACGTCGTTGCTGTCTATTTTTCGTTTTATGCTTCAAGATCGCTGAATAACTAATCGCGCTGTTACACCCGTTGCGGAATCTTCAAATGTCAGCCGGCCGCCATGCAATCTGGCGATTGTTGCCACAATCGTAAGTCCAAGTCCGTGGCCATCTATCGTCGTGGTGTTTTCACCACGTTGAAACGGTGCCAAAAGCTCTTCTATCTCAGCGGCAGAACTTTCAGATCCTTCATCTTCGATGATGATGGTCGCGGACTGCGCGTTTGCTTCTAGGGATACCGTTGCGCGGCGACCATACTTAAGCGCATTCTCGATCAAGTTGGTGATTGCCCGTTCAAGCGATACGGGACGCCCATAAACGATTATGTCACGATCATTTGACACCACACCGTAGCCTTGTCGTGACATGAAGATAGATGTCCCACCTTTAACGATGACGTCTTTAGCTTTACGCAATGTCACTGGACGGTCGACGTCTTGGTAGTTGGAAACGATAGCATCCAACAGCGACGTCAACGACAGGTTACGCGGTTCTTCGGCACCCATTTCCACATGAGTATAGGTCAGCACACTTTCGATGATGTCTGTCATGCTGTCGATGTCGGTTTCAAATTTGCGGCGTAAGTCGGCGTCTTGGATCAACGCGGCGCGCAGGCGGAGCCTTGTGGCAGGTGTGCCAAGATCGTGGCTTACGCCCGAAAGGACGGCGGCGCGGCCAGCCAATTGCTCGCGTTCGATTTCCAGGTAACTGTTAACTGCTGTTATGATTTCTTGCAGTTCTTGTGAGCCAGTTGGGTCATAGTAAGTCGGACCGCCGACTCGTCGGCGGTTTCTCAGCTGTCCCGCAAAGGACAAGAATGATACGGGCAAATTTAACGCGACGGTCATGAGAATGCCGGTGGCAACTGCCGCTAAAAGCGCTGCTAGTATACGGCGATCAGGAGGGGCAGCGGCGCACCCCCAAACCGTGTCGCCTTCTATTTCAACCCAGTCGGCATCTCCCATACGTGCTACTACGAACGGATCGCTACATAACGTGGCCAATTTTCGGGTGATCGAGCCCATGCTTTCTGCCGCCGTTTGCCCGCTGCGGCGCGGTAGATCTGCAAGGCCGTAGGTCAGATCAGGTGAAAGGATAGCCATAGTGACAGAGGCCCCAGAGATCTGATTGGCAACATCGGACAAGATTGGGACAATCGTGATCCGCGAGGCAGGCGAAGCACCCGCAATTTGGCGGAATGATCCGCTTGTTGCATGTATCTGGTCTTCGGTGGGTAGGCGCACGAACTCTATGCCTTCTGGGGGGGCGGTGCCGTTTTGCATTGCGTAATACAAAGTCACGCCAGCATCGTAGGCTCTGGTGCCATATACGCGCCAATCGGACGTGGATTTTGTCCACATCCAAACCGTGCCGCCGCCCATAATAAGCGCCGCAAGAACCAATATGGATCCTATCATGCGCAGACTGTTTAGAGGGTTTTTCACGCGTCTGACACCACGACATCTGCAGCGAATATATAACCGACCCCGCGTTCCGTTTTCAGAATTTGGGGCTCCTTCGGGTTCGCTTCGATCTTGTTACGCAAGCGACCTACCAAAACATCAATCGAGCGGCCCGTCGCGTCATTGGGAGGGTGGCCTTCGCCAGTGGCATCTAAGTTGGTCGCAATTTCCTCACGTGTAAGGGGGATGTGCGGGTTGGCGAGCAACACTTGCAACAATGCGGTTTCGCGGTGCGATAGGGCGACTTGCACTTTTACAGGCGATAGAACGTCGCCTGTTTTGGCGTCATACGTCCATCCATGGAACTGAAATTTTTTGGTGTTGCGGCGGTGCACCAAGGACGCCGACCGACGCGCGCGCGACAGCACTGCTTTGATCCGCGCCAGCAACAAATTAGGGTTAAACGGTTTGGCGATATAATCGTCAGCGCCAACCGCATACCCTTCCATCCGCTGGTGATCGGCAGATAAAGCGGACACCATAATAATCGGCACGTCCTGTTCACGCCGCAGTCGCTTACAAATTTCCAGTCCATTCTCATCGCCCAACATTACGTCGAGTAAGACCAGATCAACGCGGCCCCCATCGATATGGCTGCGGACCTCGGTCTCATTGGCGGCCGGTAGGGCGATCGACCCGTTTTGTCGTAGAAATTGCGTCATCATCTGCCGCATGTCAGGGTCATCATCGACAACAAGGATACGTGGGATCGCCATAGTTTAATTTCTCCGACGCACGATAAGGTTTCTTATCGGACAATGGTGCGCCATCTTGTTATGTAACAGAATGCAACAAAATCTAGAGCAACGTAACAGCTTGTAACAAGGCGTGCCATTTTTTGTATCCGCTCAACGAATAACCGACATATTGCAATTGCATAGATACAGTTGTTGCCGTCAGTTAATGGCATTCGAGCCGCGAAGAGCGGTCTTTTTTGGGAGGAAATCGAAAATGAAATCTTACGTATTGAGCACCGCCTCTGCGATTGCCGTTTGCGCCGCTGGCGTAGCATCCGCTGATGGTCACGCTGAAGCAGAAGTTCTGCACTACTGGACATCCGGTGGAGAAGCGAAATCTGTCGCAGTCCTGCAAGAAGAATTCGCTGCAAACGGTGGCACATGGACAGACATGCCAGTCGCTGGTGGTGGCGGTGACGCGGCTGGTACAGCCCTGCGCGCACGTGTTCTGTCCGGAAACGCGCCGACAGCGGCACAGATCAAAGGCCCAGCCATTCAGGAATGGTATGCCGAAGGCGTTTTGGCTGACATTTCCAGCGTTGCAGAAGCCAATGACTGGGCGAACCTGCTTCCAGCCTCTATCGCAGCACACATGCAGTGCGAAGGCACTTGGTGTGCGGCACCGGTAAACGTACACCGTGTTGACTGGATCTGGGCCAACACAGAAATTTTGGCGGCTAACGGCATCGAGATGCCAACAACTTGGGACGAGTTCAACGCGGCTGCCGAAACACTGCAAGCCGCTGGCATCATTCCACTGGCCCACGGTGGTCAGGCTTGGCAGGACGCGACTGTGTTCGAAACTGTTGTTCTGGGTCTCGGCGGCGCTGAGTTTTATCAGGCAGCCCTCGTAAACCTCGACTCAGAGGCGCTGACATCGGACACTATGATTGCAGCGTTTGATCAGATGCGCACCATCCGTGGCTATGTTGATCCAAACTTCTCTGGTCGTGACTGGAACCTCGCCACAGCGATGGTCATGAACGGCGAAGCCGCTTTCCAGATCATGGGAGACTGGGCAAAGGGTGAATTCCTAGCTGCTGGCAAAGTGCCGGGCGTTGATTTCTCTTGCGCGTCGACACCGGGTGATGGTTACCTTTATAACGTGGATAGCTTTGCGATGTTCTCTGTTGATGGTGACGGCAAAGCCGCTGGCCAAGAGCTTCTGGCAGAACTCATCATGGGTCCAAACTTCCAAGAAGTGTTCAATATGAATAAAGGCTCCATCCCAGCCCGCACAGATGTTGACCTGTCCGGATTTGATGAATGTGCGCAGCTTTCGGCAGCTGAAATGGCGTCCACCAACGACGGTGGCACATTGATGCCGTCCTACGCACATGGCATGGCGCTGTTCGGTGCTCAGTCGGGTGCGATAACTGACGTTGTCACAGCACACTTCAATTCTGAGATGTCCTCTGCTGACGCTGTTCAAATGCTGGCTGACGCTGTTGCGAACTCCATGTAATCACTATTGATTATCAGAATTGGCCTTATCCGTTCGCGGGTAGGGCCACCAAATTTGGGGGACACATGAAATGGCACGCTGGTTGCAAGACAACATGCCAAAGATCGTTTTGGCACCATCATTCATCGCCGTCATGGTTTTTGTGTATGGGTTTATTGGCTGGACGGCTTGGGTGTCGCTGACACGCTCGCGCCTAATGCCGCGCTATGAAATTGATAGCTTCATTCAATACGGTCGCCTCGCCGACTCGCCACGGTTTGAGACCGCGATGGAGAACCTCGCCATCTTTGGCACGCTATTCATCGTGATCGCCATGGTGCTGGGACTGCTTCTGGCGATCCTTCTGGACCAGAAAATTCGCACCGAAGGTGCGATCCGAACGATTTATCTTTATCCCATGGCCCTGTCGATGATCGTCACAGGCACCGCATGGAAATGGATCCTGAACCCTGAACTTGGCATCGAAGCCACTATCAAAGGCTGGGGGTTCACCAATTTTGAATTCAAATGGCTGGTTGATCCTGACATGGCGATCTACACCGTTGTGCTTGCCGCTGTTTGGCAAAGTTCCGGCTTTGTCATGGCGCTGTTTCTGGCCGGACTTCGCTCTGTGGATGAAGAAATTATCAAGGCCGCGCAAGTCGATGGTATTCCTACTTGGCGTGTTTATTCAGCGATTATTATTCCGTCGATGGCCCCGATTTTCCTCAGTGCGTTCATCGTGTTGGCCCATCTCGCAATCAAAGCCTTCGACCTCGTCATCGCGCTTACTGGCGGTGGCCCGGGTTACGCGACCGATCTTCCAGCCACCTACATGTATGCCATGGCGTTTTCGCGCGGTGATATTGGGCAGGCGGCAAGTTCGGCCATGGTTATGATGCTTGTCGTGTTCACGATTGTTGTCCCTTACCTCTATTCAGAATTGAGGACCAAAGATGACTGATATGACTTCCGTCCGAACCCGCACCCAAAGCCCGACGACTAGACTGGTTCTGCGCTTTGTGCTTTACATCCTTCTCGCCTTATTCGCGCTGTTCTATTTGATGCCGCTGTTTGTGATGATTACAACATCGCTGAAATCATTGGATGAAATCCGCACTGGCGACCTCGTGTCTCTCCCGCGCGAGGTCACTTTTGATGCGTGGCGTACGGCGTGGTCCAGCGCCTGTACGGGTATCCAATGTGAAGGTGTGCGCCCCTATTTCCTGAATTCACTTCTCATCGCCGTTCCTGCGGTTCTTATCTCTACGATCATCGGCGCGTTGAATGGCTACGTTGTGGCGCAATGGAAGTTCAAAGGCGCGAACATCTTTTTTGCATTGTTGTTATTTGGTTGCTTCATCCCGTTTCAGGTTGTGCTGCTGCCAATGGCGATCGTGCTGGGCAAGCTGGGCATCTCTGGCACCATTCCGGGTCTGATTTTTGTTCACGTAATCTATGGCCTCGGTTTTACCACGCTGTTTTTTCGCAATTACTATGTGAGCATTCCGTCCGAGCTGACTAAAGCCGCCATGATTGATGGTGCAGGCTTCTTTCGTATCTTCTGGTCGATCTTCATGCCGCTGAGCCTGCCGATCATCGTTGTATCTGTCATCTGGCAATTCACCCAGATCTGGAACGACTTCCTGTTTGGAGTGAGCTTCAGCCAAGCTGGAACTCAGCCTGTTACAGTCGCTCTTAACAACATCGTAAATTCGACCACAGGCGTCAAAGAATACAATGTGGATATGGCTGCTGCGATCATCGCTGCTCTGCCAACTCTGCTTGTTTATGTCGTTGCTGGCAAATATTTCATCCGCGGTCTGACCGCTGGTTCTGTAAAGGGATAAATCAGATGTCACCTATTCTCGAAGTTAAGAATCTCTACAAGAACTACGGGTCCACCGAAGTCCTGAAGGACATCATTGTGTCGATCGAAAAAGGGGATTTTCTAGTCCTCGTCGGGCCCTCTGGTTGTGGCAAGTCAACGCTGTTGAATTGTATCGCAGGTCTTGAGCCGATCACAGGCGGAGATTTGTTCATTGGTGGGCAAAACATGACCAACGTCAGCCCCAAAGACCGCGACATCGCGATGGTTTTTCAATCCTACGCTTTGTATCCGACTATGACCGTGGCCAAGAACATCACCTTCGGAATGAAGGTACGCGGTATCGATCAGGCAACACAAGACGCCAAGCTTAAGCACGTTTCCACACAGTTGCAGATCGAACCGCTGTTGCATCGCAAACCGGGCCAGTTGTCTGGTGGTCAGCGCCAGCGTGTCGCGATGGGCCGTGCCCTGGTGCGGGATCCTAAGTTGTTCCTATTTGACGAACCACTGTCCAACCTGGATGCAAAACTGCGTGTCGAGATGCGGACTGAGATCAAAGCCCTGCATCAACGGCTTCGTGCGTCCATGGTTTACGTCACACACGATCAGATCGAAGCCATGACGCTGGCGACCAAGATCGTTGTGATGAAAGGCGGCGTGATTCAGCAAATCGGGACACCAGCCGAGATTTACAATCGTCCTGCCAACTTGTTTGTCGCTGACTTCATGGGCAGCCCTGCGATGAACCTGATCCCAGCCAAGACAAAAAAGAATGGCAAAGGCACGCAGATTGAAATCGCACGCAACAACGCCGATCCGATTGTCTTGATAGAAAAGCGCAGCACCGACTTGCCCGAAAATATCATTATTGGCGTGCGGCCTGAAGACATCGTAGACGTTGCCTTTGCCCGCACCGACGACACGCAACAAGCGGACTGTATGATTGATATCGTTGAACCCGCAGGTGCCGATACGTTTGCGGTGATGCAGCTTGGAGGTAAACACGTGACAGCGCGCTTGCATGCTGAAACAACAGCTGCCGCAGGCACATCACAGCGTCTGGCGTTTGATCTTGGAAAGGTCTCCTATTTTCAACCTGAGACAGGTTTGCGCCTGAATTAACCGCATGCGTTTAGTATCAGATATTGGCGGGACGAATGCACGATTTGCTGTGTACAAAACCGGAGCAATAGTCCCGCAAACAGTTCGCAATTTCAGCAATGACGACCGGCCGCACCTTTACGATATCATAACGGCTTATCTCAATGAACACGCGCCCGTGCAGCTGGATGACATGGTAGTCGCCGTTGTGGGACCGGTTCACGGCGATCAAGCGGTGCTGACAAACTGGAAATGGACAGGCTCGCCTGAGGCTCACAGCAATTTAAAAAAATGCTTGCGCAGCAATTGCCAAGAAAAGATATCTCATGCCTTTCGCAATGCTTACCAACAATACAAAAGAGATTAATGGTTCGCGCATGACGCCTGCGATAACGGTTATCGGATCCCCAATAAAGGGTAGCCAGCTTCCTATGAGTGTCCACCGACCGTACCGGTGGTACCAAATTTGAGCCCGCGCCAGTTGTGATTGTGAACTTGGAAACCAACGGTTTTCTTGGAAATTTAAAAGGTAACCTCCAAGCCACCAATTGATGACAGCACCAAGGACATTTCCTACGGTTGCAACAATTATCAACAACACTGCAGGTTGTTTGGTTGTGGCGAGTAAACCTACTAGGACGGCCTCAGATTGCATGGGAATAATTGTAGCTGCAACAAGCGCGGAAAAGAAAAGGCTCAAGTAGGAGATCATGATGTTTGGTACCTGATGTGTGTGGTGTTGGGCGCTCAGCCTATATAGTTTTAAATATCTGTCTGGTCGCCCCTACGCAGTCTTAACAGCTGATATCAGATGTTATTTTAGGCGCGTTTGCCCAAAGGTCGCAACATTATGACATCAATTTTACAGGGTTATATTCATGTAATGGAGCTATCTTTAAAGAGGTCTCTATAAAATTTGTGTTTTTGATTATTAACCAACTTTAGTTGAGTATGGTTGCATGGCCATCCTCGTAAGGTTTGTGTAAGATTGGTATTGTTTGTATCTAAGCTTATCCCGAGGTATCTCAAAAATGACAATACAGAAACGGACTGCAGACTTGCTGGACTTTGTGCGAAGCAAGTTGAAAATGTCCCCAATCGTTTTGGTGGGCATTACAATCTTGTTTGTATTACTTTTTGATAACAGGACGTTCTGGTCGATTGGGTCGGAAGCTTTTGAGGGGAATGCACTGTCATTTGTCGGCTTTGTTTGTGCCCTGTTCTTTTTGACACTTGCTGTTTTTAGCCCTTTTGCCTTTCCAGCGATAGCCAAACCTTTTGCAATTTTCATTCTGATTTTAAGTAGTATCACATCCTATTATATGGACAACCTCGGGGTATTTATTGACCGTGAAATGATACAAAATGTGATAGCCACAACTTTGACTGAGTCCAAACATCTGATCACTTTTAGTTTGGTGGCACATGTTCTGATCTTTGGCATCTTGCCTGTGTTGGTTGTTTGGGGTGTCCAAATAAAAAAGCAAAGTAAGCTTGCCACTTATGGCGTCCCTATTGTCGTTTCGTTTGTCTCATTGGTTTTAACTGTAAGTTTGCTTATTGTAGATCTGAGAACCTATTCCTCGGTGACGCGCGATCGCAGAGATTTCCTTGGCAGCTATCAACCGGGCGCACCAATTTTTGAAGCAGTTCGATATGCAAATATGATGAGCAAAACTATCAATACTGTTGTGCAGCCCTTGGGAGAGGATGCCGTTAAGGGAACAGCTTATGCAAACGCCCAAACCCCATCTCTGACAATCCTGGTCATTGGTGAAACTGCACGTGCTCAAAACTTTAGTTTAAACGGCTATGGGGTGAATACAAACCCCGAACTCTCTGGGTCGTCAGTCTTAAGTTTTCGTGATGTGGCCTCGTGTGGCACATCGACTGCCGTATCTCTGCCTTGTATGTTTTCAAAATTCGGTCGTGCCGACTATACTTATGAAAAGGGTCTATCTAACCAGAATGTTCTGGATGTGCTATCGCATGCTGGTTTAGTCGTTGAATGGTGGGATACCAATACAGGCCACAAAGGGATCGCTGACCGCATTCCTTCGCGGTCTTTGGCAACAGAAAGCCAGCCAGAGTTTTGTCGATCAGGGGAATGTGACGACGGCATATTCCTAGACAGGCTAAAAACATACACGTCTGGTATCACCGAAGACACTGTTCTTGTGTTTCATCAGATTGGATCACATGGCCCTGCTTATTACCTCAGGTATCCGCCGGAGTTTGAAAAGTTCAAACCAGCCTGTCGCACCGCCGAATTCACGAGCTGTACGGCAGAGGAAATCGTGAATGTTTACGACAATACGATTGCTTACACTGACAAAGTGCTGGCTGAAACAATTGCATTCCTGAAGTCTCAAGAAAATCTAAGCACGTCCTTGCTTTACGTTTCGGATCATGGAGAATCTTTGGGGGAGGGCGGTTTGTACTTGCATGGAGCACCATATTTCATAGCTCCTGCAGAGCAGACCAAAGTGCCGATGATCCTTTGGATATCTGACGTTTTCGCAAGCCAGTACAATCTTCAAAAAGAATGTTTAGCGGACAAAATATCCTTATCTTTTAGTCACGATAACATGTTTCATTCCCTCTTGGGCATGTTGGATATTCAGACGCGGGAACGTAATCCTGATCTTGATATTTTTTCATCCTGCAAACTGACAAAATAGGCGCGCCAATTATGACATCTAAAAATGTGGTCGTTAGACCTAAGCCGGACCGTATAACAGGCATCAAACACTTGTTTGCTGCTGCGAGCTACTCTGTTGGGGGCATCCGGCGTTTGTGGCAGGAAACTGCATTTCGCCATATTATTTTGATGCTCGTTTTGTGCCTGACCTTGCTTTTTGTAATCGGTGCTAACCTGACAGAATTTAGCATTTTATTGATCCTGTTTTTCGCCCTTGTTGCTGTTGAAGCACTCAATACCGCAATTGAATGTATCGTCGATCACCTTGCTCCAAACTGGGAGGAGTTCGCACGCGATGCTAAGGATCTGGGGTCCTTAGCAACGATGTGTCTTCTTTTTGCAAACGGACTGTATTTATCTGTTCTGTTGCTGCGTTTTGTCGAAATTATCTGAGAGTTATACCTATGAACATGTTCAAAATTGTTGCTGTTCCGATGCATAAAGAAGGCCGCAAGTTTGTTGCAATCTTTGCAGCAATTACCGTGGGCCTATCGTTTATCTGGGAGCCATTGTTCTGGTTAGGATGTGGTGCCACGGTTTGGTGTTATTATTTCTTTCGCGATCCAGTGCGTTTAATTCCCCAAAAGGAAGGATTGGTGCTTTCACCTGCAGATGGTATCGTCTCTCTTATTGAGGATGTAATGCCGCCAGTCGATCTCGATCTAGGCGATGAACCTGTCACCCGCATTTCTGTATTCATGAATGTATTTAATTGTCATGTTAATCGAGCACCGATTTCGGGTGAAATCAGACACATCGTATATCGGCATGGTAAATTCTTGAACGCTTCTTTCGACAAAGCCAGCGAGTTTAATGAACGTAACTGCCTGACAATCGAGGCAGATGACGGTACTAAGATTGGCGTTGTACAGATCGCGGGCCTTATTGCACGACGCATTGTTTGCTTTGTTCAAGAAGGCGAGAAAGTTTCGGTTGGAGAACGGTTTGGTTTGATCCGTTTCGGAAGTAGACTGGATGTTTACTTGCCCAAAGGTGTCGCACCCGCAATTGCGGTTGGTACCACTGCAGTTGCAGGAGAGACAGTTTTGGCGGATCTACGGGCAGCTGACGTGGCAGCAATTGGTGTTTTAGAATGACAAGCGCAAAGACTATAAAATTAAGGCACATCGTGCCCAGTATGGTGACTGTTTTTGCAATTTGTGCCGGCCTTACTTCCGTCCGGATGAGTTTAGAAGGCCATTTGGAAACGGCGCTTGCTTTCATCCTTTTGGCTGTTTTTCTGGACGCAGCTGATGGTAAACTGGCTCGGTTTCTTAATACAGCCAGTCCGTTTGGGGCGGAATTAGACACGCTTGCCGATTTTTTAAATTTTGGTATCGCGCCTGGTATTTTGCTTTTCAATACCCTCTACTTGGGCACGGCAAACGCAAACATGGGTTGGCTTGCAACGCTTGTTTTGGCCGTCTGCTGTGCTCTCAGATTGGCGCGGTTTAATTTGTCAGTGGGCGATTCAAATGTTGTTATGAAAAAGGATAATTTTTTTGTTGGTGTTCCGGCCCCAGCAGTGGGTTGCCTCGCGTTGATGCCAGTTTTCATGCATCTCTCAGGTTGGCACGATGTGGATCAGCCTGTTATACGGACGGTCTATATCATTGGTGTCGGTTTACTTGCCGTTAGCACAATACCAACTTTTTCGATAAAACATGCTTCGATAAAACGCAGTCAAATGCCATTTGCCATTATTACGGCAGTGATCGCGGTAGTTGGGATTATGACCTATCCGTGGTCTATGTTGATAGTGCTTAATCTCGTCTATTTGGGCACATTACCATTTTCTTACGTGGCGCACAAAAAGCAGGTTGAAAATGGGAACCTTTAGATGCGCATTCGGGATCGGAAACCAACGCGGAAAAAATTAATCTTAATACGGTGACAAAGCTTTCGCTGAATGAGAAAAAAAGTCTACTTCCAATTCATTTTAGGGTAGAAATTTATGAGCCTGAAGATATCCTTGAAAGCAACATAGATCTAGATGCATCCGTGATGATGTTGAAAAATCTCTTCGACAATACCGCGAAATATTGTAATGGAGCGGCCGGAATGATCGTTGACGCAATTCGTAGTGGTGAGATTTCGATATACAGAGATTGTGAGCCGTTGGCTGGTAATGATCTTCTGACCTCACTGAGAGGTCCGTGAGCAAATCGAATCTGGTCGACGGTTACGGTTTGGGATTGCCAATTGTGCAGTCTTTTACGAGTAAACTGGCGCTACTTTGGTAATCAAATCCCGGATGGCTTGT
>Ga0206127_1002523_pt1 | contig 17994 bp, 14 predicted proteins | sample Helgoland_Spring_6_FD_148646 | JGI IMG/M metagenome (GOLD analysis project Ga0206127, IMG submission 148646) | Pelagic subsurface seawater microbial communities from Kabeltonne, Helgoland, North Sea - Helgoland_Spring_Bloom_20160419_1 | ecosystem: Environmental > Aquatic > Marine > Epipelagic ...
TTTTTTACTAAGATTTCAACGACATATTTTTCAGGATCTAGCTCTGAAAAATTTTTATCAAAAGGATGAATAATTAAGTTGTCAACTTTAGACCTATTTAAAAGCTCAGTTCTTTCTTTGACAGAATTTATGAGTTTTAATGGTTTATCTGGGTTTAATATAGTTCTTGGATGTGGAAAAAATGTAAGTACAGTAGATTTTAAATTATTTTCTATTGCTGTGTTAGTGAGTCTTTCTAAAACTTTTTGATGTCCTAAATGAACTCCGTCAAACGTTCCGATCGTAAGAATCGTATTATCTGTAGAACTAAATTCATTAATGTTATTGTAAATAGTCATTAACAATTAAATTTATTCATTGTTTCATCAATTCCTTGACTAACATATGATTTAACTATTTCAGTTAAAACTGGTTCAATTTCAATGAATTTAGAAAGCTCTTCTTTATTCCATTTGGACAAAACATAGTCTGATTGTTTACCTTTTGAAAAATTACCTCCAATTCCAAATCTTAATCTACTGTAATTTGAAGTTTCTAAAGTGTTTGTAATGTCCTTTAGTCCGTTATGACCTCCGTCGGATCCCTTAGGTTTTAACCTTATTCTGCCAAATTCTAAATTTAAATCGTCTGAAATAACAAGTAAATTTTTTATATCAATCTTTTCTTTATTAAGCCAGTATCTAACAGCTTTTCCACTTAAATTAACATAGGTTGAAGGTTTTAAAAGAGTAATGGATTTCCCCTTAAAATTAAATTTACAAGTTTGGCCATGTTTTACTGTTGTAAAACTTTCATCAAATTCTTTAGAAACACAATCGAGAAACTGAAAGCCAATGTTATGTCTAGTGTCATTGTATTCATTTCCGATATTTCCAATTCCTACAATTAGAAACTTTTTCATTTCAGAATCCTTTTTTTTGCAGTTAAATAAATTAAATAAATTCAATGAATAATTTTTGATAAAAATAGAAAAAGCATCTCAATTAATATTAAAAGAGATGCTTTAAGATTTTATACTAAAATTTATTCAGATTTAGCTTCTTCTTTTCCAGACTCAGGATTATCTTTAGAAGCTGCTCCTTCTGCTGCTGCTCCTTCTGCTGCTCCTTCTGCTCCTTCTTCTAATTCTTCATCTTCATCTGTTTCGTCGTCAATTGACATTGAAGCTCTTGACATTTTAACTTGACACACAACCTGATTGTCAGGATGTAAAATACTAAACGTTTCTTCAGAAAGATCTGCTACAGTAATACTGTCATTTAGTTTTAAAGTTGAAACGTCTGCTAATAAAAAGTCAGGTAAATTTTTAGGTAAAGCTCTAACGGTAAGTTTTCTTTTATTTCTAGAAAGTAAACCGCCAGCATCTCTTACACCTGGCGCTGTTCCTTCAACTTTAACAGGAATTATCATGCTAATTTCTTTTCCTGGGTGTAATTGAAAGAAATCTACATGTAAAATTTTATCAGAAACTGGATGGAATTGAATGTCCTGCATAACTGCATCTATTTTATTTCCATCTTCTAAAGCAATTACAACAGTGTGTGCATCTGCTGTATATACTAGTTTTGAAAAAGCTAATTCTTCTGCTGAAAAATGTATAGGGTTTTCTCCTCCGTATATAACGCAAGGCACCTTTCCAGCATTACGTAAGGCTTTGGTAGCTACCTTGCCCACGTGTTCTCTTTTAGATCCGTTGATTGTAATTGATTTCATGATTTTATTTTATAAAAAAAGGGTTTATTGATTTATTATTGTGAACGTTTTTCATTACCTCAGCAAATAAGTTAGCTGTTGATAAAACTTTTATTTTTTTAGACTTATTTTTAACTGGAATACTATCAGAAATTATCAATTCTTTAAGTTTGGAATTTTCAATTCTTTCATATGCTTTACCAGAAAGTAATGGATGAGTACAGATTGCTCTTACTGATTTAGCCCCTCTTTCCATCATAAGATCTGCTGCAGTTGTAAGTGTACCAGCAGTATCAACCATATCATCAACAAGAACAACATTTTTTCCTTCAACATTTCCAATTAACTCCATATGAGAAATAATGTTAGCTTTTTTTCTTTGTTTGTAACATATTACAACATCACTCTTAAGGAATTTTGAGTATGCATAAGCTCTCTTTGAACCTCCCATGTCAGGAGATGCAATAGTTAAATCGCTTAAATTCAAACTTTCTAAGTATGGGATAAAAATAGTTGATGCGTATAAATGATCGACTGGTTTTTCAAAAAAACCTTGGATTTGATCAGCATGAAGATCCATTGTAATTATTCTTGTGGCACCAGCAGTTTCTAAAAGTTTGGCAATAAGTTTAGCGCCAATTGGGACTCTTGGTTTGTCCTTTCTATCTTGTCTTGCCCATCCAAAGTAAGGCATAACAGCTGTAATATGTCTTGCGGAAGCTCTTTTAGCAGCATCAATCATTAAAAGAAGTTCCATTAAGTTTTCTGAACTTGGTTGAGTGGATCCAATTAAAAATATTCTACTTCCTCTTATTGATTCTTCAAAAGAAGGCTGAAATTCTCCGTCGCTAAAGTTATGAAATATTACTTTTCCTAATTTCACTCCATAAGCTTCAGCTATATTTTTACCAATTTCAACACTTTGAGTACAGGCAAAAATTTTAGCTTCAGTTTTGTTTTCAGACATTATTAATTAATTGGAGGGCAAATTTAACAATTTATTTTATGATTAAGTATTTATGATGGAATAATATATTTTTTTATAAATTTGCCGACCTGCTTCGGTGGCGGAATTGGTAGACGCGCTGGATTCAAAATCCAGTTCTTTCGAGAGTGTGGGTTCGATTCCCACCCGAAGTACAAATGAATTAGAATTATACATTCGTTATAGAATGTTTTAATTACTTATATTTGCATTGTAAATGAAAAAAACTAGGTTCAATATTTATTTTCCAATCCTCTATTATTTAGGAGAATTTTTTGTTATAGTGTTTTCAACTCAGTTGATGCTTTTTTATACATTCACTAAGTTTAGTTACGTTAATGTATTATTTATTGGGTTTTGGTTTTTAATTTCAATATTATTTAAATCTCATGTCCTAGGCAGAGACATTAGTAAATTTAAACTAGTTCAGTCTACATTAAAAAGTCTCTTTTTCTTTAGTGGATTTGTTTCAATTTTAAATTTACTTTTTTTTCAGTTAGAGTTTTATTTGACAACTATATTTTTTGCGGCCTCGTTATTTTATTTTCTTATGCTATTGTACAGGTTAACTGTTGATACTATTTTAGAAAAATATAGAGCTACAGGAGGAAACATTCTAAAATGTTTAATCATTGGAAACAACGAGCACGGTTCAAGTTTATTCAAAGAAATAGTTAAACACCCTGAACTTGGTTATAGATCGGACGGAATTTACACATTTAACTCAAATAAAAAATCGAAATCTATTCCTTTTCTTGGAAAATTTGTTGATTTAGAAGAATCCTATATTAGAACGTTTGATAGAATTTATTTTTCTTCAAAACTTAAAATTAAATCTCAAGAAAAAATAATAAAAATAGCAGAAGATTTAAACGTAAAAGTCAGTTCGATTCCTGATTTGCCGTATTATGATTTTAAAAACTTTTTTATATCTAAAATCTCTTCAGTTCCTTATATAAGTATTAATAAACTTCCACTTGATAATTCTTTCAATGTACTTATCAAAAGAGTCTTTGATGTAGTTTTTTCATCTCTTGTTATTGTTTTTATTCTTTCATGGATGATTCCACTTTTCGGATTATTCATAAAGTTTAGCTCTAAAGGGCCTGTGCTTTTTGTTCAAAAAAGAGACGGATTTAAAGGAATTACTTTTAATTGTTTTAAGTTTAGAACAATGGTTATTAATAAAATGTCTGATATAAAAATGGCAGATGATAACGATAATAGATTAACAAAATTTGGAAAGTTTTTAAGGCTCAGCACTTTAGATGAAATGCCTCAATTTATTAATGTTTTTCTTGGAGACATGTCAATAGTAGGTCCAAGACCTCATCCTGTTAGTCTAAACAAACAATATATTAAAGACGTAAGTAATTTAAATAAAAGACATCGTTTTAAACCAGGAATTACAGGTCTTTCTCAATCTTTAGGTTATTCAGGATTTATTAAATCAACTCAAGACATGAGTGATAGAGTTAAAATGGATATTTTTTACTTTAAAAACTGGAGTTTGCTTTTAGATTTTAAAATAATTTTTAAAACGACTGGAATTTTATTAAATGGGATTTTTAAAAGAGCTTAATTAAAGCTTGTAAGTAAGCATAACTCCCCCCTTGTAAACTAACTCTTCACCACTCTGATTAAAGTCCTTTTCAATATCTGGATTTTCGTAAATTCTATTTCCTTCTTTATTGTAATATTTGTAGTTGGATTGAGAACTCCCCCCTCCAATAAAAACCTCTAAATTAAAATTTTTGTTTTTAAGTGGAATTTTTTTACCAATTGTGATTCCGTAATATGCATTCCTTCCCGACTGGTAACTGCCTTCTTCTTTTAATTCAGTATCAACTATTGAAGTTATAAACTTGGGTATTCTCAAAGTAAACATTCCGTAACCAACATGCGGTCCGATAAAAAATGACCTTTCATTTTTCCCTTTTTTTAGTTTTGGATAATACCTGAGCTCATTAAAGATTTGAGTTGTTTGAAATGGAGATCCTTCAATATCATCAAAAAAGGTTGCACTTGTATCTAATTGATACCCAAACTTTTCTGAAAGCTGAACTTCAATTCCTATGTTTGGTGTTAAAATAAGTGCTGATGCAAGATTGAATTTGATTTCAGTTTGCGCAGCTCCCAAGTTTAAAATTAAAAGAAAAAGCAGGTTTGTTGTTTTTTTTAACATTTAAGAAAGTTACAATAAAACACCAATAATAATAAAATAATTTGTTTTTCAGTATCTTCGTGAGTTCAATAATTTTAATATGTCAAAAATATTTAAATCTTTTACAGCATTAATCTTTATACTAAGCCTTAATTTTTCTACATATTCTCAAAATTTTTCTGATTTATCAAATATTAATTTTTCTGAGCTAAATGAAAGTGAAATTGGCCTTCTATTAAGAAGAGCATCAGCTCAAGGCTACAATCAATTTGATTTATTAAAAATGGCAAGATCCCAAGGTTTTAATCAGAATGATATTGAAAAATTAGACAAAAGATTTAAATCAGCTCAAACTATAGCTAGAGTTGCTGAAAGTGCCTCTACACCTTTGGAAGAAACAAGACTTAGAAAACAATGGCTAGAAGAAATAGAAATTTTTAGAGAAACTGAAAGTGATGTATTTGGTTATGAAGTTTTTACTGGAACCAGTTTTTTAAGTTTTCAATCTAATTTAAATATACCAACCCCTGAAGATTATGTGCTTGGAGCTGGTGATAAATTATTTATTGATGTATACGGACAATCCGAAAGTTATTTTCAGGCTGAAATAAGCCCTGAAGGTTATGCAATACTTGAAAACATTGGTCCAGTCAATTTAAATGGCTTGACTGTAGAAAATGCAAGAAAAAGATTGATATTAAGATTTAAAGAAGTTTATTCTGGATTATCTTCAGATAAAACCTTTTTAAATATTTCAGTTGCTATTCCCAGAGCATTAAGGATTAATATAGCAGGTGAAGTGAATTTACCTGGGACATATAATTTTAGTGCATTTAATACTTTATACAATGCATTGTACGTAGCTGGAGGAATTACTGAAAAGGCTACTTTAAGGGATATAAAATTATTTAGAAATAATAAATTGATAAGCTCAGTTGATGTTTACAAATTTTTAACCCAAGGTGATAGCAGCTCCAATGTAAGACTTGAAAATAACGATTTAATTTTGGTTGGTCCATATACTAATAGAATAATCATTGATGGGGAGGTAAAAAGTCCTGGAAAGTTTGAAATTAAAGAAGACGAATCTCTTTTAGATTTAATTAACTATTCTGGAGGTTTCTCTGAAAAAGCTTTTGTAAAATCAATTAAACTTACAAGAGTTATAGATGGAGAATTAAAGATTGTTGATATAAATAAAGAACAATTCGAGTTTTTTAAACCAATTAACGGTGATAAGTTTGTTGTTGAACCAATTATTGAAAAATATAATAATAGAGTAATTGTTAATGGAGCTGTTTACAGGCCTGGAACTTTTTCATTATTTGAAGGAATGACTGTTAAAAATTTAATTGATAAGGCAGAAGGATTAAAAACTGATGTATTTTTCGATAAAGCGTATGTTACAAGAACTAATGACGATTATTCAACGTCTACTATCTCTCTAAATCTTAAAGAAGAATTGAAAAACCCTAGTTTTATTCTAAACGAAGAGGATGTTTTAAATATATTATCTGTAAACGATCTTAGTGAGGAAAATTATATTGAAATTTCTGGTGAAGTAAACAATCCTGGAATTTTTCCTTATTCAAAAAACATAACTCTTTCTGATTTAATTTTATTAGCAGGTAATTTCAAAGAAAATGCTTCTTCAAGTAGGATAGAAATTAACAGAAGAATAACTTCTAATCAATCTGATAATAATAATATATCAGAAATTTTAACATTTGATTTAAATAAAAATTTGTCTACTTCTTCAATTTCTATTAAGCCATTTGACCAAGTTATAGTTCGAAAAAATCCAAATTTTTACACTCAACAATATGTAAGAGTTGAAGGAGAGGTCATGTACCCTGGCAAATACGCTATTTCATCTAAAAACGAAAGAATTTCGGATCTAATTAATAGATCAGGTGGTTTTAAAAATATGGCCTATTTAAAAGGCGCAACTCTTATTAGATTAACTGAATTTGCCGAACTGCAATCTGATTTAAACAAAAAAATCAAAAACTTAAATGATTTAAAAAATAAGGTTTCAAATAAAGAGGGAACTTTAACAGAGTCTGAACTTTTGTTAATTGAAAGAATAGATGAAGATTTAAAAAATATTGATTCTAACAAAAATGACAATCAAATTCTCAGTAGTTACGCAAAATCAGAAAGAATCAATGAAATTTTAAAGAAAAATTCCATTGATGGCAATATTCCAATTTCAAAATCTGAAGCTATTGGAATTGATTTAATGTCTATTGTTAATTCTCCAGGATCAAAATCAGATTTATTATTAAAGGAAGGAGATGTTATTATTGTTCCAAAAAAATTAGAAACAGTTAGACTAAGAGGTGAGCTTTTATATCCTACAACTGTAAGGTTTATTTCAAATAAAAGCTTAAAATATTATATTAACTCTTCTGGAGGTTTTGATAATAAAGCTAAACGTTCGGGAACTTATATAGTTTATGCAAATGGAGATGTTGCCAGAACAAAGAAATTTTTATTTTTTAATTTTTATCCAAAAGCTGAACCTGGCTCTGAAGTTATTGTACCTAAAAAATCATTAAAAAATCCAATAGCAGCAAATCAATTACTTAACTTCACCACCGGGTTAGCAACTTTAATTTTAGCAATCAATCAAATTAATTAAATTGAAAAACAAAGACAATTATAATAATGAAAGTGAAATTTCTTTAAGTTTTCTTGTTGATGGCTTTAAAGATTGGGTTAGTTTTTTGTTTTACAAAAGAAAATCAATAGTTCTTTTTACATTATCTGTATTGTTTTTTGTTATATCTTATAATTACTTAATTAAGCCTACTTATTACGCGAGAACTACATTTGTTTTAGATAATGACAATGTTAGTTCAATGGGTGATTTAAGTTCATTAGCCTCTTTAGCTGGAATTAACGCATCAAGCTTTGTTGATGCCTCAAGTCTTTTCCAAATTGACAACATTCAAGAGCTTTATAGATCTAACGCAATGATCAAAAAAACTTTATTATCAAAATCTAAGATTGATAATAAAGATATTTTAATAATCGAAAGATTTATTAATGCTGAGAATCTGCAAAAAAAATGGAGTAATTTAGGATTTAATGTTAACGATTTGCGTTCAAATAAAACATCTAGAGTTCAAGATAGTTTGATTAAGGGCCTTGTAAAGCTTATAAAAAAAGAATATTTAGTGGTTAATAAGCCAAGTAGAAAAACAACAATATTAGAAATAGGTTTTGATCATAAAGATGAAATTTTAGCAAAAAATTTTAATAAAAATTTAGTTAAAATTGTAAACCAATTTTATAATACAACAAAAACTTTAAAGTCTGGATCAAATCTTAAAATTTTGCAAAGACAGTCTGATAGTGTTAAAAATGTTTTGGATCGTTCGATAATGATATTAGCTGAGATTGATCAAAGTATACCAAATCCTAATCCTCTATCAAAGGTTAATTTAGTCCCTTATCAAAAAGCGATGATTGATGTTCAAGCTAATAGCGCGATATATCAAGAACTTTTAAAACAATTAGAGCTTGCTAAAGTTACGCACAGAAACAAAATTCCTTTAATTCAAGTTATTGATAGTCCAAATTATCCTTTGGAAAATTCAAGATGGAAATTATTTAAAACTTTAATTTATGGTTTAATTTCAGGGTTATTTTTGTCAATGCTATTTCTATCAATTAAAAGAGTTTTAAACTCTTTATAGTTAGTTGTTATAAATTCATTTATCTTTCAATAATAGAAGATGAATAATAAATTATTAACCATTTTTATTAAGAATATTACTAATTTGTCCTTGAATCAAGGATTAAATATTGTAGTTACTTTATTGATAACTCCCATTCTTTTTCAAAGGCTTGGTGAGGAACAATATGGACTTGTTAATCTTTCTTTTTCAATAGTAATTCTTTTAGCAATTATAGTTAGTTATGGTTATAATTTAAATGGACCCAAAAAAATCGCTACTTTAAAAAATAATTTTGATAAATTAAACTTTTTAAACAAAGTAATCAATGTAAGAATTTTTATTGCTGTTTTAGTTTCAATAATAATTATAATATTTTTTTCTTATTTAGGTTTTTTTAAAAATTATTGGTCAATTCTTTTTCCATCACTAATTATATTATTTAGTGAAGCTTTATATCCTCTTTTTTACTTGCAAGGTAAAGACAATTTAAATTCTTTAATGATCTTAAATGCATGTTCAAAATGTATTTATTTTATTTTAGTTTATACCCTAATTAAGGGTTATGAAGACGCATATTTAGCAAATCTTTTTTTCGGGCTATCCTCATTTTTAATATATCTTATATTTTGGGTAAGACATTTAAGAAATGAAAAATATAAATGGTTTAAGCTTAATATTTTTGAAATCAGAGAGGCTCTTTTCGAAAATTTTAACCTATTTCTTTCAACTGTTGCTTCTCAAATTATTGTAAATGGCGGGATTGTTATTTTATCAAATTTTGTAAATAATTCGGAACTAGGTCAATTTTCTTTGGCTCAAAGAGTTGGACTTATATTGAGAATGATTCCGACTTTTTTAGTACAATCGGTATTACAGAGTTCCTCAAGACTAAATATTTCTAATAAAAAATCTTTAAATAATTATTTAGATAAAGTTTATGTTTTAGGTATAATTGTTACACTTTTTTTAGCCTTAATGTTGTTTTTTGTATCTAGCTGGGTAGTATTAATTTTAGCAGGTGAATATATTGAATACAGTCAAAATATATTAATTATTATAGGTTTTATTCCTTTTTTTAGTATGTTAAATTTTAAAAATATAGTGCTAATTCTTATAAATGAAAAAAATGAATTGCTTAATAAAGCAATATGGATTTCAGCAATTTTTATGATTTTCATATCAACCTTTGGTAGTTATTATTATGGAGGATATGGTTTAGCTTATGCCTTAATTTTCTCTGAACTTATTTGCTATATCGTTCATTCTTTCTTGTTAAAAAAAGAAAATTTATGATTGATCCAAGTGTAGCAATTATTTTAGTAAACTGGAATAGTTATGATTTTTCTGTTAATTGTATAAATTCTTTAAACAAATGTAATTATACAAATTTCAAAATAATTTTAGTTGATAATGGTTCAAAAGACCCATCTATAGATAAACTTTCCTCACAATTTAAAGACATTCATTTTATTAAAAACAAATCAAATCTCGGATTTACTGGAGCTAATAATATTGGAATTTCAAAAGCCTTAAAAGATAATTTTGATTATGTAATGCTACTAAACAATGACACTTTAGTTAAAAAAGATTTTTTAAAACATCTTATTGATAGATTTAAAAATGATGATAAACTAGGTGCAATTCAACCGTTGATTTGTCAAATGAATAATCCAGATAAAATATGGAATTCAGGAGGAAAGTTTCTAAGATTAATTGGTTTACCCGTTGTTATTGGTAAAGGAAAAAAATTAACAAACAACGGTTTAATTAAAAATTACACTGATTGGATTTCTGGATGTTGCATAATGTTAAAATCAAAAATTATTAACGATGTTGGGTTGTTGGATAATTCATTTTTTGCCTATTTTGAAGATGTAGATTGGTCTTTGAGAATTAAAGAAGCAGGTTATTTTTTAGGAATAGAAACTAAAAGTATAATTTATCATTATGAATCTGGATCAAGTAAATCTAAATCTAATATAGAAGGGAATTTAGATCCAATGATTCATTATTATAATTTTCGTAATCACATTAAATTAATAAAAAAGCATAAAAAATATTTTGGAACAATTTTTCCGTATTGTTTTCAAATTTTCAAATTTTTAATTTTTTCTTTTTATTTTATAATAAGGTTTAGGTTTGTTAAATTAAAAAAAATGCTTTGTGGACTTATCGATGGGATTAAATCATAATGTGTATTTTTAAGAAAAAATAATAATTTTGATTTTAGCCTCTTTATTACTTATTATTTATTTTTATTTTTTTTTCCAGGTTTTAAATCAATCAATTAGGGGAAACACCTACTTTGTTTTATTATTTATTGTAATTTTTCTTCCCATTTACTCAAATTTTCAATTAATAATATTTAAACTTACAAATAGTGAGTTTATTATTAGTGTAATAAAATTTTCAAAAGATTTAATTTTTTATTCAATCTTTACAATTATTTTATTTGGATCTTCAGTTTCATTTTTTAAAAAAAAATGGAAACTTTCATCTTTGGATAAATTATTTTTATTGTTTGTCTCTTTAATACTATTTTTTTTAATTTTTCCAATAGGAGAAGCTAATTTTATATCAAGGTTATTATATACTAAAAATTTATTATTAATAGCTATTGTTTATTTTATTGGACGACAAAATCAAATAGATATTAAGAAAATTTCTTTGGTTTATAAAATTTTAATTGTAATCTTTCTTATTTCTTCAATAGTTGCTGTTTTAGAATTTATTTTTGGAATTCACTTGCATTCTTTATTGGACTACGCAAATTATAATTTACTAATTAATGATATTCTTCCGACTGGAAATTATCAATTAAGTTGGACTTTTGAAAGGCAAGGAGCATTTCCTAGGTATGGATCTGTTTTTGCGGATCCTCTCGAATTTTCTACTTCTTTATTGTTAGGCTTGTCTATTGGCCTATTTCATTTCATACACAACAAGAGTAAATCAAATAAACTCAACTTCTTATTTTTAATTATAATTTTTTTAATTGGTTTTTACATATCTTTTTCTAGATCTGCTATTCTAGGATTCATTGGAATTTTATTTTTTTCATTATTGTTGTTAAAAAATTATAAAACGTTAATTAAAATATTTTTTTCAATAATATTTTTCTTTTTTCTCTTTTATTATTTTTCAGACTTAGACACCAAATTTTTTTTATTAGATACTTTAACTTTTCAAAACACATCTAGCTTGGGCCACTTGTTTGAGTGGTTTGAAGGAATAGTTTCGATTATAGAAAACCCATTAGGAATTGGTTTAGCTACTAGCGGAAATGCATCATCTGTTGATCAAGCTATAGGAATTGGAGGAGAAAATCAATTTATAATAATTGGAGTTCAGTTAGGGCTGTTAGGAATCATTTTTTATTTAAGCATCTTGATTAAATCTATAAAGAATAGTTTTAACCTTTATCGCTTATCAAAAAACAATACAATTAAATTAGTCTCGTTTACAATTACTTGTTCTAAATTTGGTTTAATAGTACCATTAATGACTGCTAATGCTGAAATTTATTCATTTATAAGCTTATTTACATGGTTTTTTGTGGGCTTTTGTGAAACGCAATATCAAAATTTAATTAGTAATGAGTATAATTAGATGTAGAATATGTTTAAATAAACTAAATAACAAATTTATTTATCCTAAAGAAATGATGTTAGGTAAATTAGAAAAGTTTGAATATTTGTTGTGTGATAATTGTGGATGTTTACAAATATGCGATGTTCCTAAAAATTTATCGGATTATTATCCTTCAAACTATTATAGTTTTGAAATAGTTGATGAAAAATTTTTATTAAAACAACCTAGAAAGTTTTTAAGGGATTCTAAAAATAAATATTCGATTTTTAAAAAAGGATTACTTGGAAAAGTTTTGAATTGTTTTTTTTCAAATTCTGCATATGATTTTTTATCAGAGTTGAATTTAACAACAGAGTCTTCTATTCTTGATGTTGGATCTGGTAATGGAATGTTTTTATATGGATTAAAAAGTATAGGATTTAATAATATTCTTGGAATTGATCCGTTCTTATTAAATAATATTAAGTATAAAAATAATTTAGAGATAATAAAAAAATCAATTTTTCAAATTAACGAAAAATTTGATTTAATTATTTTGAATCACAGTTTTGAACATATGTTAGATCATTCTAAAGTTTTAAAAAAAATCTCGCAACTTTTAAATAGCAAAGGAGTTTGTATTGTAAGAACACCAACTGTAGATTCACATTCTTGGCAGTTTTATAAAGAAAACTGGGTTCAATTAGATGCACCAAGACATTTGATAATTCATTCTTTAAAAAGTTTAAAATTACTTTTAAAAAAGCATGATATGAAAATTTATGATTATTATAATGATTCTACAAGTTTCCAATTTTGGGGAAGTGAACAGTATAAGAAAAATATTCCACTCTATTCAGAAAAGTCATATCTTAAGAATCCTTCAAAATCAATATTCAACTATACTGATATTCAAAAATTTAAAAAAAAATCTAAAAGTTTGAACAAAAATAAAAAAGGAGATCAAGCTGTTTATTATATTATGAACAAATAAATGAAAAAAGTTAGGGTTTTTGTAGATGTTTATTATTTTAAAGCTGCTTTGTCTGGGATCAAAACTTACATTCACGAATTTAACCAAGCTTCAATAAAATATGGATCTCAAGATATTGAGTATCTTTTCTCTCATGATTTAGAAAAATCTGAAAACAACCAAATTTTTATAAACTCTAAAAATAGATTAATAAGATGGCTATTTCACTTTAATTATTTTATTTGGAAACAAATTATACTACCATTAAAACTTCTCTATTTCAAAGCAGATTATTTAATATGTCCTGATTATATAGCTCCAATATTAACTTTTAAAACAAAAAAAATTATTGTAATCCATGATTCATTATTTTGGGATTATCCTAAAAATTACAGTTTATTATGGCAGAAATATTTTCTCTTTCTAGTAGAATTAGGAATTAACAATAAAACTAAAATAGTCACTACAAGTAATTATTCAAAAACAAATCTAAAAGATAAATTAAAAACAACAACAACAATAAATTACATATATCAAAGTTCTGAAAAACCTCAAATTTTTAATAAAAAGACACTCTCAAGTTTAAGATTGCCTAAATCCTATATTTTACATATTGGTTCTTTTGAAGAAAGAAAAGATTTATTGACTCTCGTAAAAGCTTTTAGTGATTTAAAGAAAAATCAGTCTAATAAAAATTTAAAACTAATATTAGCAGGGGCTGTTATAGTGAACGGAAATAAAAAAGTATATAATAAAATTAAAAGTTTCATTGATAATAATAATTTAGATAGTGATGTAATATTTCCATTTTTCATTAGCAATGAAGACTTAAGTATATATTATAAAAATGCATTGGTTTATGTTTTTCCCTCGATTGATGAAGGTTTTGGAATTCCAATAATAGAATCTTTCTCTTATTCAACACCTGTAGTTTGCTCTAATATCCCTGTTTTCAAGGAAATTGGAAATGATGCAGTAGTATATTTTGAAAAAGGAAATTTTATTTCACTTTCAGAAAAAATACAAGAACTTATAAATTCTAAAGAACTAAGAGAAAAATTTGTTGCTAAGGGTGAAGTTCAATTAAAAAATTTTAGTAGAAAGAAATTTATTGAAGGATTTGAAAATATAATTTATAATTGGGATGAAAAATAAAAAGATTTTAATTCTGCATAGTTCAAATGACTTGTATGGAGCCAGCAAAATTTTCATTCAGACATGTGATTTATTACATAATGCTAATTATGAAATCCATGTTATGCTTCCCTCAAAAGGGCCCTTAGATGAATTAATTGATAAAAACATTTTAATAAATTATCACAACTTAGGTGTACTTAGAAAAAAATATTTAAATCCACTTGGTCTTTTTAATAGATTTATAATAAATATTAAGGCCATCAGTTTTTTATCAGATTATGTAAAAAAAAATAAAATTAATTTAGTTTATACAAACACTTCAACTATTATTTCAGCTGCCGTAGCAGCAAAGAAAAACAAAATACCAAGCTTGTTTCATGTTCACGAAATTCCTATAAGCAATAAAATTTATGAAATTTTTATTGGAAAAATAATTAATAGATATTCCAGTAAAGTTTTAACAGTTTCCAATAGTGTTAAAAAACACTGGCTTAAATATATTGAAGTCAAAAAAATTGAAAGAATTTATAATGGGATTATTTTCAGCAAAACAGATTCTTTAGTTGAACGAGAGCGAGATCAAGACGATTTTGTGATCACTAGTGTGGCGCGAATTATCCCTTATAAAGGTCATGGGTATTTAATTGACATCGCTAATGAGCTTATTGAAAAATCTAAAAAATTTAAGTTTTTAATAGTAGGTGACACACTTCCTAGTTATTCTTATTATGAAAAAAATCTTAAACAAAAAGTTAAAAAATTAGGATTAGAAAATCATATTAAATTTTTAGGCTTTAGAGAGGATGTTTCGAGTATTTTAAAACAATCAGATTTATTTATTCACCCTGCTATAGCGCCAGATCCTCTTCCAACAGTATTGTTTGAATCATTACATAATGATTTGCCATCAGTGGCTACTAATCTAGGCGGCGCTATTGAAATTTTAGATAACGGGAATAATGGATTATTAATTCCTTATAATGATCCAAAAAAAGCAGCCGATTTAATTAATGAGTATTGTGCTAATACTAAGCTGCAAAAAAAGCATTTAGAGAACAGTAAAAAGAATTTTAAAATTAATTTTAGTTCGGAGTCGTTCAGTAAAAATATTTTAAAAGAAGTTAATAGTTTGCTTTAAATGAATAAAAAAATAAACATATCTATTATAGGAACTAGAGGCTATCCTTATGTGTATAGTGGCTACGAAACCTTTGTAAAGCAGCTTAGCGAGCGTTTAGTTCTAAAAGATTGTAATGTCACGATTTATTGTCATAAGGGACTTTTTGAAATAAGACCCAAAAAAATAAAAGACATTAAGCTTGTGTATGTCCCTACTATTGAAACAAAAATATTATCACAGCCTATTCACTCTTTTTTATCGATTATTCATGCCTGTTTTTCAAATACGGATGTGCTGCTAGTTGTCAACTCGGCTAATGGTCCTTTTGGACTTTTAACTAAATTATTTAGAATTCCAACGGCTATTAATGTTGACGGTCTTGAATGGCTAAGACCTAAATGGAAAGGTTTGGGATCAATTTATTTTAAATGGGCATCTAAAATGGCTACTCTTTTTTACGATCAGATAATTAACGATTCTGATGAAATGAGAAAGGTTTATTTGGATCTTTTTAAAAGAGATTCTAAGGTCATTGCTTATGGAGCTGATATTAGAAAATCAAAAAATCCTGACTTAATAAATAACTGGGCTCTAAGGCAAAGAGAGTATTACTTAGTTATAGGAAGGTTAATACCTGACAACAACGCCGATTTAATTATTAAGGGGTTTTTAAAATCCAGTTCAAAAAAGAAATTAGTTATTGTAGGAGACGTCCCATATAAAGATTCTTATGCTTCTAATTTGAAAAAAATAAACGATAAAAGATTGATTTTTACAGGATACGTGAAGGATCAAGATCTATTAGCTGAATTATACCACAACTGTTATGTTTATATTCATGGACACGAGTTTGGCGGAACCAACCCAACTATGATTAAGGCCATGGCTTACGGCTGTGCTATTCTAGCTTTAAATACGGTATTTAATAAGGAAATGCTTCAAAAAGGAAAGTTTGGGTTGTTTTTTAAAAAAGAACTAATATCTGTAACTAATCAGATTGAGTATTGCGAAAAAGAAAAACTTGAAATTGATAAACTAAGACAGGAATCTATAAATGGAATTTCTGAAAAATACGATTGGGACTTTGTTTCCAGTCAGTATTTAGAGGTTTTCAACTCTTTAGTTAGCCAAAGGAACTAAGTAGGCTAATTTTAAGGTCATGTGAAAATTATTCACATCATTCCCTGGAGAATAATAAGGTGTTGAATAATCTTCTAAATCCCACTTATAATTTAAACTTCTTGAATACATTAGATTTGAGGAAAGCCATAAATTTTTATATTTTTTTGAGAAATTTACGTGTAAATTAAAATCTTTCCAATGTCTTCTATAATCACCCCAAGATCCATTGCTATTAGAAAATGCTGAATGATAAAAATCATTATCCTGATCTATAATTTCTAATGCTATTCCTAATTTTTCTGTATCTCTTATTCTACTTAATGCAAAGTATTGTGAATTGCTTCCAGGACCAATACTGGATCCAAGCACTTCTCCTTGGTTAGTGTAACCATCGTATACATAACCATGCTCATACCAAGACCCGGCATTTCTTACCAAGCTTGTGGCAGCTTGCTCCATTTGCGTCCATTCCCATGAAAACAAAAAATCATCATTACTTATTTTAAAAACTTTTTGTAAGCCAACTGTAACGGCTCTACTGTGTTCAGAATCAAGAAGTAAGTCTCTAATATTTTGTTTAGAATCATTGTGATGAAAGTCTACATAAATTTCAGCCTTAGCATCTTTCCATAACCACCTCAAAAACACTCCAGCGGCTTGATTAGTTTGCGCCTCATAATTTTCATACTTATCATTTTTTCTAAATAAGTTTTGAAAAGCAGGGAACCATGTTGGACTACCTTCCATCCACCAATATTTTCCTTCAACTAGAGCAGCGTACATTTGCACCCATCTAATAAAGCCCAGTGACAGTCCAGGCACCCATTTTGGAGAATAAGTAATAGAATAGCCCTGTAAATACCTCCAATCATCCGTTCGTCCCTGTTGATTAATTTTAGGCACATAAATATTCGTTCCACTTACTTGAAAATCAGAATTTGCAGGTAAATAGCCTGAAGATTCTAATCTACCTGAAATTACTTGCCACTCAAAGTTTCCAATTTTAGTTTTCAGCGGTTTAGTTGTATTAAAAGTAATGTGTTTAAATCCTCTGGCATGATTACTCATCATGATACTGTTTCTAATAGAGGGTCCCCACCAAATATTTTCATTGGACAGGCCAAGACTTAGTCCTTTAAAATTTAATCTGATACTAGATTGCCCTATTAATGTTTTACTAATGCTTTTTTCACCGAAACGTTCAGGCATATCTATCTTATTCCATAGTTTGTATCTTTTTGCCCATATAGCTGGATAATGACCATTAGGCCCTTCTCCAAACCCTTCAAAATCTTTATTCTGTGAATATAAATATTCGGGTTTTAACTGAATAGATAAGGGGCCTATTTTTGCATAAATCCCTGCGCTTAGTATGTGTTGATACCCACGATTTGGAACCATACTTCCATTATTTCTATTGTAAGGGTGACGACTGTTAAATTCAATATTATAATCTACAGGAAGTATTTTTATTTTTCCATTTCCTTTTAAAAAACTCAGTAACGTAGGAGCGTATTTTTCTGTATCAAAAATTTCTTTATCTAT
>Ga0206127_1002541_pt1 | contig 17940 bp, 10 predicted proteins | sample Helgoland_Spring_6_FD_148646 | JGI IMG/M metagenome (GOLD analysis project Ga0206127, IMG submission 148646) | Pelagic subsurface seawater microbial communities from Kabeltonne, Helgoland, North Sea - Helgoland_Spring_Bloom_20160419_1 | ecosystem: Environmental > Aquatic > Marine > Epipelagic ...
TGATGCGCTATCGTTTTGAGCCATTAATGGTGTCAGTTCTTGTAAACTTTCTGTAATCTGCTTATCAAGCTGCCAAGGTGCGTTAATGATAAGCATACCAGACCCATACATGCCTCCCAGCTCACCGCCATCGGTTACGCGTAACTCTATTTTAAGCATGTTCTTAAAAGGATGTTGGTTTAGGCTCTCCAGCATCGCTTCACTTTTTCCTTTTTTACTGTCGCTGCTTTCAAAGCTTGCATTTGAAGATTGTCTATCAGTTATTAAGGGATACCAAATCGCATAAATCGCAGAATTCCATCTCTTGTGAGCAGATATCACGGTATCGACTACTTGTTGATATTCACTCGCCACTTCATATGAAGGGTCGATAAGCACCATACCTCGTTGCATGTTGGGTGGCGTTAAAGCTAACAAACCTTCATATCCATCCCTATGATGAATAGCGATATTTTTACCGCCAAGATTGCTTTTTAAATTGAGTATTTCCTGATTGTGCCATTCCATCAAAATCAGTTGGTCCTGTGGACGCAACATAGATTTGGCTATTTCTGGCGAACCCGGATATTGATTAAATTTTTTATACGCTGCCACCAAAGACAAATAATCGCTCATTGCTTTGTTTTGTGCTGCATGCCCGGTAAGGCGATCAATGCCATGTTTAAATTCTTTAGTTTTAAGGGCTTCTTCTGAATTTAGCTGATACACCCCTGCACCACTGTGCGTATCGAAATAACAGAAGCCTTTGTCTTTGCTTTTAAGCTTGTTGATGATCAACATCTGGCAAAGGTGTTTTAATACATCCCCATGATTACCTGCATGATAGCTATGTCGATAACTTAGCAAACTGAATTCCTTAATTTAACGGAGTTATTGAATATTTGCGTTAATCTTAAAGCAAAAATAAACCCGCTGTTAGCGGGTTTGATCATTATATAGCTATCTGGTCATGGCTAACATGGTAATCGGGTTTTCCAAGTAAGATTTCCAAAGGTTATTAAACCTTACCATCGTCGCGCCATCGATAATTCTATGATCTCCCGACCAGCTTACGTGCATGATGTTAACGGCCTTCACAGCGTCATTTTCATCAAACCGTGGTAAACGTTGTATTTTACCCAATGCCACAATGGCTGATTCAGGTGCATTAATTACAGGTGTGGCGACTGTTCCACCAAGTACACCAATATTAGAAATGCTGATGGTTCCGCCTTTAAGGTCAGCACTGCTTAATCTTCCTTGACGTGCTAAGTCTACTAACTCGTTAGATTTTTTAGCGACCTCTAATAAAGATAAGTTTTGCACACCCTTGATGTTAGGTACCACTAAGCCGACCTTGGAGTCGACTGCAAGGCCGATATTGTGATCGTCAAAATAAGTGACTTCTGAGCAATCACTATTAATTTGACTGTTAATTATTGGGAACTGTTCTAATGCCAATGACATCGCTTTGATGAAAAATGGCATAAAGCTGAGTTTGACGCCTTCATTCTCAAACAATGCTTTAAGTTGTGATCTGGCGTCGATGAGTTTGTCCATTTCGATTTCTTCACTGACACTAAAATGGGGCACTGTAAAAACTGAATGCATCATATGTTTTGCCATAGCAGCTTGAATACCACGAATTGGCTCCACACGTTTACCGCCTGTTATCTTCGGAGTGATTACAACAGATCCAAGCGTTGGTGACGCACTAAAGCTAAGATCGTCCTTTAAAACGCGGCCTTTATCGCCGCTACCAGCTATCTGTGATAAATCAATTTCTAGCTCCCTAGCAAGCCTTCTTACTGCTGGGCTTGCTAATGCTTTACCCGTGTTCTTTTTTTCAGTGTCAGTGTGTGTAAGCTTAGAGGTAACCGTAGTAACAGTATTCGACACATTTGTTTCAGTCGTTTCAACTCCTTTGACGGATGATGTGTCCTGCTGCGGCGCTGAATTTTCATCAGTGACTTGCATAGCAAACAAAGGGGAATACACTTTTGCAATATCGCCTTCGGCATAATAAAGCGTCGTGACCACACCGCTATACTTTGCAGGGATCTCTACTAACGCTTTATCGGTCATCACCTCAACTACTGGTTGGTCTTCAATAATTTCTTGGCCCTGTGTAACTAACCATTTGACCACTTCGCATTCCACAATGCCTTCGCCAATATCAGGCAGAATAAAATCTTGCATAGTTTGCTCCTTACAATTGAGGTATAAAAAAGGCTAAAAATTAACGGTGCGCTTTATTGCTTCGAAAGTTTTAAGGTGATCCGGCATATATTCTTTTTCATGGGCCAATGGATAAGGAGTATCTAACCCACAAACCCGGCAAATAGGTGACTCAAGATGAAGAAAACACTTTTCTTGCACACTTGCTGCTATTTCACTGGCAAAACCAGCAGTTAAAGGTGCTTCATGGTTGATCAATAACCGCCCCGTTTTTTCAACTGAACTGCATACCGTCTCAATATCCCAAGGCAAGATGCTCTGTAAGTCGATCACCTCACAAGAAATTCCTTGCTCTTTAGACATAACAGCAGCTTTTTCTAAAATTTCAACTTGTGCGCCCCAAGCTAATAAAGTGATATCAGAACCTTCCTTAACAATATCTGCTTTTCCAAGAGGTAACTGGTAATCCTCTTCAGGTACTTCACCAACTGAAGCTCGATATAAACGTTTAGGCTCCATAAATAAAACAGGGTTATCATCACGAATTGACGCAATCAACAAGCCCTTTGCTTGATATGGGTTACGGGGAATAACCACCTTCATACCTGGTATATGAGCAAAAAATGCCTCAGGTGACTGAGAATGGTAAAGCCCACCTGATATACCACCGCCGTATGGCGTTCGAATAGTAAGTGTGCCACATGAAAACTGGCCACCAGAACGATAACGAAACTTTGCAGTTTCATTTATAATTTGGTCAAAAGCTGGAAAAATGTAGTCAGCGAATTGAATTTCAGCTACTGGTACTGCCCCCTGAGAGGCAAGGCCAGTAGCAAAGCCTATGATGCCTTGTTCAGTTAAAGGTGTATTGAAACACCTGGCTTTTCCAAATGTATATTGTAGGTTACTTGTGGCTCTAAACACCCCACCAAAGTGTCCCACATCTTCACCAAACACTATGACTTTTTCATCATCATTCATAGCGGTGATCAGTGCATTATTTATTGCCTGCAGCATATTCAGAGTTGCCATGTTATGACCTCCCTGATGTTTTAGAATACGCTTCTGGATATATTTCGATATGGGTTTTCAATTCTGCTAATTGAGCCTTTAAATGCCATGGAGGTGTGTCATATACATCTTCAATGATTTGCTCAATAGGACATACGGGTACTAGTTCGGCAACTTTAAGCTCTTTTAAAATCTCTTGTCTGCCTTTTTCTATAAAGGCTAGATTGAGTTTTTCATCCAACCAACCTTTAGACTGCATCCATGTTTTAAATCGCGCTACAGGATCTTTTAACCTCCAACTCCCCTCTTCATCCTTGGAACGGTAACTTGATGGATCATCTGAGGTGGAATGTGCGGCTAATCTATATGTCATCGCTTCTATAAGTACTGGGCAATGATGTTCTAATGCTAATTGTCTGGCTTTTTGGGTCGCGGCGTAAACAGCTAACACATCGTTGCCATCTACGCGGATGGTTCTGATACCGTAACCTAAACCTCTAGAGGCAATACCATCACCTTTGAATTGTTCCTCTGAAGGTGTTGAAATGGCGTAGCCATTATTTCTACAGAAAAAGATAACGGGACAATTAAGGACTGCAGCCATGTTAAGTCCAGCATGAAAATCACCCTCAGATGCCGCACCCTCACCAAAATAACAAATAGTGACAGCTTCAAGTCCGGCCATCTTCTGACCATAAGCATAACCACTTGCTTGTGGGATCTGTGTAGCCAGAGGAGAAGAGATAGTCATAAAGTTAAGGGCGGTAGATCCATAATGGATGGGCATTTGCCTACCTTTGTTTAGCTCATTTTGATTACTGAATAATTGATCCATAAATTCTTTACTCGTAAATCCTCTATAAGCCAGTGCTCCTTGCTCACGATATTGTGACATGATCATATCTTGAGGCTCTAATGCAGCCGCACTGGATACCGTTGAGGCTTCTTCACCAGTGCAGGCAAGATAAAAGCTAATTCTGCCCTGACGCTGTGCGGCCACCATCCTTTCATCCAACAATCTAACATATTGCATTGTCTGAAGAATTTTCAGAGCAGATGGTTGGCTGATAGTTGGTAATTCTGCTTGTTGATGCAACGAACCATCTGGTTGTAAAACTTGCAACATTGGAATATCAATTAAACCATCTTCAATCACGTTAACTTGATGAATCAGTCCAATATTCGCAAGATGATTTCTATCTTTCATTTATCAACCTATGGCAAAACAAGCATCAATACGATTGTTTATAATTTGTAAGTGGAATGTTAATGCTAGATGAGAACTGCAGGCATGACGTTGCCAATTAGATTATTTGACGTTAAAAAAAGAAATGAAATAGCTAATTAGAGTTAATAAAAGTGATATTCATCCTAATAAAAAATTGATTTAATTAATGATATGAAATCCCTATTTCCTAGCTTAATTATATATAATTTAAATTATGATTAGGAGCAAGATTTTATGGGGTGACAACATATATATAATTTGTGTCGTATTTATTATTTTGGTTAACTACAAAAATTTTTCACGAAGGTTGCTTGCAGTATATTTTCAATATCATCACTGTCAACAATACTAATATCACCCTAATTATTTTAGTCCGAATTTTAAATATGTTTAGTTAATATGGATATACGTGTCAATTTACTATATTCCAATTATCTAGCTTTTAATATAAAAGTACCTTCAACTTTAATACCATCCTCATTATTTTAAGAGATCTTACTCTTATAAATCGCTTTAAAATTAAACATAAAACGAATATAAAAAAACCACTCGTTTTTATGCGAGTGGTTTTATAAAAGTATAATTAAATTCCTTAGTAGTTGTATCTCGCTTGTAAATACCAAGTTCCGCCATTAAAACCAAACGGAGCTGATTCAGGGTACAATTGTCCACTGCCGCCAGCATTTGGATTTTCTTCAGGGTAAGTGTCTAGAAGATTATCTACACCTACTACAAATTCCAATTGCTCGTTGTACTGATAGGCAACTTGAACATCAATTAATAGTTCTGCACCAATTCCGGGGACACCGTTACCAGTATCATCCCACCCACCATAATAACTTGCACGTACCAACGTTCTGATATTATCTTTGGTATGATTCCACGCTACATTGCCTCGTATATTTGGTAGTAAATCTTCAATAGCTGAAACACGTCCCGCACCTATAGGATTAACAGTACCTAAATTATCTACTTCGGTTTTGTTATAGTTAGCTGCAACCGTGATCCCAGACTCTCCTCCCATAAAATCAAAGTTTATATTACCTACAACATCGATTCCTGTAGTAGTCGTATCGAAACTGTTCGAGAAAAATCTAAATTGTGCTAAGTCATCTAAACCAATAAATTGTTGGCGATCAATAACACCTTGTGAATCTAAACCCGTTAACGCTTCTGAGATTGTTGCATAATTAGACCCTGCTCCTCCTGCATAATTTAATGCATCAAGAAAGTCTACATTGGCACCAAGTGCAACACGATTTGTTAACTCAATGTTATAGTAATCAACTGTCCAAGTAGTATCTGCAATATTAAAGCCCAAGCCAACTGAAAAGTTTTTTGCATCCTCTGGACCAAGTTGAGGCCGACCATTGCCAAGACTCTCAATAAAGTCCGCTCCCAGCTGACCTGCTGCAGACGATAAAGGTAAGGTACCTTGGTCAACAAGAACACCTTGAACGTTTTGCGTTGTTACATTGGTTATGCTGGCTTGCCCCGCTGTTGGAGCATGAAAACCAGTTGAAATAGCGCCACGCAGTCTAACATCATCACTAACATGATAAATACCAGCCACTTTAAAATCAGTAGTATTCCCAAATTCACTAAAGTCTTCTGCTCTTACCGCTACCTGCATGGTTAGTTTTTCAGTGATATCCGCCTCAAGATCAACATAAAAAGCAGTACTGTCTTGTGAAGAAGAAGTAGTAGCAGGGAAGCCACCAAAACCATTAGAGCTCGATGAGAAACCTTGACTGGCTAGGACACCCAGTTCGTAAGACGCGGCGTCACCAGCAAAAAGGTCAAATTCTTCTTCTCTGTATTCTGCTCCAAAAGCTATATTTAGGTCGGATTCCAAACCCATGTCCACGCTATATACCAGGTCTAAATTAAACTGTGTTTCAGTTTGTTCTTGACCACCAGGTACAAAATCTCTTGGCGTGTCAGGCCCCATAGAAGCGTTTATAGTATTGCGGATGTAAAAATCAGTTTTGTTTGAACCTCGTTGTGCACTCACGTCATAACGAAGACCCGTACCTATACTAACTTCACCACGAACCCCCACAGTAAAGGCAGAATCTTCATTATTACCACCAAACCTTGGTACAAAACCACCTGGAATAGTTTCAATAAATGAGAAACAATTTGCATCTGCTGTTACCTGTGCAAGAAAAGTAGGATCAGGTGTAACATTTCCAGCACCACCAATAGGTATACCCGCAATACATGAGCCACCCACGCCTAATCCATCAAGATCGCCTACCAATACAGAATGCACACCGTCGGCCGCTGCAAGACCAGTCAAAGGGTCGACAGTAGGACCTCTATAAACACCGCCGCGTTGTGCACCTTCTGTAAGTGGATTACGATAGAAAAAACCACCCGTTACAGCTCTTTCTCCATAGTTACCAAAAAGATAAACCTCTGCATTTTTATTGATTTCAAAAGCCGAATTAATAAACAATTTAACATCGTCTTCTACATCAGGTGTACCCCAGTATTGAGAGAAATCACTTGTATAACTGTTTATTGTCTTAAAATCTGCAGCTGGCGCATATCCAGCAGCAATCATACCAAGACTGTCATTTCTAACAACTGATCTTAACGTACCTTCTACATCTCGTATTTCGGCAGTCAAATTTACAAATCCAGAATCTCCTAGAGGTAATCCAGCATTTGCCGATATGGTATAGTTGTTACCGTCACCTTCATAAGTAGAACCATAACGCGCTACAACCTCAAAACCTTCTGAGTCATCTTTAAGAATAAAGTTAAGTACACCCGCGATAGCATCTGAACCATATTGAGAAGATGCACCATCTCGTAAAACCTCAACTTGTTTCAATGCCATTGATGGAATTGCAGATATATCAACACCTTGAGCACCATCCGAAATACCACCACCAAGGAACGAAATGATTGAACCTCTATGACGACGTTTACCATTAACTAATACCAAAACGTTATCTGGTGAAAGACCTCGTAGATTGGCCGGTCTTACGATGGTTGCAGCATCACTAATCGGTTGGCTATTGATGTTAAATGAGGGTACTGCAGTACGAAGTAAATCTTGAACATCTGCAGAAGAGTTTTGTCGAAATTCATCTCCGCTTATTATATCTACTGGTACTGGAGAGTCGGCAGCTGAACGATCAGTCATTCTTGTTCCAGTTACGATGATGCTTTCTGTATCAGCTTCTTCTTGAGCCAATACAGGGGAAACTGAAACTACACTCGCTGCGGCTGATGCTGCGATAATATAACGTATATTCTTCGTTAATTTTGATATTGAAGTTCTCATTTTGTTTTCCTGTTTAATTTTTTTATAATAGTAAGGATAATTTATACGAACCTGTACTTCATTAAGTTCATTAAGTTCATTGAGTTCATTGAGTATTTTATGTGTCCTTTGACGCCCAAAAAATCAAACGTCAACAATATATATAACCCGTAATCCCATAAAAATATATAGCAAAAATAATATTATTTTTTTGCTATATATTTTCTCTATTAATTTGTTCAGGTGATTTTGGGGAGGGGTAAAGATTTTATATCGTGAATTTGCCGATTGGTATTTGTTATCAAGGTATTTTAAATGTCGAAGAAGATTAAATAATCATCTTCGACAAACTAGTTAATTAGCGAAAACTGCTTTCGCTTTTGCTCCAAAGTTTCATCAATAAAGATTCTACTGAGAGACTAGCAGCTAAGCCTAGCCTTTCTGGCAAACTTTTCTTCATACTGTATTTTACCGTGAAAATTTTCTTACTTTCATTTGCTGTTAATATGTAATCATCTGATGTCAGAATTTCATCGACTAAACCAAGCTCCTTTGCCTTAATGCCATACCAATATTCACCAGTTGCCACTTGATCAATATCTAATTCTGGTCTTTGGGCTTGTACAAAATCTTTAAACATATGATGTACATCTTCAAGTTCAGCTTTAAATTTCTCACGGCCCTGTTCGTTATTTTCACCGAACATAGTCAAAGTACGTTTGAATTCACCTGCAGTGTGTTGTTCAAACTCTATATTACTTTTCTTCAACAACTTGTTAAAGTTTGGTAATTGGGCAATCACACCAATAGAGCCAATAATGGCAAACTTCGCCGCCAACACGTGGTCCGCAACACAGGCCATCATATAACCACCACTTGCGGCAACTTTATCAACCGAAATAGTGAGCTTTATATTTTTGTCTTTGAGCCGTTGTAATTGAGAAGCAGCTAGACCATAGCCATGTACTACTCCACCACCACTTTCAAGTCTCACTAACACTTCATCTTCAGGTTTTGCTACGCAAAGAATAGCCGTGACTTCTTTGCGCAGATAATCCACCTCATGGGCGTCCATCGAACCAGTAAAATCGATAACAAAAAGTTGCCCATTATCAGGCGCATCAGTATCATTGTTTTTTTGCGCTTTTTTCTTGGCTTTCAGAGTCTTCTTTTGTTCTTTGTGAAATTGCTTAAGTTCGTAGTCGCTCAACAACTCACTTCTTGCAAACTCAGTAATCGACTCTAACTTGTCTGATAATGAGCTTATTTCAAGGTGGCCTTTACCTTGTTTTTGCTTACTCACTAAACTAATGATACCACCAAGCGCCAAAAGAATAGCCGCTACTATTGTTATTGCTTTAGCAATAAATAATCCGTACTCATATAAAAATTCCAACTGGGTTTACTCCTAAAAATATTTTCTGAGATATGGGGGTAAATAAACAAAAAAAAAGCCAAGTGATTAACTTGGCTTTTTTTTAACTTGTTAATTTAATTTTCAACCACTGATGTTTCAATAACAACTATGTTTGCACCACCAGAAACAAAAAATATTATTGCTTGGCTTTGCATTTCTTTAGTGGTTGCAGCACTAATGAAAAGGTTCAGAAGCGAAGAGTGAGCCCCCGAGATAAACCTTACTACGCCACTAACTTGGGCAGGAGTTGAAACTTTAGGTAACCCCATGATATCTGCCAACGCTTGTCCAACAACCAAAGGTAAAGTGGTGACAACAGGAGTAGTTTGGTCAGTTAATGCGATGCTTCCATCATCATTAGTTCAGCCGCCAACGACTAACTGAATCAATACAGGAGTGGTGTTTGCTAACTCCGAAGCAGAACTTATAGAGTCTGAAGCATCAATTGCCGTTTGCGATGCAAACTTAAATGATGAGAAACCTGTGCTAATTTCAGCAAGTTCTGCATCACCCAACAACTGCTCAAAAGCCGTGTAAGCTGGACCTATTGCAACGTCCGTAGGTAGTCCATTTTCTACTGCAAATACAGCTAAGAACTGTACAAATTCAGTCGATGTGGCCACTAATAGTGTTCCTTTAATAGATGGTCCAGAGTTAGCTGCATCAAAAATACCTGCAGCTGGGCCACCAGTTGGCACATTAATAACAGCCGTTTTAAAAGCATACATACTGTCAAATGCGGCTAAATCACATGGCCAACTTTTGTTGGCTATGGCTATGGCTATGGCTACTGCAACCGTCCCATAAATGGAACCCAAGCTTTGCTCCATAAAATGCACATCTGAGATGTTTAAATCGACCAAACCAGTAGTATCATTGATACCGTTAAGCGCTAATCTAAAGACTAAAATATCAGCGATACTTTGACGCGAATTATCTCGTGTAGTAAGCAGGTTTAAAAAGTCGATGTAGCCACTGCTATATATTAAATAAGCCTCTGTTTTTACTTTGTTTTTATAGTCGTTATATAGGAACAATAATGGGTACATACCCGCTTGATAAAGAGTACTTTTAATCTTATTACGACACATTTTTTCCCAATATTTATATACCCTCATTAAAAAAATCAGACCGTTTGGCACCGCAGCTTTGATACATAGGAAAAAGTGTTGTTTTGAACATCTAGCATGTGTTATGTTTTAATGTTTTTTTAATAAGGATATAAAGTTTTTATTAAAACATTAAATGGATATAAATATTATGAAGAAACCATTAAATGCACTAGGAAATAAAACTCGTCAGGTAAATAAAAAATTGCGACGGGAAAGAATTTTTAATACAGCAAAACGTCTAATAGCTACAAAAGGTTTGGAATATTTTACTGTAAATGAACTTGCTAATGAGGCTGGGGTTACTACGCCAACGGTTCACAACCTATTCGGGAAAAAAAGTGACATCATTAAAGAGTTGGTCTCGGAATTAATTGAACAAATGCAGGGTGTTTTTTTAGACAATCCGCCTAGCGACCCTATAGAAAATGCAAAGTTTTTCATAGGTAATATGGTTTCTGCATTCGAGAAAAATACGAATTTTTATCGCGCCGCACTTATGTCGGCAGAGCAAGTGAACTTGTTTGATCCTAGAATTCCGAACGGACTTTTCCAGCGTGCACAGCAATTGGCAGCTCCGAGGAAGGAGTGGTACGAGAGTGGATTGTTTTTAGGAAATATCGAACCCAGCACAATTATGAAAAGAGTTCACGATAGCAACCGGCTTGGGCGGCTTGACTGGGTTAATGGCTACATTGATTTGAATCAATACCGCCATCAGGTTCTAGAGAGCATACTTTTGGCTTACGCATCCGATGCCAACCCTGAACTTTACGCTAGGTTGAGTAAGGAAATCAGTTTACTCAACAGCCTTTAGTTTATAACACCATCAAGCAAGTATTGGCCATTAGGAATAACTGCTGATTATAAATTGCAAGTTGGATGTTTGCTCTGCTGTTACACACTAAATACTGGGGCTTTATCTACAAAATTATCAATATAGCTTTAATATCACCGCTCAACGTTGTTCAAGTTTTGCTGATGGGTGAGCGAACGCTGTCGCAGAATAAGCCTAAGTGACTTTATTCATTTTGGCAATAATATAGGGGTGAATAAACAGGGTCAGTCCTTGATGACTGAAATAATAAATAATTCTCAATTAGTTGCGGTATTCCAGCTTTACTTCATAGTCAATTTTCATCAATGGTTAAAAATAACGGAACATGTACCTGAAAATAATTTGATCACTTCTAATACCTTTAAAAAAAGCGGGGAGTTCATTAACAAGTTTCCGCTTTTGCGGAGCGCCTTATTTTACACCATTGACAAGCCGTTAGCGTTTAAATGTTACATGGCATGTCTGACTAATTTCTTACGGAATTCAGTTTTGCAATAAATACACCTGCATTTTAAATAGACCTTTTATGTAACAATTTTTTAAAGTTACTTTATTGATCCATTCTTTTACGTCTTCCATGACTTCAAAGCCCTTACCAAAATTTGATTTTATAAAAGAATATCACCATCCTCATTTTTAAATATGCAATGTCTTTTCCTCGGTTATTGCGAATAGTCACATCACTACTATATAAAAATATAGTAGTGATGTGAGGTTATAGGATATGTGGGAATTATAGTGTGTGTTAAGAATCGGGTTGCGAACAGAGTGGATCATCTGCGCATTATTAAAGTGTGATTTGCATTTGAAGAGTAAGAAAATTTGAAAGGTCAAGTGATTCGTATCGGAGTAATAATTGTATTTATGGTGATCATTACGTTGCTATTGTTGATGCTAATCCAACAAAATGATTCTGTGGGCGTTGCAAGAAATAATAAGCTTAATTATTTTGTTGCGTTTTTTTTCGTATGGCGTCCCCTGTGTCGCTAACTTGGCAAAGTTTAGCAGTCTCAGTTTTGTTTGGCGTTATCGTCTTTTGTGGTTCGATTGAATTGTTTCAAAACTTATTATGTCAACAGGTCACATGAAAAATGTTATTGGCGCATTTGTTGTTGGTGGAATTACTCGACAGGTGAAACCTAGGCTATAGAGTTAGTTTGCCGGAATAGTGCTTCACCTATCTAGCCTTCCTCACTCCCTAAACGCTGTATCTTTCATTTTAGCAATCGGTTGCCAGAAGTACTCTAAAATTGATCGCTTACCCCGGATTATATCAACTTGTGCAATCATGCCAGGAACAATTGAGACTGGAACATCATTACTCTCAAAAATTTCTGTATCAATTGATAGATTAACAGAATAAGCCGCTAATTTAGTTTCTTGCCTAAAAACTGTATCAGCAGAGACTTTAGTCAATGTACCCAATAAATATCCATATTTTGATGGGTCATATGCAGTAAGACTTATTTTAGCCAATTGACCTGGCTCAATGGTGGCAATATCTTTTGGATCAATAAAAGCTTCGATAAGTAGCTTGCCTTTTGTTGGTACAATTTCAGCAATCACCTCACCACTGGATACAACAGCTCCCAATGTGTTAAAGAACACACGATTTACAATCCCGTCAATTGGCGAACGTATTTTAGTTTCATTAAGCCGTTGGCGGATTGCAGGAAGACGTACCGCCAGCTCTGCAATTTCACTTATAACTTGGGAGCGCTCTTGATATACCTCAGTGTTATAATTTAGTTGAACGGATTGTAACTGGTGGCTGATTTGTTCAATTTCTAACTCAGTTTGAGCAACCTTTTCGGCGAGCACATAAAGCTGTGTTTTGAGCGATACATCTTCACGCTCTAACCTATAGCGCTCGGACCTTCTCACGACACCAGTATCAACCAAAGGCAATACCTCAAACATTTCTTTGTTTAAGAGGGCTTTAATACTATTTAGACCGTCAATTTCGGCGCCAAAGCCTAGAAGGACTTTACCCTTAAGCTTCTTGTCTTGGTTAAGGGCTTTAAATTCGGCATTTAAACTTTTACGTCGAGACGACATGAGCTCAATTTCAGCATCCAAGAGTGTATTTGTATAGCTATTAGCGTTATTGCGAACACTTGCGATCGTGCCTCCATTTAGCTCAGTGTCCAAGCGGATCATCTTTAATCTCAAATTACCCAGACGTGTCTCAAGCTCTTCTAAAATACCTTCAGCTTTAATTGGATTAATTGATGCAATAATTTGCCCAGCATTAACTTTACTTCCCTCTTCTACAAGATAAGTTGCTATAGCGCCACGCTCAGGAGATTGCACATTTTTATTTTGGCCATCAGAAATAACGCGGCCATCGCCTCGCTTAACTAAATCTAATTGAGTGTAGTTTGCCCATACAATAAATACTGTAAAAACTGCAGCAACCAATAAGATCATGAAATACTCGCGACCATTGTAATTGTCATTTTGAGGAAATCGCATATTAATTCTTCTTCTGTGCGCGTTTCTTCAAAAGATCGAAGTAAGCATCTTTTGTGCCATCACCAACAATCTTGCCTTGATCCATGACAATAACCCGATCACACATTGCTACTACAGGCATTTTGTGGGTTACTATTATAATAGTCTCATTTATTAAGTGTTTAGATAAATGTGCAATAACTTTATGTTCACTCACTCCATCCATCGCACTTGTTGGCTCATCTAAGAGTAATAACGGTGGTTTAAATACGAGGGCTCGCGCTAACATCACAGCTTGTTTTTGGCCACCAGATAAATTGCTTCCTTGATCTTGAATTGCGAATTCTAAATCCGCAGTTGTGCCATCTCCAACAAAGTCAGCGCCAACGGCTTTTAAGCATTCTAGGGTATATTCATCACTGCAATCATCTTGACCTAAGGCAATATTATCGCGCAATGACCCTGTAAATAACCAAGGTTCTTGAAACACTGTTCCTATGGATCGAAATAAATCAGCTCGTGGATATTGACGCACATCAGATCCATTAATTAAGACGGTACCCGTTTCAGGAGCGAGAAGCCCAACAATTAGTTTTACCAAAGACGTCTTTCCAGAGCCTGTTCGACCTACGATTGCAACTTTCTCACCTTTTTTAATGCTTAAGTTAAGACCATTAAAAAGCGGACGTCCCATTTCTGACAAACGCAACGTTGCACTGCTCACTTCAACAGCACCATCATTTGTATTTCTGATTGCTGAACCCTCCCCATCACTTTGCATGCGAGCTGCGGATAAAAATCTTTTTAAATTTCCACGTGCAACATAAGCCGCGTTCGCACGTCCAAGCGTCTGACCAACCTTTGAAAGCGGTCCAAGTGCGCGTCCAGATAAAATAACCGTCGCGATTATCGCGCCCATGGTAATGACTTGGTCAGCAAACAGATGGAACCCATATACTATTACAGCAACCTGAGATATTTGCTGGATTATAGTAATTGTGTTTCCATTAATTTCTGCATAGGTTTTTGCTTGATGAGATGCCTTAGCATAGAAGTTTGACTGCAAAAGGAACTTCTTCTTCATAAGAGAAAATGCTCCATTGACTCTTAAAGCTTCTAAGCCGCCTAAAACTTCCACAAGAAGACTTTGGCGTGATTGTGCAGACACAGAAACAGCGGCAGAATTGCGAACAAGTAATGGCTGAAGGGCAAGTATAAGGATTAATATGACCGGTATACATATCAGTGGAACAATGAATAATGGCCCTCCAATCATGGAAATCACCAATACAAAGACGAGGATAAAGGGCAAATCAATCAAAGTTAGGATTGTGGCTGAACTCATAAAGTCTTTATAGACTTCAAAGTCGCGCATAACAGACGCAAGCTCACCCACAGATTTACGTTCTTTGGTATTAGAAACTTCAATAAATTGCTCAAAGATATCTTCATTCACTGCTATATCTACAGTAACTGAAGACCGCTCAACAATTCTGCTTCGCGCACCTTTTAATAACGTATCAAATAAAATCGCGAGCCCCACGCCAATAGCCAAAGCGTAAAGTGATTGCGTGGCTTGGTTAGGCAAAACTCTGTCATATACCACCATAACAAAAAGTGATGTAGCCAATCCTAATATATTTGAAAGTAGAGCGGCAATCGCAATCCAAGAAAACCGCTTCATGCCCAGTGTCTTTAGGGGGCTAAGTGCTTTTAGTCGCGATTTTACAGATTTGTTTTCCTCAAGTGCGGGGTGAGAAAAAATAAGATTTCCCGAATACCATTCTCCAAATTCTTTTTTAGTGAGCTTTCTTTTTTTTCGCGTCGGTCCATCGAATATAATAAATTGCTCAGCACGAACATCCTCTAAGATTCCAAGCTCCTCCTCTTTGCCAAGCAACAGAGAGGGACATAATGCTGGAGATAAATCTGAGACTTTTGCCGCCACAGTATTACAAATAAACCCAAAGCTGCTAATAGCGTCGCTTGACCAATCCATAACATCTGACCTTGGGCTTGATGTGACAGCTTCTCTAACCTCGTTATACGTATTCTTTGACCCTGAGCGTTGAAGAAACGCATGTATCGTAAATGCATCGCGTACATCTGTTGTATTAACTCTGTCTTGAGATTCAACAGATGTCATGCAGAATTCCCGAAGTTTTTGACATTACATATATAAACAGCTTTGCATGCTTGTCCCGTGGCACCAAGATCAGAAAGCTTTTGCATAACGTCATCATTTTTTAAATTCTCAATGGCTATTTCAGTTTTCGCAAGGGTTAATATATCTTCTGCAAGAACCGTTACATCTACTTGACCAGCTTTTAACTTGTCCTCAAGCTTATTTATACGATTCTTGGAGATACACACCCGCCCATCTAAAAGGACTTTCTTTTTTTTATTAAAAGCTTCAAATTTATCCAACTGTTGGTGTTCTAGAGAAAATTTTTCCTCATATGGCGACATATCTAAGGCATTAAATTCCAATTCTTTTTTCAAAGTAACAATAGAAGCTTCTGCTTTTCCAACTTCTTTAAATGGCAATTCCATGGTAATGCCAACAAATATAGTACTACCGGCGCCACGTGGCTTATTGTTAATCCCTATGTTGGTGTAGTCCGAGAATACAAACCTGCTTCATATGAATATTGAAGAAAGAGCAAATACGAATTTGTTATATGAACGCATTTGAAGAAAAATGTTGTCATCTTATTATGCTATGTCGACGACTTGAAAATCAGATTCAGTCAATTGGCTTGCATCAATATTATGAAGGATTTCTAGGTATTCCGAACCATATGAGACGATGGTATGGCTAGTATAATCAACTTCAACTTCACCTTCACCTTTACCTTGTGCAATTGTGAGCGGGGAAAACAACAAACCATCATCAAGGCCAAAGTTAACATTACCATTTGTAAAGTCGGAGATAATATCTGTATCAGATAAAGCGTTACCATCATCGCCAGGACGCAGAATAATTTGTTCTGATCCAGGGCCCGTCGCTATGGTATCTGAGCCAGTACCACCATCAATTTGATCATTGCCATTGCGTCCAAATAGGATATCAATTCCAGCGGTACTCGAACCACCGTCTCCAGTTATCGTATCGTCCCCATCACCATATGCAATGTCGACGGTTTGAAAATCAGATTCAGTCAATTGGCTTGCATCAATATTCTGAAGGATTGCTAGGTATTCCGAGCCATATGAGACGATGGTATGGCTAGTATAATCACCTTCACCTTGTGCAATAGTGAGCTGAGAAAACAACAAACCATCATCAAGGCCAAAGTTATCATTACCGTCTGTAAAGTCGGAGATAATATCTGCATTAGATAGCGCGTTATTGCCATCGCCTGGACGCAGAATAATTTGGTCTGATCCAGGGCCAGTCGCTATGGTATCTGAGCCAGTACCACCGTCAATTTGATCATTGCCATTGCGTCCAAGTAGGATATCATTTCCATCACCACCAAATAGGGTATCATTTCCAGCGAAACCCGAACCACCGTCTCCGGTTATCGTATCGTCCCCATCGCCACCTATTAACGTATCATGGCCTTTCCAGCCATTTATATGATCGTTTCCAGCCCCACCATCATAAGTATCGTTTCCATTAGTTAGGAAAATATTATCATTGCCAGCAACGCTACCATCATTATTTAGATCAGTTTGGAATGCTGTTTCATGTTGAGCCATAGTACGGGCAATGTTTGACAGATAATTACCCGAAGCGTCCACTTCTTTCGCCATTGTTCGACCATCACCGTGTTCGTAAAACAGCTGAAAGCCACCATTTCCGTAAGCTTCAACTTGAGTAACGCTCCACCCGTCGCTTCTATTTGAATTGCCAAAGCTGCTGATAACAGCATCATTGCTATCAATAATATGATATTGGTTGGCGGCCGTTGCGAGCTTATAGTTACCATTGTCCTCTAACGTTGTTAGGTCGAGGCCTATGACACCATCACCATCTAGATCCGCTTGGAATGCTAATTCATGTTGAGTCATAGTACGCGTAATGATTGATTGATAATTAAACGAAGCGTCCACTTCTTTCGCCATTGTTCGACCATCACCGTGTTCGTAAAACAGCTGAAAGCCACCATTTCCGTATGCCTCAACTTGAGTAACGCTCCATCCGTCGCTTCTATTTGAATTGCCAAAGCTGCTGATAACAGCATTATTGCTATCAATAATATGATATTGGTTGGCGGCCATTGCGAGCTTATAGTTACCATTGTCCTCTAACGTTGTTAGGTCGAGGCCTATGACACCATCACCATCTAGATCCGCTTGGAATGCTAATTCATGTTGAGCCATAGTACGCGTAATGGTTGATTGATAATTAAACGAAGCGTCCACTTCTTTCGCCATTGTTCGACCATCGCCGTGTTCGTAAAACAGCTGAAAGCCACCATTTCCGTATGCCTCAACTTGAGT
>Ga0206127_1002551_pt1 | contig 17872 bp, 19 predicted proteins | sample Helgoland_Spring_6_FD_148646 | JGI IMG/M metagenome (GOLD analysis project Ga0206127, IMG submission 148646) | Pelagic subsurface seawater microbial communities from Kabeltonne, Helgoland, North Sea - Helgoland_Spring_Bloom_20160419_1 | ecosystem: Environmental > Aquatic > Marine > Epipelagic ...
TTGTGCTGTATCCGGGAACAGAGCGCTGGATCATGTCAGGAAAGACTTCCGCCACTGATTGGTCAAATCGAAAATCACTGACTTGTTGTGGTTGAGAATAAATCGTATCTTTGACGTCTTGCATAGTGGCGTGTTGACCTCAATAAAAATATTCTATAATTCTACATGTGCAAACTCATCCAAGCAATTTCCATTGCTACCAATTTACTAGCAACTGATGGAGAAGAAATACCGCAGGGTATTTCGCAAGCTTGTGACAAACGAATCTCATCAGTAAGGTATTATCAGGATGTGTACAGATAATTGCATAGCCGACTTGTTAATCAAAATTAGCTTAATAAATATACTATTATTCTAAAAAAGTAAATCGTGCTTAAGGATTAAGTTTAAAAGTGAATTATACCTTCATTAGTTGAGACTAAAGTATTAGTCTTCGTTAATTATAGTTAGTTTTGATAAGTGGGTTGTGTTTAGTGGCAAAGTTTTTAATAGCAGACGATCATCCTCTTTACAGAGAAGCATTGGTATCGGCACTGCAGTTATTGTTTGAGAACGTGGATGTGATTCAATCAGATGGCTTAGATTCGACACTCAATGCTTTGCAACAAAATTCAGGTTGTGATTTGGTTTTGCTAGATTTGAATATGCCAGGTTGTGATAATTTTTATGGTTTGATCCGCGTCACTCAAGATTTTCCACAGATACCTGTTGCTGTTGTATCCGCAAGTGACTCAGTTGAAGTCGTATCAAAAGTCATGAGCCTAGGCGCCAAAGGGTTTATACCAAAAGCTACAGCCACTCAAACTATTGCTAATGCTTTGCAACAAATAATGCATGGCAATAATTGGCTACCAGAAGGCATGCAATCGAGAATTGAAAATATTGAAAATATTGAACACATTAAGCCAACCATTGATGTTGCAAGGCGAGTAGGTGAATTAACGCCAAAACAATTCCAAGTATTAAAATTATTACAAAATGGTCTACTTAACAAACAAATCGCTTTTGATTTAAATATTACTGAGGCAACAGTCAAAGCACATATCAGTGGGGTTTTCAGAAAACTCAATGTTAATACTCGTACGCAAGCAGTATTGTTGTTGAAAAATTTGACCATTCCTGAATAGGTTATTTGTGATAGACACCGACTACCCTTTAACTGATTTACATCGACACCTCGATGGTAATATTCGGCCGTCAACCATTTGGCAGTTGGCTCAAGAATTTTCTATTCCACTTCAGCAGCAAAATGTAGAAGAGCTTATCCAAGCAACACAAGTCCAGGTTAAAACGACTGACCTTTTGGCTTTTTTACAGAAAATGGAACTGGGTGTTTCAGTGTTAGCCTCAGAACAAGCCTGCTATAGAGTGGCATATGAAAATGTCGAAGATGCCAAGCAGGCAGGGCTCACTTATGCAGAATTTCGCTTCTCGCCAGTTTTTATGGCACAGGCGCACAATCTAGCTATTGAACAAGTGGTAGATGCCGTGGTTGCTGGCTGCAAAGCAGGCACTAAAGAATACGGTCTGCATATCAATCTCATTGGCATATTAAGTCGCAGTTACGGAGAAGCAATGTGTCATCAAGAACTGCAGGCTTTGCTCAGGGCCAAAGACGATATTGTGGCGCTAGATTTGGCAGGTGACGAAAAAGGCTTTCCTGCCATTAGATTTAAACAACATTTTAAATTAGCCAGAGATATTGGTTGGAAAATTACCGTGCATGCAGGTGAAGCCGACGGGCCACACAGCATTTGGCAAGCAATTGATGCATTAGGCGCAACGCGAATTGGCCATGGTGTGGCAGCACGTGAAGACGCTAATTTAATGGATTTTATGGCGAACAACGACATCAGCATTGAGTGTTGTTTAACCTCAAATTTTCAAACAGGTGCTTGCACTGATATCATTCAGCACCCCATTAAAACCTTTATTGAAAGAGGCATATTGGTGACCTTGAATACCGACGACCCTGGAGTCTCGGGAATTGAAATTGCTGATGAATATAAGTTGGCAAGGGAAGTGGTAGGCTTGTCTGCAACGCAGCTTAAGCAGATACAGTTAAATGGGGTTGAGGTGGCGTTTGCGGAGGATAGTGTTAAGAATCAGTTGTTAAAATCACTTCGCTGATTTTATTTCTTTTTACTATTAAAAACTTATGCTCTAACGAGCACTGACATACCTGAAATTTTTCTCACAGAAATCCTTCTGTGTAACTTACTTTTTCTCTGCAGCTCCAAAAAGTAAGCAAAAAGAGCCGCTCGTCAGTTATGTTCTTCATTCTATTATCAGTTAAGTTTTTACAATGTGCTTATTCTCAACCGATGCAAACACTTTAAATTAGTCAATCACACGTCCTTGATGATCGGCACCCAAGCTCGACGTTCTTGTCGAGTTGTTCAACTGGGCGAAGCTGTGCTTCTAAGGAATCCAGTTTCACCCTACGAAATCTCAAAAATAATTGGCAAACATAGATGCGAGGTTAAGGTAAAAGCACCAGCTATGCCGACAATTGACTTGGTGGTGTCGCCACTGCTTTTCAGTCTTTAAAGCTTCATTGTGAAAATGGGTGTCCCAATTAGCGTATTTCAACGAACCTGATCCCTCAGGTTTATGATGTGAAAATAACTGTTTGCACATATATTTATAATATAAAAATCCAAATATGCAACCATTTAAATGGGCATAATAAGCCACTCAAAGCTTCAATTCTGCAGAAGCAATATCGTATACCACTGTTTCAGATGTGTTTTGTTTTTACCCCATGTATTTATCCAAACTTTTAAGTCTTGATAAATAGATGGCTTAGTTTGATCATAAAATATCAAATCTACATTATGCTTTTTAAACGTTTAATTTTATGAAATGTTGTAAAAAATTAACCGGAATGTCGAAGTGGATAAGAAAGCTGTATTTGTATTTATCCCGACTTTCGACTAATACACTGTTAGGTGTTCAAAAAGTCTTGCGTCTAGCCTTATTTAATCAAAAGGATATTGGAGAAAAGTGATATGTTAAATTCAATTATTATTGCTGTTGTAGCAGTATCAGCGGTTTGGGTTTACCTTGATGCTACAAAAAACAAAATTGGTAAAATCCCCGATGGGAAAGGCATGTTTAATATGTCTGCCGGTGCTTGGTGTGCCGTAACATTGGGGCTTTGGATAATTGGGTTTCCAGCGTATCTCATAAATCGAGGTGATATGATTGAAAAGACAAAAGAAACTCCAATTGTGGTAAAGGTCGTGGCGGGGAAGCCGCTGTATTGTCAATTATTGGAGGACTTTGGATTCTTATGTCTCTTGGTGGTGTTGCTCTTTCTTCTTTTCCCGGTTGTGATGGTACACATACAAAATCCCTTGTTGGTCAAATTGTCAATGACATACCGTTTTTAATAGCAGCCGGCACTAAATTTGTCTCCGTGGAAAATGTCGCAGAGGAAGGTTTCAATCAAGACGCTCAAATTCGCTAATGCTCTGGAACACTCGTTACTACTGCGGGTGAATATAGCCTTCAATATTTCATCAAATGGGGCAACAAAGATAAAGGTGAATTTTATATTGAAGCACAAATACAATAAAATCGCCTAACAAGACAAATTCACTCGGACGGTTAAAAGCGATGCAGCTTCCACTTCGCTTCAGCTTCATTATATTCACCATCCGGTGATTTGTGGCGTTAGGCATTTAAAGGAGATAGATTCATGAATAGAGTAAAAGCTACAATCTTAGCTAGTTTTTTGGGCATTTTATACGTGTACTTATCAATTTATATCATCGGTTTTGTTACGGCGATTGCCATTCCCACAAGTATTTTGGCTCCTGCTGCAAAAGCAGCCCCAACATTCGCATTTGCTACGGTAGATCTTATTACTATTGGTCTACCATTAATTGTCTCTTAATTCTTGTTTGTGATGGCTATTAAGTATTTCAATTCGAGTAGAAGCTTTTTTCCTTATTTGGCATTATTGCTTCCCTTTTGTATTCATCACATTTATATTTTTGTAATTACGGGGGAACCTCAAGAGTGGGCATATACATTGGTCACAATAATGCCTAGATACATTGCAATCGTGTTTTTTGCATTATATTCCGTTAAACGGAAGGTTAGTGATGTTAAAGCCTAACAAGGGCTTCGACAGAAAAAATACAGTTGGCTTTTTTCACTCTGTTCAACATTTTAGCCAACTATATTTTTACGCTTAGCAAGGCGTTATGTTGCTAGAGGATAATTCTGATCATGAGTATATTGATAATTTTTTTTGGGGTCTTAATATTTATGGCTGGAGTAACACTCATTGCTAATTCCGAAACTATATTTAAGGTACTTCGTAATAATTCCCAAAAGCTCTGGTTGCATATTGGTGCTGTTGTTGTGAGACTGTTGCTAGGCGCATTACTTATTTATCAGGCTAGTGTTTCAAAGTTCCCTTTATTAATAGAAGTAATTGGTTGGATAGCAATTATCGCTGCTATAGTTTTTGCTTTCATAGGGCGTAATAAATTTCAACGCTTAATATCATGGGCATTTACTTTGCTTAAACCATTAGGTCGTTTTGCTGGTGTCCTGGCGATAAGCTTTGGAATTTTCCTAATTTATTCATTTATCTAGAGATTTTTTAGAGCAATATAGTAAGCCATTCAAGTAGGACTTTAAAAGTTGGGCTCCGCTTCTCTTCATCTTTAATAAGAGATCTCTTGATATTTATTTGTCTATATTACCAAGCCAGTTCAGTGAGACGCTTTTCGTATTTTTATACTAGGCATAGGTTGATTATCATCGTTATTTTAATTGGGCTCATTGATGACTCGGTCATCATGTTAAGTTTTACCTTTTGGTGCATCTTTTAGATGTTTAAAACGGTTCCTAATTGTATTTTGTGAATACTTTTTTTACTATTAACTATATTCACATGATGAACATACAACAGCAACAGCTGGTACTTTTGGTAAAGTGAAGGATGTACTTGATAACCAAAGTTGCTGGCGAAAGGAATACAGGTCAAAATCATCAGAAAGTTGGCGCGAAGCGTGTTTTTGGGTTTTTAATACACTAAAAAGCCCGCATTTAGCGGGCTTCAAATTCTTTAAAAGACTATACGTTAAACCTAAAGTGGATCACATCGCCATCTTTTACTATGTAGTCTTTGCCTTCTAAACGCCATTTACCGGCATCTTTGGCACCTTGTTCACCATTAAACTCAACAAAATTGTCATATCCAATGATTTCGGCACGGATAAAACCCTTTTCGAAATCGGTGTGGATGACGCCTGCGGTTTGTGGTGCGGTAGAGCCTTCTTTATAAGTCCAGGCTCGCACTTCTTGAACCCCAGCGGTAAAATATGTGTTTAGGGCAAGTAATTCATAACCACAACGGATCACGCGGTTTAACCCCGGTTCTTCTAATCCCATATCTGCCATGAATTCGGCTTTTTCTTCGTCGTCTAGTTCGCCTATTTCAGATTCGATTTCAGCGCAAACTGCGACTACTACAGCGCCTTCGGCTGCAGCAATTTCGCGTACTTTGTCTAAATATGGATTGTTCTCGAATCCATCATCATTAACGTTAGCGATATACATAGTGGGTTTAAGGGTTAAGAAGTTCATGTAGCTGATTAGTTTTAATTCTTCTTTATCTAGCTCAACTGAACGTAATAATTCTCCTTCATCCAAATGAGGTTTGATTTTTTCTAATACTTTGAGTTCAGATTTCGCGTCAGCATCTCCACTTTTCGCTCTTTTTGCTACTCTGTGCAGTGCTTTTTCTGTTGTTTCTAAATCAGATAACGCCAATTCTGTATTAATAATCTCGATGTCGTCTTGAGGACTAATTTTGCCCGCCACATGTACAATGTTGTCATTATCAAAACAACGAACAACGTGGCCTATCGCATCGGTTTCACGAATATTAGCTAAAAACTTATTGCCTAAACCCTCACCCTTAGATGCACCTTCTACTAAACCTGCGATATCAACAAATTCCATAGTGGTAGGAATAGTGCGTTTAGGATTAACAATTGCAGCAAGTTTATCTAAGCGTAAATCGGGCACTGGAACCACACCCGTATTGGGTTCTATCGTACAAAATGGGAAGTTTGCCGCTTCGATACCGGCTTTGGTTAACGCGTTAAAAAGTGTCGATTTGCCGACGTTTGGTAAACCGACTATGCCGCATTTAAAACCCATTTTGTTTTTCCTCTTAATTTTGTATTAATGATTTGACGAAGTCCGTCATGGTTAATTTTTTAATGAACTGTTATTCGGCCTTGAATGAATGCAGGCGGTTCATAGCTTTTTTTAGATCGTCTTTGACTAATATCTCGAGGCAACGTGTTGCTTCATCAATAGCATCTTCAATTTGTTGTTGTTCTTTTTGAGGGGCTTTACCTAACACATGACCCGTAACTCGGTTTTTATCTCCCGGATGACCAATGCCAACGCGCAGCCTCAGAAAATCCTTTTGATTAGCCATACTACTGACAATATCACGCACACCATTTTGACTTGAACTACCACCGGTTTTAAATTTGACAACACCAGGTGGAAGATCTAATTCGTCAAATGCGACTAATAAATCAGATAAGGGGACACGATAGAAATTTGCCATGGCAGCAACGGCTTGACCACTTTTATTCATAAAGGTGGTAGGAATGAGAAGTCGAATGTCATGTCCACCAATCGTGATACGACCGGTGAAGCCATAAAATTTATTTTCAAATTTTAAGGTGCAATTGTACGCTTTTGCTAATGATTCGACGAACCATGCACCCGCATTATGGCGGGTATGTTGATATTCAGGGCCTGGATTACCCAGGCCCACAATTAGGCTAATGTGCGCTAATTGTTTATCAGTCAAGCAACTTATTCCGCAGGTACTGCTTCTGCAGCTGCGTCATCATCGCCATCAGTTTCCACTTTAGGACCTTTAGCTAATTTAATGGTTACAACGGCCAAATCATGCTCTTCGCCTTTGTTTAGTTCTACCAAAGATACGCCTTTTGGTAATACTAAATCAGTTAAGTGAATAGTTTGGTCTAGTGCAACATTTAATAAATCAACTTCGATGTACTCAGGCAAGTCACCTGGTAAACAACTCACTTCAACATCAATCATGTGATGCTCAGCGTGACCACCATTTAATTTAATAGAATCAGCTTTTTCTTCATTTATGAAGTGTAAAGGTACATTAGTTTGTAGCGCTTTTTTCGCATCAATACGTAAAAAGTCAACATGCATAACAATGGGTTTAAAAGCATGACGTTGCATGTCTTTAACCAATACTTCTACTTTTTCTTCACCAATGTTCAACGTAAGAACATGAGAATAGAAAGCTTCGAAGCCTTGGGCTTGGAAAAGTTTGTTATGATTAAGCGTTAAAGAAACGGCTTCTTTATTTGCTCCGTATAAGACTGCAGGTACTTTACCAGCGTGACGTAGGCGGCGGCTCGCACCTTTCCCTAAATCAGTACGGATTTCTGCGTCTAGTGTGAAAATTCCATCAGACATGTGGTAACTCCAAATTATAGTAAGTGTGTGTAAATTTTTGCGACCAAAATTTACGTTTGTGTTGTTAGTTCTCTACCCGTAGACAGTAAAACAGCAACATCCCATAAAAAAGGGCGGCGAATATTAACACCACAAAGAAGGGGAAACAATGAATTTGCGCGTTATTTATCAATAAAAAAGCGGCTGGTAAAAGCCGCTGATCTAATCGTTAAATGTACCAGTCTTAATATTCAAACATCGCTGAAATAGACTCTTCGTTACTGACTCTTCGAATAGCTTCAGCAAGCATATTAGATAATGTAAGTTGTTTGACTTTAGGTATATTTTTTATCTCATCGCGAAGGGGGATGCTATCTGTAATGATAATTTCATCAATCACAGAGTCTCGTAAATTTTGTGCCGCATTACCCGAAAATATAGCATGTGTAGCGTAGGCATATACATTTCTGGCGCCGTGGGCTTTTAATGCTTCTGCCGCTTTTGCCAACGTACCACCCGTATCAATCATATCATCAACAATTATACAATCTCGGTCTTGAACATCACCGATAATATGCATAACCTGAGCAACATTAGCCTTGGGACGGCGTTTATCGATAATAGCTAAATCAGTATCGTTCATCAGTTTTGCTAATGCTCTGGCACGCACCACGCCACCAATATCCGGAGATACCACCACTGGGTTATGAAAATCACGTTGGCGAATATCTTCTAACAAAATGGGTGTACCAAAAGCGTTATCTACCGGCACATCGAAGAAACCTTGAATTTGTTCGGCGTGTAAGTCGATAGTCAAAACTCGATCGACTCCTACATTGGACAAAAAGTCTGCCACAACTTTAGCCGTGATAGGCACCCTAGCTGAACGCACTCGTCTGTCTTGTCGTGCATATCCAAAATAGGGGATAACCGCAGTAATTCGACCCGCTGATGCACGGCGAAACGCATCAATCATGACAATCAATTCCATTAAATTGTCGTTAGTTGGTGCACATGTAGATTGGATAATAAAGACATCTGAACCACGGACATTCTCGTGAATTTCTACACTGATTTCCCCATCACTAAAACGTCCAACACTTGCATGTCCTAGTTTGGTATAAAGCCTATCAGCTACTTTTTGGGCTAATTCAGGTACTGCATTTCCAGAGAAAATCTTCATATCCGGCACGGTAATATCCTCAGTGCTTATTAAATGGCTGTGGCAGTTTATCTTGCATCAACGACATGGCGTAGAACAAAACTTACTTTCTCAGCAAGTATTAACAGAAAACTATCAGTTAACTGTTAAAAGAAAATTGGCTGGGGTAGATGGACTTGAACCGACGATTAGTCGCGGATCAAAACCTGTTATCTCAGCACTTGCTTCTATTAAAATTGGCTGGGGTAACTGGACTTGAACCAACGATTAGTCGCGGATCAAAACTTGTTATCTCAGCACTTGCTTCTATTAAAATTGGCTGGGGTAACTGGACTTGAACCAACGATTAGTCGCGGATCAAAACTTGTTATCTCAGCACTTGCTTCTATTAAAATTGGCTGGGGTAGCTGGACTTGAACCAACGAATGACGGGATCAAAACCCGTTGCCTTACCACTTGGCTATACCCCATTAAAACTAGTAAATTGTGCTTGCATTTGACTATGTAAAAAGGATGTATTCACACCACTCGCAACAAAACTGCTGCTACCTTGTGGTAATAAAGATTGAACATTTAACGCTTCCTGACGTTCATCAAACATTGCAAATACACATGAGCCTGTACCAGTCATTCTTGAAGGCGCGTATTCTAACAACCAGTGTAATGCTTTTGCAACATTCGGATCGCGTTCACAAACCAATTCTTGGCAATCATTGTGAGTATTTGTAAAACTATAATCACAAAAGTTAATTTTTGGAGTATTTCTGGGTAGATTTGGCAAGGAAAAGATATCAGCTGTGGATATATGGCTATCGGGAAATAATACTAAATATGTTTTTGTTGGGAGACTCACCTGTTGCAATTTTTCACCTACACCCTCAGCAAAGGCAGTTTTTCCATGAATAAAAATAGGTACATCCGCTCCAAGAGTTAAGCCTAGTGTGGCCAACTTGATCTGAGATAAATGGCAACCCCAAAGTTTATTTAGCACCAGCAGTGTCGTTGCCGCATTCGACGAACCTCCACCTATACCTCCGCCCATGGGCAGACATTTTCTAAGATGGATGTTACAACCAAGACCTTTAGCAGCTGGCAAGCTTTGTTTTAATAATCGCGCCGCTTTAATAATTAAATTATCATCATCAGCGACACCGGCTATGGGGTCCGCTAAGGTGATTTTATCAGAGGTATTAATATCGAAGGCTAGCTCATCGCCATAGTCGAGGATTTGAAATAAACTTTGTAATTGATGGTAACCATTTTCGTATCGGCCATTGATGTGTAAAAATAAATTAAGTTTTGCTGGGCTTGACCACCAGTTCAAGGAGGGCTTATTCATATAATTCCCATTTATTTACTCTGATTAACAGTTCACTATTGTTGAGTTTATTTTTTAACACCACCTTGTGGGGTAACCAAATATCAACTACCAATTTATAGTCATCATAATTAATTAACCAGTTTTCGCAATTATTGCAGATAGGCTGCAATTGGCTGACCCAGCCTTGTTCACTCGTTAGTACCTTATCGTTTTTCTGATGTTGCCCTTTTATCCAAAAGCGTAATTTTTCTACTGGTATCTGCCAACCGGTGACATGCCAAATTAAATCACTGGGGTTAGAATCTTGATAAGTCTCATCATTTGCTACCAACGTGACGCCCTTTTCATTGCCTTTCATATTCAGCAGTGATGTACCGATGATAGAAGTCATGTTGAGCTGGAATTGTTGTTGCCTTTGTTGCCACCTAAAGTTAGCACTTTGTTTTTTTTCTGGACCCTTAAAACCAAGCTTTCCCTTTATTAACCAATGTTCTTGTTGTTTTAAGGACAACTGGTGAACAGATGAATTCAAACTAAGTATTGGCTTTGGGGGAGTCGCACAACCAGCTAGAAAAAGAATAAGGGTAAGGACAGATAAAGTTTGTTTTCTACAGAGGCGGCTAATTAACACAGTTTGAATAACGCTCTTTAAATCAAAATTAGATTGATGCAATAGGAACATACAAGTGACATTGCTTTCAATAGTTTTACCTTTTGCGTACAATGCTGTCATCAAATAATCCTAACCTTTATTGTAGTTTATCTAATCATTCCATGACCCTAATTGCTTTTGGTATTAATCATAAAACTGCTCCGATTGAATTGCGTGAAAAAATAGCGTTTTCACCTGATGCAATTGTGCAGGCTCTAGCCTCTTTGCGGCAAAAAACTGGCGCGACAGAGTCTGTGATTTTGTCAACCTGCAATAGAACTGAAGTTTATGCGCAGCTTGATGATAAACAGATAAATACAATTTCTACTTGGTTAGCTGATTTTCATGGCGTGCAACCAAAAGAATTACAAGATAACAGTTACCTTCATGCTGATCATCAGGCCGCCATTCACATTATGCGCGTGGCCTGTGGACTAGACTCAATGATGTTAGGCGAGCCACAGATCTTAGGGCAAGTGAAACAAGCCTTTACTGAAGCCAAAAATTCTGGGGTGATTAAGGGAGATTTTGAACGACTGTTTCAGCATACTTTCTCGGTTGCAAAAAGGGTGCGCACTGAAACAGATATTGGTGCTAATGCAGTGTCTGTCGCATATGCTTCGGTGCAATTAGCTAAACATATATTTTCATCGCTGGAACAAAGTAGGGTGCTATTGATTGGTGCTGGCGAGACCATCGAACTAGTGGCTAAACATTTATTTGAACAAAATGTTAAATCATTAACTGTTGCCAACCGCACCATAGCAAGAGCTCAAGCCATCGCAGAACCATTAAATGCAACAGTTTTGACATTGGCGCAAATCCCACAACACTTAAAAGATGCTGATATCGTGATCAGTTCAACTGCCAGTCAATTACCAATTTTAGGCAAAGGCTTAGTACAAAATGCATTAAAGGAACGTAAACATAAGCCAATGTTTTTAGTCGATTTAGCTGTACCTCGTGATATTGAAGCAGAGGTAGGCGAACTGGACGATGCCTATTTATACACAGTGGATGATTTACAACAAATAGTAGAAAAAAACCTAGCCAATCGACAAGATGCAGCAGCTGTTGCAGATGAAATGGTGGTGCAGCAAGTACAACAATTTATGCGTTGGCAACAAAGTCAAACCTCGATTGATGTATTAAAAGGGTTTCGAGATCAAAGTGAGTTACAGCGTGATGCCTTAGTTAGTAAAGCACTAAATCAGCTTGCAGACGGCAAAGAAGCTGAACAAGTAATAATTGAACTCGCCAATAAATTAACCAATAGTCTTATTCATGCACCTACCAAAGCTTTAAAAAATGCGGCAAGTGAACAAAATTCACAGCAGCTTGAATTACTCATGGATGCATTAGATCTAAAAAAATCAGATAATTAGCGGCTAATGTAGTCCGCCTACGGAAATAAAATGAAAGAATCGGTTCAACGAAAACTAGAAGTATTGGATGAGCGGTATGAAGAGGTACAAGCCTTATTGAGTGAAGCTGAAGTCATTGCTGATCAAGATAGATATAGAGGCCTTACTAAAGAATACTCACAATTAGAAGGTGTAGTGAAGTGTTTTCGTGATTATCAGGGGGCTCAGAAAGACTTTGAATCTGCCCAAGAAATGATGCAAGAAGACGACGCAGAAATGCGTGAAATGGCACAAGAAGAATATAAATCAGCCAAACAAAGTATCGAAGAGTTTACTCAAGAACTACAAGTATTATTGCTGCCAAAAGATCCTAACGATGAAAGTAATTGTTTTGTTGAGATACGTGCTGGTGCAGGGGGCGACGAAGCCGCTATTTTTGCTGGTGACTTATTCCGTATGTATAGTCGTTATGCCGAAAAACAAGGCTGGAAAGTTGAACTCGTCACGGCTAACGAAGGTGATCATGGTGGGTACAAAGTCGTGATTGCAAATGTTTTAGGCGGGGGCTCCTATGGTATTATGAAATTTGAGTCAGGCGGGCATCGCGTGCAACGTGTACCTGATACTGAGTCACAAGGGCGCATTCATACTTCAGCTTGTACGGTAGTCGTTATGCCTGAAATACCTGAGTCAGAAGCTATTGAAATCAATAAAGCTGATTTGAAAATTGACACCTTTAGAGCATCTGGTGCAGGTGGTCAGCACGTCAATAAAACTGACTCTGCTATCCGTATTACCCACAATCCTTCGGGTATAGTAGTCGAGTGTCAGGATGAGCGATCTCAGCACAAAAATCGTGCGAAAGCGATGGCTATATTGCAGTCCAGATTAACTCAATTAGAAGAAGATAAACGCCAAGCGGAAGAAACGTCTACTCGGAGAAACCTTGTAGCCAGTGGTGATCGTTCAGAGCGTATTCGTACTTATAATTTCCCTCAAGGACGTGTTACCGATCATCGTATTAATTTAACCTTATATTGTTTAGACGATGTCATCGCTGGTGAACTCAATGCGGTATTAGAGCCAATTAGACAAGAACATCAAGCCGATTTGTTATCTTCACTTTCTGACGAATAGATTACATTGGATAATTTTTCATTCACCATTGCCCAAGCATTGTCTTGGGCTAGAGATGAACTTTATTCTCATAATATAAGTGATGACGGCCTGTATGATTCATCTGCGATTGACAGCAAGGTATTGTTATCAGTCTGTTTGCAGCGTGAAGTAGTTTACTTGCACACTTGGCCTGAAAAATTGTTAAATAAATTACAAATGAAATTATTTAAAGAGTACATTTCGCAACGATCTTTAGGCCATCCAGTTGCACATATTATTGGCTATAGAGATTTTTGGTCATTGCGACTCAAAGTTTCTCCCACTACTTTGATCCCGAGACCTGAAACCGAACTATTGGTTGAAATTGCTCTAAACCTTAACTTAACTGAACATTCTAAAGCATTGGATTTAGGGACTGGCACGGGTGCTATCGCATTGGCGTTAGCAAGTGAAAACCCCAATTGGTTGGTAACAGGTTTAGATAAAAGCTCACCGGCGGTTACGTTAGCCAAAGATAATGCCCTGTTACATAAACTAGAACGGGTCAAATTTATTCAAAGTGATTGGTTTTCTGCTGTAGAGGATAGAAAATTTGATCTTATCGTGACGAATCCGCCTTATATTGAAGACAACAATCGCTATTTACAGCAAGGTGATGTGCGTTTTGAGCCCAAGAGTGCATTAACATCGGGTATCGATGGCCTTGATGACATACGTTCAATTGTTTCTCAAAGTAAGCATTTTCTGACTGATAACGGCTGGTTATTGATTGAACATGGTTATAAGCAAAGTCGTCAAGTGACAGATATTTTGAGAGCGCACCATTTTAATCAAGTCCGAAGCGAATACGATCTGAATGGTTTACCTCGCGTTACCATGGGGTGCAATGAGCTGTAATTTTTGTTTTACATGAGATTTTTCTGTCATTTGTGTTGTTGTTATCAACAATAGTTAAGTTATCAACCGGTTTAAGCTGACTACTTCAAACATTATGTTTTTATTAAGTTGTTGTTTTAGAATGGGGATGTCTGATGAAATTTTATTTGCCGAAGATACAAATGATGAAATTGTGTTGCAAGGCAAGGCAAGGCAAGGCAAGGCAAGGCAAGGCAAGGCAAGGCAAGAGTATTAATTGTTTATGACGAGCCTGAGGTGCATGCTGTAACCGTGTTAGCACTTAAAGATTTTGTATTCCAAGAAAAACATCTAGGGTTTATTAACACCTTTATCTGACTGCTACAGCATTAAGGGGGTGGTGTTTTAATCAATCATTGTGCAGATGCATGGGTTACTGAATTTATTAGCTTGGGTGATGTATATTCTTACGGTTACCTTAACGTTAAAATTAAGTCGTACTAGTTTCATATGAGGCTTCCGTCTCATTGGTGCGTTAAGTTGGATTGCTTATGCTGGAATCGTTGATGTGAATAAATACCCCATACTATTTAAACTACACTTCAGCCTGATATAAACACTTTTGTTTTAGCTTTTCACCTCTTTAGTGTGAATAAAATAAATATCACTGCATAGTCTGATTAAGCGTCTTCAATCAAATTTTTGAACGTATTGGTAAATTACTGGAACAACAAGTTGTTAGCATTTGACAGTGTCATCTATTGTGTTGACCTCTTTATACAAAGCTGAGATTGTACTAATTAACAGCAATTTAGATTTATTTATGATTTTACTGCTCATTACGGTAAAGGTTACCCCACTTAAACCGATAAAAAGAAGTGTGTATATTTATTGGGGTAAAACATGTGAAAGAGATAAAGCAGGCTATCGCTAAGCGGGACTATCTGATGGCCAGTTTACAGTTAGCTAAGGTGTTTCAGCCTGACGTTTTTCAACCAGATGACTACCAACGCAAGGTAGACTTGTGGATTGAAGAAGCAAAAGCATTTATCGGTTCGACCGATACTACTCCAGAAAATTTTAAACGTTTTATTCATTTTTTTTATGTGAAACTCGCTTTTAGTGGTGATGAAAAAAATTATTTTTCTTGTCAATATAGTTTGCTAAATTATGTTCTTGATTACCGTACTGGGATCCCTGTAAGCCTTGCCATTATTTTTCAATCCATGGGGAAAATCCTGGGTTTTGATATATGTGGTGTAAATTTTCCTGGACATTTTTTGATCAAGTGTCGTTTTAGTTTTTGTCCAGACATTTATATAGATCCCTTAAATGGTAAACAGCTGAGTCGACAAGATTTGGAATCTCTATACTTTTCTATTTTACATAGAATAGAAGATGAAAAAATGCCAAAAGAAGCTTTGCACGAAGCAAGTTGTGATGAAACTATTGTTAGATTACTGCACGCTTTAAAAGCATCGTATATCAATGGTAAATTTTATTCAGAAGCATTAGCAGCGGTAGAGTTACTCGTGAATTTGTGTCCTAACGATCCTTATGAAAGAAGAGACAGAGGGTTTTTATTACATCAGCTGGACTGCACGCAAGTAGCGATTGCAGACTATCAATATTTTATTCGTAAGTGTCCTAAAGATCCGGCCACACAGCTTCTACAAGCCCAATTACAACAACTGAGTGAACAAACCCCAGACGTTTTTCATTGAATATCATTTATCTAAGTACGTTTTAGATAGCTTGAGTTAATTGGTGAAGCTGCTGATGATCAATGATGTAAAGCAGCATAATATACACAAGCTTAGAACAATGGTCTTAGCGAATAAGGTGGTGGCAATGGTGCCTCATCTTTAGACACCGGATACACTAATGCTCATTAATCTATTTTACATTGCAATCGGGTTGGTGCTCGAGCTAAGAACGTAAAAGATTTGCAAATTGCTGCATTGCATTGACAAAGGTTTGATTTGTCATCGCGAGGGCCTTTTCACCCACCACAAACTCCATGGCGCATCTGTTGGGTGATTCGTAATTCCAGAATCGGTCAGATAGCCAAATGCCCTGTTCTGTTGCAATTCTATTTCTTGCGTATGTTGCTTTATCAAAAGAAGTCTCAAGCAATATGTGAAATAAGTTTGTATGAGGAATAACAGGGTCAACTCGTAAATCAGAAATATGTTTAATCGCGCCAGCTATACCTTTTGCTTTTTCAATAAATGCTGGCATTTGTTTAATACGTTTATCAATTAAATGTAATGCATCGTATATGAGTGGCCAAGAACCAACCGAAAACCCACCTAAACGGGTCCGCCATTTTCGCGCTTCATCAATAAACTCCTGAGACCCAGCTAATACAGCACCTCCCATAGCACCAATATCTTTATAGAAGGATACATATACTGAGTCAAAGCCTGCAACAATATCAGCATAAGATCTGTTGTCGTAAAAAGGTCGGCAAGACCATAACCTAGCGCCATCCATGTGCAGCGGTATACCCAGTGTTTTGCAGCGGTTTTTGATCTTTTGCAATTCACTCCAGTTGGGTAATTTCCCACCACTATGACGTTGCGGAAGCTCGACAAAAGCACAGCCAGGATCGCCACTAATATCATCTGATGTGAGTGGCTCTCGCCATTTTCCTATTACCTTAGCCGAACATCCATGGGCATGACCATAGCCATGTTCCTCATGTAACAACAGATGCGAAGAAGGGTGTAGCAACAATTGGTCATTATTCATTTGCTGCCCATGTATTCTAGCAGCAATACCCTGTGCCAAGACCCCAGTGGGGAACCATAAAGCGGCTTCTGTACCTAATAATTTAGCCATTTTATCTTCAAGCAGGCGTGCACCGTGGTCGTTGCCTAATTCAGCGTCAATCTTTGTGCCATTTTCCTTTTGCTCATTCAAAAAAGAAGATAAACACGACAGCGACTGTGCTGGTGTTTTATGTTGATGATAAGGAAAACCTAGATTGATAGAGCAACTTGCTTTGAGTGACATAGGCATAAAGAAATAGGTGCTTTAATGTTTAGGAAAAGAATCATAAATTTTATTATGTATCGAATGTTAGAGCAAGCTCGCATGGAAGACCTGACAATATTTAATTAAATATAATGTGTGTTTATATCTATTTTTGCTCTAGCGAATTACGAACTTCAAAGGTTAGTACTTAAACGTATCATTCAGGCATTTCAATATCAGAAACTAACAGATTAACTGAATGATCATTGGAAGCTTGTTCACACATATATGCCAGGTTACAGGTGTGGTGAATAATGTATCCTTTAACTTTTCTGAGGGTCAGCAAGCCTTATAGCTCGTAAAAGTTAGTAATTAATAGCCGAAGATTTTAAATTATCATGATATCCATGGTTTACCTGTCAGTACATGTTTTCATTTTCTATAACCCTGAAGAGAACTTGATCTCACAAAGCGTCAATATAGTTTTTTCAAACTGCCCTTCTATTAAACTAACTTCTCTAAAACCAAATAAAAGTCAAAAAGGGATGCTCTATGGCAATACGTTTTGCTCACTTATTTGCCCATTTTAAATGAGATAATGATTTTTCCGACAAACTATTACTCAACCACTAGTTGCCATGGTTTACGCGCTCCGATTGACCTACAAAATAAGCTGGTAATTGACGAGCCATGGGTCTAGATAAATCAAGAGAGTGGGCTTCGCTTTCTGCGCATCGTCGACTAAAAAAAATAATTAAGTGTTCCAATAATTTGCGGAGCGCTGAAGACGAAAATGACAAAAAAAAGCCTGATGGAGGATCAGGCTTAAAACAGAACACACATAAACTATATATTCAGAAGATAAATAACAGGATAAGTTCAATTTTTTGATCAATATTTTTCGATTATAGTTATTCAATTGCAGACTGCGCGTT
>Ga0206127_1002555_pt1 | contig 17858 bp, 19 predicted proteins | sample Helgoland_Spring_6_FD_148646 | JGI IMG/M metagenome (GOLD analysis project Ga0206127, IMG submission 148646) | Pelagic subsurface seawater microbial communities from Kabeltonne, Helgoland, North Sea - Helgoland_Spring_Bloom_20160419_1 | ecosystem: Environmental > Aquatic > Marine > Epipelagic ...
CCCATGCAGCATCCAGCCTGACGCGAGTTGAACGAAGCCCCACCATGCATCATCACGGCTGAGAGGGCCGCCCATGTACTGACCGCGCTCGCTGCACATAACTTCTGCATAAAGTGGAAAATCCTCTACAAGCGGTGCGCGCAACAAGAGCGCGTCAGACACAAGCGTTGGGATCTGCGCAGCCACGTTTGCGGCGAGTGCAGATAGGATGCCAGTGGGGGCTTGTTCATGGCGCAGTGTCATAAAAGCGCCTCCGGTGCAGGATGGCGATAGAGGTGGTCGAGCCCCATTTGCACGTTCTCATATTCCCGTTCAAACGTTGCGCCAAGGCGCTCAGCAAGCGCAATGGAGCGTGTGTTGGCGGGAACGATGTTCGACGTAAGCGTTGTAAAGTTAAGCTCCGCATAGACCCATGCGCGCACAGCGATTGCTGCTTCATAAGCAACGCCTTTGCCTTCAAATCCCTCATAGACCACCCAGCCGATTTCTGGTTCTGGCCAGCCCTCTGGGTTCCAAATGCCGCAAATGCCAGCGGGGTTTCCTGTCTCTTTGTCTTCAATCGTGAGGTAGCCGTAGCCGTGAATGTGCCAGTGGCCAATGTTCAACGCGAACCAGCGCCAAGCCTCATCACGTTGTGGGATGTAGCCGAAACCCTCGGAGCGGGTTTTATCTGCGGAGAACACGATAAACGCTTCCACGTCGCGCATTTCAGGGCCACGCAAGATCAAGCGTTCTGTTTCAAAATGGGGGGCGTTGGTTAAACTCATGCGGCCCTCCGATGACGATACACAACCGTCTCATCAGTCGTTTCGCCGTCCGGAAGAGACCTGTCAGGATCGATGACGCAGCCAAGACGCTGCCCCAACGCAACAGAGCACGCGTTCTTTGGATCAATGTAGCTTACTAACGTTTCAATCTTGAGGGTTTCAAACGCCCATGCGCGCGCAGCTTCAGCCGCTTCAAATGCAATCCCTTGGCCCCCAAATTCAGGCATGATCAGATAGCCAAGCTCGACCTCAGGAAAATGGTTTGGCTTGTTGACACCAACTTGGCCCACAAACGCACCGTCATGGGTTTCGATTCCCCAGCTGCTAAAGCCCTGCAAAGACCAACTGCCAACTTCGCCAGCCACCCAATACCACAGCTTTTGACGATCAATCGGCCCGCCTATATAGATCGAACGCTCAGACGCGAACAGCTCACCTAGAGGAGCGAAATCGCTCATCTGGTGGTGCCGTAGCGTGAACCGCTCGGTGCGTATGGTGGGCGCGCGATCCAAGGTTACTTCTTCTTCCCAAAGCCAGACAGACCGGGGGGCAGACCCATGCCGCCACCTAATCCGCCAAGACCGCCAGGCAGTTTGCCACCCATCGCCTTAGCTGCCGCTTCCATCGCTTTTGGATCCATCTTGGAGGGGTCCATGTCAGCAGGCATGCCGCCGCCTTTGCCCATCATGCCTTTCATCGCTTGCTTGAGCATCCCGCCTTTGCCCATCTTCTTCATCATGTCACCCATCTGGCGCTGCATTTTCAGAAGTTTGTTCAGCTCGGACACTTCCATGCCCGCGCCTTTGGCGATCCGCTTTTTGCGCGAAGCTTGCAACAATTGCGGGTTCGCGCGCTCGCGCTTGGTCATCGACTGGATCAGGGCGATCTGCTGCTTGAGGATGCGATCATCAATGCCCGCGCCCTCCATCTGCTTCGCCATCTTGCCCATGCCCGGCATCATTCCCATGATGCCTTCCATGCCGCCCATCTTTTGCATTTGCTCAAGCTGGCCTTTGAGGTCGTTCATGTTGAACTGACCTTTCTGGAAGCGCTTCATCATGCGCTCGGCTTGCTCGGCCTCGATGGTTTCTTGCGCTTTCTCGACCAGCGCAACGATGTCGCCCATGCCAAGGATACGACCCGCGACGCGCTCAGGCTCAAACGTCTCAAGCGCGTCCATCTTTTCGCCCATGCCGACGAACTTGATCGGCTTGCCTGTGACCGCACGCATGGAAAGCGCTGCACCACCGCGACCGTCTCCATCCATACGCGTGAGGACCACGCCAGAGATGCCGATCTTGCCGTCGAACTCTTGCGCGACTTCCACTGCGACCTGACCTGTGAGGCCATCGACCACGAGCAAAGTCTCACGCGGATTCACCGCGTCGCGCACATCTTCGACCTCTTTCATCAAGGTTTCGTCGATCTGCAAACGACCGGCTGTGTCGAGCATGTAAACGTCGTAACCGCCCAATGTCGCCTGTTGCTTGGCGCGCTTGGCGATCTGAATCGCGCTTTCACCAGCAACGATTGGCAATGTGTCCACGCCAATCTGCGTGCCGAGGATCGCGAGCTGTTGCTGCGCTGCTGGGCGGTAAATATCGAGGGACGCCATCAAAACGCGCTTGCCGTTCTTCTCGGTCAAACGTTTGGCAAGCTTACCTGTTGTTGTTGTCTTACCGCCACCTTGCAATCCGACCATCAGGATTGGGGCAGGGGCGTTGTCGATCTTGAGCTCACCGGGCTCACCTTCACCGCGCAGAACATGCTGAAGCTCGTCGTGAACGATCTTAACAACTTGCTGGCCGGGGGTGATGGACTTGGTGACCGCTTGGCCCGTGGCCTTTTCTTGCACCGCTTTGATGAAATCGCGCGCGACGGGCAGGGACACGTCCGCTTCAAGCAAAGCAACACGTACTTCGCGCAGGGCGGTTTTCACATCCTCATCGGACAAAGCACCTTGCTTGGTCAGGCGATCAAAGACACCGCCCAGGCGTTCGGATAGATTTTCAAACATGCCTAAGATCCTTTAGCCGTGTGCAAGTTAAGACCTATGCAGAAAGGCCCAGCGAATGTTCCAAACGAGAAACGCACCAGTGGGCGCGACGCGCTGACTGGTGGCGATCCTCATGTAATTGAGGGCCGGGAGGTTTATGCTTCCGGATATAGGGTGGCGTTTAGGCTTTCGGTGGCTCGGAGTCAACAGGTGCAGGTGCTTTGAACCATGCGTTAATAGCATCTGTGATCCGCTTGGGCGCAGTGCCACTGACGTGGTATTGTGTGATCGGGTGGTCGACTTGTCTCATACCTCTGTCGAACATCAAAACGCTACGTGCTGTGTCGTGCCCGTCCTTTTCGGCATGGCTGAGATCACCAAGCGCGTGGATGACTTGATTGTAGCCTCGCATATTGCGTGCGCGAAAGGTGATTGTGTCACCGTTGCGATCAAAGATCACCTGTACACGGCGAACAATGAGACGGATAAGCAAGGCGGAGAACACTGCAGAGACGCTTAGCACAATGCCGGCTACCCACTCTCCCGCCATCAAAGTCCTGATTACATCTGCAGATGACGCAAAGAAAAAGAAGCCAAGCACGGTTGATACTAGAATTGGGCGATCCTCGATGACCAAAGTGGAATATGTGTTGCGCGCAACTTTCATGCGAAGAGTTTGGCGTGTGCTGGTGGGATTGCCAAAGGTGTGTTTGTTGCAATTTCGAACCAAACCAGTGAATGTGGTGCGCAACGTGGATTGACGCACAAAAAGAGCTTTGAATGGACAATTGGGACGAGGTGCGCACCGCTTATCAGGTTGCGCGCATGGGCACGGTAAGCGGGGCTGCGGATATCCTAGGGGTGCATCATGCGACGGTTATTCGCCATGTTGATGCGCTTGAGGCGCGCCTTGGTGTAAAGCTGTTTCAGCGTCATGCGCGCGGTTACACTGCCACCGAAGCCGGTGAGGATCTGTGCCGCGTTGCGCAAGCAACAGATGAGCAATTCAGCCAACTCGCGGGGCGCGTCAAAGGCAAGGGTGAAGAGGTTTCGGGCGAGCTAGTTGTGACCTCTCTCAACGGGCTCGCGCCGCTCATGTCACCCACGTTGAGCGCGTTTCAAGAACGCTATCCTGATATCACCGTGCGCTACCTAACGGGTGAACGCCTGTTTCGTTTAGAATACGGTGAGGCACATGTTGCCATTCGCGCCGGTGTCGCGCCTGATCAGCCGGACAATGTGGTGCAGAAATTTGTGAGCCAATCGGTTGGGCTTTATGCGGCGCAAAGCTATGTAGATCGACACGGCACACCAGCCAGAGAAGCGGATTATGCGCAGCATCGCTTTGTGGGTCATGATCTGGAGACCAACCGCGCACCGTTTTTTGTGTGGCTCAACACAAACGTGCAGCGCGAAAACGTTGTGTTTCGATCCACAGACAATCGCGCGATGGAGCTGGCGATCAGAGCGGGCGCAGGCATTGGGTTTATGACTGTGAAAGACGCGGAAAGTCATCCTGACATGGTGCAAATTGCGCCACCGCGTGCGGAATGGAGCGCGCCTTTGTGGCTTGTTAGTCATGTGGATTTGCATCGCACCGCGAAAGTGCAAGCCTTTCTGAAGTTCGTGAAAGAACAAGCGAAAGATTGGGACGCCGCATGAGCGAGGGGCTGCGCGGTCATGGAGCGATGCTCTTGTTTTCGATGCTCGTGGCGGGGTCCTTTTCGCTTGGCGCGCTCGCATCGCCGTTCATCGCACCAGAACTGGTCACATTTTTGCGGTTCTCGATTGCAGCGCTCATCCTTGGCAGCATTTGCGCGCTGCGCGGCGAGCTAAACGCCAGCGTTTTCACCGCCGTGTGGCGCTACGTTTTGTTGGGTGGCGTGTTTGCGACCTATTTCGTTCTGATGTTCGAGGGACTGAAAACCGCAACACCCGTGTCAGCAGCAGCGGTCTTTACGCTGACACCTATCGTCACCGCCTTCGCGTCCTTCTTGCTTTTGCGTCAAATCACAACGTCGCGGATCGCAGGGGGTTTGAGCATTGGTGCGGTCGGCGCGCTCTGGGTTATTTTCCGCGCGGATTGGTCTGCTTTCATGCTGTTCGAAGTTGGCAAGGGCGAGATCATCTACTTCTGGGGCTGCGTGTGCCACGCGATCTACATCCCGCTCGTGCGTTTGTTGAACCGGGGCGAAAGCGCGATACTTTTCTCGTTCGGAACAACGATTGGCGGCATTCTGGTGCTCTTGGTTTGGAGCTGGCCTGCGATCTGGAACACCGACTACGCAGCGTTGCCAAACATAGTCTGGCTGACAGTGCTATATGTGTCGATCTTTGCGACGGCCGCAACGTTTGTGCTTGGGCAGTTCGCTTCCCTAAGATTGCCGGGCGCGAAGGTGATGGCCTACACATATTTGATCCCTTCATGGGTCACTTTGTGGGAAATTGCACTGGGGCATGGGGCACCGCGTGGATTGATTTTGGTGGGTGTTGGCTTGACCGTGCTGGCCTTAGTCGTTTTGCTGAAACATGAAGAAACAGGAGGGCGCGATGGCCGATTATCAAAAGCTGATTGATGCAGAGACATGGGCGTTTATCGAAAAGACGAACGCATGCTATCCCGAAGATACTGCGACTTTTGGGGTCGAGGATCAGCGCCGGATATACAATGATATGTGCACCGAATTTCGGGTGCCCTATCCCGTTGGCGTCACTGCGCTTGATCGCGATTATGGTGGCGTGCCGTGCCGACAGTATACTATCGGCGGCAGTAATGTTGTTGTGATGTATTACCATGGTGGTGGCTTTGTCGTGGGCGGTTTGGACAGTCACGATGACGTCTGCGCCGAGATCTGTGCGGCCAGCGGTCATGATGTGGTGTCGGTCGATTATCGCATGGCGCCAGAGCACAAGCACCCTGCAATGTTCGACGATGCGATGGTAGCGACGCGCGCGGTGTTTGCTGAAACTGGCAAACTTTTGGTGCTGTGCGGGGACAGTGCGGGGGGTAATCTTGCGGCCAGCGTGTCGCATATGGCGCGCGGAACGGAGTTGGATATTCGCGGGCAAGTTTTGATATATCCGGGCCTTGGCGGGGATTTTGATAAGGGTTCGTATCTGGAGTTTGCAGACGCCCCGATGCTAACGCGCGATGATATCGTGATCTATCGTGATGTACGCTTGGCGGGGGAAGAACCTGTGGGCGATCCAAGCTACGCACCTTTGCATGACAGCTCGTTTGAAGGCTTGCCGCCAACTGTGATCAACACTGCGCAATGTGATCCGCTAAGCGATGATGGCGTGGATTATGAAGCGGCGTTAAAGGCCGCTGGCGTGCCAGTGCACCGTGTCGATGAAGCAGGTTTGGTGCATGGCCATATGCGCGCGCGGCACATGTCTGCGCGCTCAAGCGCGAGTTTTGAGCGGATCAAAGAAGCGGTGAGTGTATTGGGGGCGGGCCGCTGGCCTTACTAATTCAGAAACGGTCTGGCCGTCATAGTTGACGGAATTGGGGCACCAAGTCGCGACAGAATTGTGGGTGCGAGTTGCAACTGGTGCAATGGCGTATCGGAGCTTGGCCCATTTGCGTCGCCAAAGTAATAAAGCGCGAACTCTTGCTGCAATGGATCGCGCGCGCCGTGATGTCCGCGTGCATCTTGGCCGTGATCTGCGGTGACGATCACCTCATAGCCCATCTCGCGCCAGCGCGGAATAAACGGGGCGAGCATTTCGTCCATCACAAAACAGGCATGGTCCATCTCATGACTTTCGTGCTGAAAGCGATGCCCCATGCTATCGAGCGTACACGTGTGCAGGATGCCGTAATTCAGATTGTTTTTCAGCGCGAGATTGGTGAGCGTCGCGAAGAGATCTAGATCGGACGGCGTCATTTGATTGGCCGCGCCGTAGCCTGTCATCGAATGGAAACGACCATGGTTGATCGTCTGGCTTTCAGGTTCGTCGTATTCAATATCGCGCACGCAATCGAAGGGGTGGCGGTTGAAAAACTCTGACCAGAAGGAATGGGTGACTGCGCCTGTTATACCGCCCGCTTTTCTGATTTCAGAGAAGAGGTCTGGTTTGTTGATGCGAAACACATTTCCGTTGCCGGTGCAGCCATGTTCCTGCGGGGTCACGCCTGTGTGGATAGACGCATAACAGCTTGCAGAGATCGACGGCAACACGCTGGTCATGGTCCATTTTTGTGCCGTTCCTGCGTCGACCCAGCCCTCGAGATTGCCGAACAGACGGGTCCAGTTTCGCAAGGGCACACCATCAAGGATTATGAGGAGTAGTTTGCGATCCATAGGAGCCTCCGGCGGAAGTTAATTTGGAAAGATAAAGTCGCGCTAGTTGCCAGCACTTTCCATTTTGCGTGTGGCAATGACGTTTTCGAGCCAACCGAGATTCATTTCTGGCACCGAGCTTAGGAGCAGGTCGGTGTAGTCATCAAAGGGCGGGCAGAGCACTTCGGATTTGGCACCGTAACGTACGACTTTGCCTTGATACATCACCGCGATGCTGTCCGCGATGGCGCGCACTGTGGCGAGGTCGTGGGTGATGAAGAGATAAGCTACGTCTTCGCGCTTTTGCAGATCAAGCAGCAGTTTTAGGATGCCGTCAGCGACGAGTGGATCGAGTGCGGAGGTGACTTCATCACAGATTATTAGCTTGGGTTTCGCTGCCAGCGCGCGGGCGATGCAGACACGTTGTTTTTGACCGCCGGAAAGCTCGGCTGGATAGCGGTCGATGAAGCCATCGCCCATCTCGATCTCATCAAGCAATTCGTTGATGCGTTTGCGTTTTTTGGCACCTTTGAGGCCGAAGTAGAACTCTAAGGGCCGGCCAATGATCGTGCCCACGGTCTGTCGCGGGTTCATCGCCACATCCGCCATTTGGTAGATCATCTGCAATTCGCGCAGGTCTTCCTTGGTGCGGCTCGGTTGATTGGGGCTAAGCGTGCGGCCTGCGAAATCTGTGCTGCCGTCTTTGGGGGGCAGAAGGCCCGTAATCACGCGCGCGAGCGTAGATTTGCCAGAGCCGGATTCACCAACCACCGCAAGGGTTTGGCCGGGAGAGATATCAATGCTGACATCATGCAGCACGTCAAATTTGGTGCCCTTGTAGCGCGCGGTTATGTTCTTGGCGCTTAGGATCGGAGCTGTCAGCGTTTTTTCTTCGTTATTGATAGAGCGCACGGATACGAGGGCTTTGGTATACTCTTCCTGCGGGGTGTTGATGATTTGATCGGCGGGGCCATATTCGACCATCTCGCCCATTTTCAGAACCATGATATCATCGCTGACCTGCGCCACTACGGCGAGGTCATGAGTAATATAAAGCGCAGCAACGCCGGTATCGCGGATCGCTTCTTTGATGGCTGCGAGCACGTCGATTTGCGTGGTTACATCAAGCGCGGTGGTCGGTTCATCGAAGACCACCAGATCAGGCTCGGGGCACAGCGCGAGCGCTGTCATGCAACGTTGTAGTTGGCCACCGCTGACTTGGTGTGGGTAGCGCGATCCGATGTTGTCTGGATCGGGCAGGCCGAGTTTGGCAAACAAGAGCCGCGCTTTAGCTTCGGCATCTGAACGGGAGAACTTGCCTTGGCTGACGGAGGCCTCAACCACCTGATCCATAATTTTTTTGGCAGGATTGAAACTTGCAGCGGCGGATTGCGCCACATAGGTGACTTCCGCGCCGCGCAGTTTGCGCAGATCCGCGATACTGCCTTGCAGGATGTCGCGTCCGTTGACCCAAACTTCACCGCCCGTGAGTTCCACGCCGCCACGCCCATAGCCAAGCACAGAGAGGCCGATCGTGGATTTACCCGCGCCGGATTCACCGATGAGGCCAAGGACCTTGCCCTTTTGCAGCTCGAAATCGACGCCATGCACGATCTCAATCTTGTGAGGTTTTGCATCTGGTGGATAAACCGTCGCGCCGATCTTGAGACCGCGTACTTTGAGGAATGGATCGCTCATTATCCGCGCCCTCCTTTGAGAGAGGTGGTTCTGTTCAAGATCCAGTCTGCTACGAGGTTCACTGAAATTGCGAGCGTTGCGATGGCGAAGGCTGGCACCAATGCGGCGGGGATGCCGTAGACGATGCCGTCTTTGTTTTCCTTCACGATGCCGCCCCAATCTGCACCGGGGGGCTGTACGCCGAGACCAAGGAACGACAACGTCGAGACGAAGAGGACTGCGAAGATGAAACGCAGCCCCATTTCGGCGACCAGTGGGCTAAGTGCGTTGGGTAGGATTTCACGGAAAATGATCCAGCCTCGCCCCTCGCCGCGCAGTGTCGCGGCTTCGACGTAGTCCATCACGTTGATGTCCACTGCAACTGCGCGTGAGAGTCGGTAGACGCGTGTTGAGTCCAAGAGACCCATGACGAGGATAAGCACCGGGATCGTAACGGGCATGACCGAGAGGACCACGAGCGCGCATATCAAAGTGGGGATCGACATGATCAAATCTACGAAGCGTGAAATGGCTTGGTCGACCCAACCGCCCATGACTGCTGCTAAAAGGCCAAGGCAGGAGCCGAGCGTGAAACTGAGGATCGTCGCCGCTGTAGCGATGAAGATTGTTGTGCGTCCGCCATAGATCATTCGGCTGAGCAGGTCGCGTCCGATACTATCTGTGCCGAGCCAGTGTTTGGCCGAGGATGGCTCCCACACGTCGCCGACGGCTTCCGCCATGCCGTATGGGGCGACCCATGGGGCGAAGATGGCGATGAAGAAATAGAGACCTGTAAAGAAAAGGCCGATGAGGGCGGATATGGGGATATTCTTGAACATGTCCGTTCCTCCTATTTCGGGTGTCGTAAGCGCGGGTTCGCAAGGATCGACACAATGTCAGCGACCATGTTGAGCAGGATGTAAACGGCTGCGAAAACAAGGCCGCAGGCTTGCACAACTGGCACATCGCGCTTGGCCACGTGATCGACCAGATACTGACCCATGCCCGGATAAACGAAGACCACTTCGACCACGACGACACCCACAACAAGGTAGGCGAGGTTTAGCATGACGACGTTCACAATTGGCGCAATCGCGTTAGGGAAAGCGTGGCGCGAGATGACTTGGAAGCTGCTGAGACCTTTGAGTTCTGCGGTTTCTATATAGGCGGATTGCATCACGTTCAGAATGGCGGCGCGGGTCATGCGCATCATGTGGGCGAGCACCACGAGTGTCAGCACAGTGACCGGGAGCGCGATAGCTGCGAGCTTTGCACCAAGGCTCATGCTGTCGTTGATCATCGCTACTGATGGGGCCCAGCCAAGTTTGACGCCGATGAAATACATCAACACGTAGCCGATCAGGAATTCGGGGATTGAGATAGATGTGAGCGTGACGGCAGAGATCAATTTATCGGGCCAGCGGTCTTTGTAGCGTACCGCCAGAAGACCAAGGAAGATCGCGAGAGGCACGGAGACAGCAGCGGCCCAAAAGGCAAGGAACAAGGTGTTGCCAAGGCGTTTGCCCATGGAGGTCGCGATATCCTGACCGTTGGTGAGCGCTGTGCCGAGATCACCTGTGACTGCGCTACCAAGCCAGCTGAAATAGCGGCTCAAAGCAGGCTCGTTCAGGCCTAATTCTGCACGAAGATTGGCCAGCGCCTCAGGGGTCGCGGATTGGCCTAGAATAGAAGCAGCAACATCACCGGGAAGAATTTGCGTTCCCACAAATATCAACGCAGACGCTGCGAGGAGGAGCAGGAGCCCCAGCGCTAAACGCTGGGACACCAATTTCAAAATCGGGTGCATGTGCTAACCCGATCTTATGCGAAGGACAGCTTGCGTGTGACCTGACCGTTCATTAGCTCTCCGTTTGGATCGACTTCCCAACCCACAAGCTTGTCGCTGACACCGTCGATGAAGTCGTTGAACATTGGGCAGATAAGACCGCCTTCTTCACGCACCAACTGGCCCATCTCGGAATAAAGTGCTTTACGCTTCTCGCCGTCCAACTCTGCTTTTGCAGCCAAAAGTTTGGCATCAAATTCTGGGTTGTTGAACTTTGTGTCGTTCCAATCTGCGCTTGAAAGATACGCTGTCGAATACATCTGATCCTGAACCGGACGACCGCCCCAGTAAGATGCACAGAAGGGCTGTTTGTTCCAGACTTCGGACCAGTAGCCATCGTTTGGTTCGCGCTTGATTTCCAATGGAATGCCAGCAGCCTGAGCGGATTGCTGGAACAGCTGTGCAGCATCAACAGCACCTGGGAAGGCACCATCAGCGGTGCGCAAGATGATGGGCGAGCCATCATGACCAGACTTTGCGTAGTGCTCTTTCGCTTTGTCCACGTCATACATACGCTGCTCAATCGAGCTATCAAACAAAGGATAGGCCGCGTTGATTGGCATGTCGTTACCAACAGAACCGTAGCCACGCAGAATTTTCTCGACCATTTCTTCGCGGTTTATCGCATACTTGAGCGCAAGACGCAGTTCTTTGCTATCAAACGGCGCAGTGTTCGTGTGCATGATGAACACATAGTGACCACGGCCTGGAGTGGACTGAACCTGAACACCAGGTGCGCGTGACAGGAGGCCAGCAATCTTAGGTTCTAGACGGTTGATCAGGTGCACCTGACCAGACTGAAGCGCCGCTGTACGCGCTGTCGCATCGTTGATCGCGAGGATCTCGACGGAATCAAAGTGGCCGTCATCGCCCCAATAGTTTGCAAACTTGGAGTACATGTGACGTACACCCGGCTCATCAACTTCCATCTTATATGGGCCAGTGCCAACGCCTTGGGCAGGGTTGTCCATGCCACCATTTGGCTGAATGATCAGGTGATAATCAGACATCAGGTAAGGCAGATCAGCGTTCGCATCTTTGAGCGTGATGGAGAACGTATCGCCTTCAACTTTCATGCTATCGATATTGCGCATGACACCCAAAGCACCGGACTTGGAATCCTCGTTCGAATGACGCTCCATCGTTTTGAGAACGTCGTCGCCAGTCATTGTCTTACCGTTATGGAATTCAACGCCTTGGCGCAGTTTGAACATCCATGTTTTCGCGTCTGGCGTGCTTTCAACGCTTGTCGCGAGGCGTGGTTCAATCTCACCCGTTGGGGAAACTTCTACCAATGTGTCACCGAATTGACGACCATTGTGGTAGGGCACTTGGCTCGCGTATGTCGCTGGGTCGAGCGAGTTGGTGCTTTCGCCGCCTGTTGAGCCGATCTTCAGATCGCCACCCTTTTTGGGTGTCATCGCTTGCGCGGCTGTCGCGAACATCGTGCTTGCAGCTGCGGCGCTCACGCCCAGTGCGGAAGCTTTGCCCATGAAGTCACGGCGTGACAGTTTGCCAGCGCTCGCACGTTTGGCGAGGTAGTCGAGTTGATCTTGCATTTGAGTTCTCCCAGTTAGCTATCTTGATCCGCCGTCGTTATAAGCAGGCGGTTTTTTATATTAGTGTAGTTAACAATGCGGATTGCGGCGCGCACAGCAAGGGTTAATTGCCTTTTCCCATCAAGCTTTTACAAGTTGTCGCGCAAAATGCTGCGCTGCACGTTTTTTTCGAAGATTAGGCCGCCGTTTTCAAAGGCCTCTAAGCGCGCTGTGAGGTGGAAATGCGTGGCGTCAGAGATCATCTCGGATGTGGCTTCGGTGCGAAGAGTGATTCCCTCGCGCTCTAACTCATCGCTCCAATGGGTACGGCCTTTAGCGCTTAGGGGATCATCGGGATGGATTGACCACCACTCGCGCGCGATGGAGCCGTTGATGAGACCGTGATCACTATCTTCGACCTTGCCGAAATCATCAATGATCTCAAGCGTGACAATGCCTGTGGCCCAATCTGTCACAGTTTTGCGGCTGTTTGATCCCTCACGGATGGTCTCAATTTGCCATGGCTCGTCTGCTTCGGGTGTCTCGAAAGTCCATTCATCAGTGTCGCCGCTGGCGCGCAAGGGCAAGCTGAGCGACCCTTCGGTTAACGTTAATTTGCTCGCTTCCGGGCTGGGCCAGATTAGGGGCCAATAGGCGGTCGACACAGTAACACCCAGGCGATGGCCTTTGGGCAGGCGATACGCGATATGATCCAGATCGAGTGTGACCTTTTCGGGACTGTCCGGCGTCATTGCAGAAGGTTCGGCATGGCTATGACGATGCGAGAGGTTAAGAACGCCATAAGTGATGCGTGCGCTCGCGCCGTTGGGTTGAATGTCGAGCAAACGTAAAGCGATCTGCCCCTGTGAAGTGTCGGAGCTGAGGGTGAGTTTCACTTGTGGCGCGCCAACTATGTCGCGTTTCTCTGTGACTGGTTCGGATGTGAACACCAGTGACATCGCATCATCGCTGCGCTGATCATCGGGCAGTTCTGGCCCCAGCCAAATCGCGCAATATTCGCCCGAATGTGCGCCACAAGTTTGGGGGGATTGAATGGTTTTTTTGAACGCTGCGGGGCTTTTTTGAAGGCTGTTTTCGCCAAAATGCCAAGTCTCACGCGGGAGATCTGAGGGTTTTTCGGCGATCGCGAGCCATGAACCTGCCCGTTCGGTGTACCACGATTTTGGCGGCACAGACTCCATAAGGTATGGGCGGTAGAGAGGGTCATCTTCAACGCCAGTCTCGATTCCCTTGAGCCAGCGATCCCACCAACGCAAGGCTTCTTGCAAAAAGCCAATCCGCGGCTCTGGGATGGCGAAGTGTGGGTATTTGTGCACCCATGGTCCGATGATCGCTTTTACAGGTGCAGTGAGGTTTTCTATGAGTGCGGGTGGAGCGTTTTTATAGGCGTCACCCCAACCGCCGATGGCGAGCGTGGCAGCTTTGATCTTGCTGTAGTCTTCGCAGACGGAGCCGTGTTTCCAGTAAGCGTCGCGGCGTTGGTGATCGAGCCAAGTCGCAGCAAGGAAGGGTTCGTTTTCGAGGCGTTCGAGCCAAATTTCGCGCCAGTCGTCAGGGCGCAGCGCTGGGTCGGGTGCACGCGAAGAATAAGACCACATCGTGCCAGACCAGCCGAGGTTTTCATTGAGCAAACAGCCACCTTTGTAGTGGATGTCATCGGCGTAGCGATCCACTGTAGAGCAGAGCGTTATAATCGCTTTGAGAGCGTCGGGTTGCAGCGCTGCGACTTGCAAAGCGTTGAAGCCACCCCAGCTGATCCCCATCATCCCAACAGTGCCCGAGCACCAAGGCTGCGCGGCGAGCCATTTGATTGTTTCTACCGCGTCTGCGAGTTCTTGGGGGCTGTATTCGTCTTCCATCAGCCCTTCGCTATCGCCGTTGCCGCGCATGTCGACGCGGATGCAGGCATAGCCGCGTCGCGCAAAATAGGGGTGCGTGAGGCAATCCCGCGCTGTGGTGCCATCGCGTTTGCGGTAGGGCAGAAATTCGAGGATCGCAGGGACGGGCGCGTCTGTCGCGTTGTCGGGCATCCAAGTGCGTGCGGAGAGGCGGGTGCCGTCGGGCATCATGATGCCGAAGTCGGGGTTTTCGGTGATTGTGCGGAGCGTATTTGATGTCATGAAAACATCGTTGAGGTTTGATGTTTGGGAGTCAAGATGGGCGTACTGTGTGAGCGGCTAAAGCGGCAGGATGGGGCGCTGCCCCAAATTCTGAAATATTTAGGGAAATAGGAAGGGTTAACAAACGAAAAAGCCCGACGCGATGGCCGGGCGAATTCAATTAGGTCTTTAACAGTGCTTAGTGCAGTTTTGAAGAAACTTCGCCAATGGCATCGTCGATCAATGCAGCGCTGGTTTTGGCTGTCATCTGCTTCGCAATGACATCGTTTGCAGCAACGATTGCCACTGTGACGGCTGTGTCACGCACTTCTTTGACCGCACCCGCTTCGGCAGAGGCCAGTTGGTCCTGCGCTGCTGCAAGGCGGCGCGCGATGGAGGCTTTGAGATCCTCTTTCGCCTGATCCGCAGCAAGTATTGCGTCTTTTTTTGCTGCTTCCACGATACGATCAGCTTGCTCTTGAACTTCTTTTTGTTTGCGCTCGTAGGAGGCAAGAAGTGTTTGAGCTTCTTCACGCAGAGCTTTCGCTTCGTCGAGTTCGTCACGGATGCCCTGTGCGCGTTTGTCCAAAAGGCCACCCAAAAGGGTGGGGATTTTGAAGTAGAGCAAAACGCCGATGAATAGCAAGAAGCCAAGCAACACAACGAAGTCCGTGTTGCCAAGCGAGAAGAATGGACCAGAGGCCGCAAGGGCAGGTTGGGCCGAAACAGTCAGGAGGAGTGCAAGTGCTTTGATGCGCATGACGTTATCCTTTCAAGCGGGCAGCGACAGCCGCGCCCACATCTTTTGCCGTAGCTTTGCCACCCAGAGTTGAGACAATCTCCGCCGCTGTGTCTTTGGCGATTTCTTCGACGCTTGCGAGAGCACCCGCACGGATTTCAGCGATTGCTTTCTCCGATTCAGCGGCTTTCGCGCTAATCTCTGCGTCCGCTTTCGCGATTGCGACGTCGAGGTCAGCTTGAATATCTGCTTTGGCGCTTACCACGATGTTTTGTGCTTCTGCACGCGCATCTGCGAGGGCCTTGTTATATGAATCTTCCGCGTCTGCTGCTTTGTTTCTCAACGCTTCAGCTGCGGCGATGTCATTTGAAATCGTTCCTTGACGTTCTGCCAGAACCGCAGCGATGCGCGGAAGCGCGATGCGGGACAGGACAAGAAAGATCACTACGAGAGTGAGAACGAGCCAGAAAATCTGGTTTGGGAACCATTCAAAGCACAGTTGCGGCATACCAATGGCTGAACCATGGGAATCCACGCATGAGCTGACGGCACCTGTTGTTTCGGTAGCCATGTCGTCCTCCGTCGGAACTTTTCTCTACATCGGGCGGCCTAAGGTTAGCAGGGCCGCCCGCGCGTGAGGATTAGATCAGTCGGCTTAGACTGCGAACATCAACAGAAGGGACACGAGGAATGCAAAGATGCCCAGTGCTTCTGCGAACGCGATGCCGATGAAGAGTGTTGCTGTCTGCGAAGCAGCAGCGGATGGGTTGCGCAACGCGCCAGCCAAGAAGTTGCCTGCAACGTTACCAACACCGATAGCGGCTGCGCCGGAACCGATTGCTGCAAGTCCTGCGCCGATGTGTGCGAGATCGCCTTCCATAGTATTTCTCCTTACGATTGGAAGTTTAGATAAATGCGTAGGGTGCGCGCCAATCGCGCAGTCCGACGTTAGTTAGTGAGACGGGTGAAGAGCATCTTTCAGATAGACGCACGTCAGAATGGTAAATACGTAGGCTTGGATCGCGGAGACCAGTACTTCGAGGCCGTAGATCGCCATGACGCCAAGGATCGAAAGCGGAGCAACTGCTGTGAGCGCTGCGAAGCCCGCGAAAACCTTAAGAACGGCGTGGCCCGCCATGACGTTGCCTGCGAGACGAATGGAGTGGCTGACAGGGCGCACGAAGTAAGAGATCACCTCGATCAATGCCAGAACCGGACGCAGCGCCAAAGGTGCGCTTGCGACCCAGAAGAGGCCCAGGAAACCAACGCCGTTTTTTATGAAGCCGATGGCCGTAACAACAAAGAACACGCCAAAGCCTAAGATTGCCGTAACCGCTATGTGCGATGTTGGCGAGAAGGACATAGGGATCAAAGCGAGGAAGTTGGAAAACAAGATGAAGATGAATAGGGTAAAGATGTAAGGGAAGTACTTGATCCCGTCTTTGCCTGTCACGTCTTCGACCATTTTGTAGACGAAACCGTAAGCCAGTTCTGCAATGGACTGCGCGCGACCTGGGATCACTGCGCGGCCAGACGTACCGATAACCATCAAGCCGATGGTGCAGATTGCGGCCAGTGCAAGCCAAAGTGTCATGTTCGTAACCGTGAACATGCCAATTGCGCCATCACCAAACAAAGGTTTGACAATGAACTGATCCATTGGGTGGAACACTAGTCCGCCTTTTTCCTCGGCCATGCTTCAGTCCTCTTTCTGCGCGTCCGCCTGAGCAGACATTTGTTTGTCCTGGATCTCTTGTGCGGTGCGCATCATCGTTTTGATACCGGCCGCTAGACCCAACATAATAAATAGCACCATGAAGATCGGCAGCGTGCCAAACAGCACATCCAGTCCGTATCCGATGCCAAAACCGATCCCGAGACCGGCGACTAGTTCAATCACCATACGCCACCCTTGCTGGGCCGCGCTATAGTGTTCCTCGGTTGCTGGACCACCGTCTTGCGTTGCTTTCACCTGAGCGATCCGGTCGTCCAATTGCTTAAGACGGTTTTGATTGTCAGGCTCGGTCAACGGGCAAAATCCCACCAATGAGGTTCAACGGGAGTGCTAAGGCCGCTGAGGGTAGGAGTCAATAGAATGTGGGCTTTAGTTAAGTCATTGTTATATTGTGTATTTCTTGAGATATTTCAGATTGCGATAGCTGGGCACAGGGGCGAAACCGACGCATATTGATGGTACTGCATATTCAACCATTTGGTTGACGAACAACTCCGCTTTGCGTTTATGGCGGTATGAGCCAATCCCTCGACACCACCTTCGCGGCCCTTGCCGACCCCACCCGCCGTGCGATCCTGTCGATGCTGCTGGAGGACGATATGGCCGTCACAGATGTTGCTGAACCTTTCGAGATGTCATTGGCGGCGGTGTCCAAACATTTGGTGATCCTCACAAAGGCTGGTTTGATTTCTCAAGAAAAGCGGGGTCGTGTTAAGTGGTGCAAGATTGAGCCCAATGCGATGAAAGAGGCGTCCGTGTGGATGCAAAGCTTTGGTCAATTCGAAGAGCTGGACATGGATGCGTTCGAGCGGTTCTTGGAGGCGGAGTTAGAAGGGTAACGTTTGTCTAAGTTTAAATTTCAAACAACTGGCCGTTCACCTAGATGCTCGCTAAATCTTAAAAGATAGCCGTCAGGATCCTGCACTAAAAATTCGCGTTGCCCATGCTCAATCTGATCAATTCCATACCAAGAAATTTCTAGGTGCGCGAAAACTGGGACGCCTTGATTTATGACATATTCGTATGGACGCTCAACGTTTTCCACGAGAATTTGAAAGTTGATGCCGCGCCCATAGGGTTTGCGCAATTCACCCGTACTCCAAAACCCGTTGCTTTGTTCTAGCATGATTTGCGCGTGTCCTAATGTAATACAG
>Ga0206127_1002556_pt1 | contig 17847 bp, 17 predicted proteins | sample Helgoland_Spring_6_FD_148646 | JGI IMG/M metagenome (GOLD analysis project Ga0206127, IMG submission 148646) | Pelagic subsurface seawater microbial communities from Kabeltonne, Helgoland, North Sea - Helgoland_Spring_Bloom_20160419_1 | ecosystem: Environmental > Aquatic > Marine > Epipelagic ...
GATATTTTCGCATCAATACCCTACTAAACTCTTTTTCAGCAATATGCAATTTCAAGATTTTTTTAATCGGGAGTACTGTTTTTAATTTGTTGATGTAATGCTGATTTTCTTCAAATTTTTTCCTATCAAGGAGTTGTGTTAAATTAAAAAGATCTAGCGCTTTTCTTTCATCGATGTTGTCAATTTTTTTTGCAATCCGTAGCTCTTTTTTTATCGCATCATATTTTTTGGTCATCAACCCGTGGAGCTTCTTATGATGTCCATTATAGATTGGCCAAAATTTTTCTGCTTCCAAAGCAGTTAAATCCAACTGTTCAGTCAAGTAGGAAATTTTTAAAAGTTTTATTTTTTCTTTATGTTCTTCTTTTTTTTGGGCGTTTGTAGCGAAGCAAAAAGTAAGCACTACAAAAAGACTGAATAGATATTTTTTCATATTAGTAAAGTTCATTTAGAATTGTTAAATCATCATTCGTGGATATATAATGCTCAATATTGATTTCTTCAATCTCTGTAAATACAAAATCAATGTTCAAAAAATCGTCTTCAGCTAACATGATTCCCAGTTCTTCTGTGATGATATTGTTTGCATTGTGATCCAGCCAATTTTCCATTTCTACCGCTGTAATCGCCTCAAATGTCGGTGATGCTTGTTCTTCAAAATTAAAAACGTTTAAACCAATAAATAAAACAACTACTGCGGCTGCGATTAATGGGACTCTTTTGAGAATACGTTGTTTGAGTGAAATAACTTTCACCGGGTTTTTAGGTACAATTACTTTTTGTAAGATACTATCCTCTAGGGTATTGAAATAATTAGTAGGAATTTCAAAGTTTGTTTTCTTCGTGTTTTTTTCTTCAAACAAATACAAAGAAAAATGATCTTCAATTTTTTCAAAGTAATTCTTGGGAACAGCAAAGCCAGTATCCTTTCCAACTACTTGGTGGATCATTTTTTCGCTATTTTCAAATTCTTTTTTCATTTGTTGTTTTAGACCTCAAAAATTGGAGAAGGTTTAATTGTTATGCTGTTGAATATACGTTTCTATTTTTTTTACTGCATGAAAATACGATGCCTTTAATGCGCCTACAGAAGTGTTCAATATTTCAGATATTTGACTGTATTTTAATTCATCAAAATACTTCATGTTGAAGACCAATTGTTGTTTGGTCGGTAATGTTGCAATTGCTTTTTGTAAGATGTGTTGGATTTCGTCACCAGAGAAATACACATCACTTTGAAGTGTTGTCGCTAATTCTGAATGAATTTCTGAAATCGAAACTTTTCTTTCTTTGGCCCTTTTATTGATGAATGAAATTGACTCATTGGTAGCAATTCGATACATCCAAGAATACAATTTACTAGCTCCTTTAAATCCCTCAATATTTTTAAAAACTTTAATAAAAGTGTTCTGCAATACATCGTCTGCATCGTCATGAGAAATTACAATTTTACGAATGTGCCAATACAATCGCTCTTTGTATTGCGAAATTAATTCACGAAAAGCAGCCTCTTTGCTTTTTGGTTCTTTTAATTGTTGTAGTAAAGTGACTTCGTCTGTCAATTAAATCATTTTAAGTTTTAGACGACTCCTTCAAGAAAAGGTTTAAAAATTATCTTCTGGCTTTTGATTTGGAGTACCCAAAGAGTTTTTTTGCTTTGATCGTTTCAGCAATTCCCTTTGGCAACATATGCTCCCAACCATCGTCTCCTTTGATAATCATTTTTAAAACTGTCCTAGAAAAAATATCTAAAATTTCAGGATCGAAATCATCAATATTTACAAGTTTTCCATTGTTATTGAAGAACTTATACAATTCTTTCATTCTTGGCGGAACTTTTAAATTTTTACTATTGATGTATTCTCCAGTTTCTTGATCGTGATAGGGGTACATGTATACTTTCAAGTCTCTGTAGAAAAGTTTTCCAAAAGCTTCCAAAATACCGCCACTTAGGTTACGGTAATATTTTTCGTCAAAAATTTGAATTAAGTTATGCACACCCATTGAGAGTCCCATTCTTTCTTTTGTAAACTCACTAAAATATTCAACCAATTTAAAATACTGCTGAAAATTGGTAATCATAACATTCTGGCCTAAAGAGCACAATAATTCTGCTCTATCTAAGAAATCACGTTCGTTAATTTCCCCTTCGGCACGAAGATTACTAAGTGTAATTTCAAAAATGACTTGTGTGTTTTCTTCTTTTACTTTTTTTTCTGCTAAGAAAAGCTTTTTCGACTTTTCATACATGTCCATATTTACCTTTGTTACGGGTCTAAAACTTCCACGTAACGCTAAAATATTCTTTTTGTAAAGTACTTGTGCAGGCAAAAGATTGATTCCATCTGGGCCAAACATAACCGCATTTGTCATTCCGTTTTTAAGGAGTTGTAAACTCATTAAACGATTGTCTACATACATAAAACGAGGTCCAGAGAAATTAATCATGTCAATTTCTAATTGATCTCCATCTAAATTGTCATAGAATGATTTTACCAATTCTTTTGGGTTGTCATTTAAATAAAATGCACCATGAATTAGATTTACCCCTAAAATACCTAAAGTTTCTTGTTGTAAGCGGGCATCAGTTTCTTTAAAACGAAGGTGTAAAATAATTTCATTATAATCTTCTAAAGGATCGAGCTGGAATCGAATTCCGACCCAACCATGGCCCTTAAATTTTTTAGCGAAATCGATAGTGGCCACCGTGTTTGCGTAAGAGAAGAATAATTTGTCAGGATGTTTACTTCTGCTCAAACGATCTTCAATTAAGTCAATTTCATGGCGTAACATTCTTTTTAATCGAGGCTCCGTTACATAACGTTTGTCTTCTTCAATCCCATATATGGCATCCGAAAAATCTTTATCATAAGCACTCATGGCTTTTGCAATGGTTCCAGAAGATGCACCCGCTCTAAAAAAATTTCGAACCGTTTCTTGACCAGCACCAATCTCTGCGAAGGTACCGTATATGTCTGTATTTAAGTTGATTCGTAAAGCTTTGCTTTTTGTAGCAGGGATTGTGCTTATTTTTTGGTCTCCTTTTAAAGAAATTGCCATGTTTTGTTTTTATAAAGTAGTACAAATGTACTAAAATAGAATGCTATCAGTCAATTTTTATACTATTTTTGTTCACTGATGAAGCAAGCTGAAAAAAAATTTAAAATTACCTTTTTAGGAACCGGTACATCTACCGGAGTCCCTATGTTGGCAAACGACCATCCTGTTTGTTTATCTCAAAATGAGAAAGACAAACGCTTGCGCGCCTCGATCATGATTTCATGGGATAACTTCACCTATGTGATTGATTGTGGTCCGGATTTTAGACAGCAAATGTTGCGAGAAAATGTACGTGCAATTCACGGAGTCCTATTTACTCACGAACATTCAGATCATACCGCCGGTATCGATGATTTGAGACCCTATTGTTTTCAAATGGGTGCCGTACCTGTTTACTTAGATGCACAAACATTAAAAAGTTTAGAACAACGCTTTGCGTATGTATTTAAAACTGAAAATAGATACCCTGGAGCACCAAGAATTCATGTCAATTTGGTAGCTCAAGCCAAGTTTATACTCAATAATGTAACCGTCACTCCCATAAAAGCTTTTCACGGTTCTTTGTCAATTACTTGCTATCGATTTAACGATATTGCTTACTTAACCGATGTGAAAACGATTGATTATTCCGAAAAAGAGAAGCTCAAGAATTTAGATGTCTTAATAGTGAATGCACTAAGAATAGAAACACACCCTACACATTTTAATCTTGAAGAAGCCCTGTCATTTGTAGAAGAGATTCAGCCCAAAAAAACTTATTTCACTCACATAAGTCATAAATTAGGGTTGCATGACACGGTGCAAAAGAAATTACCAGAAAATGTTTTTCTAGCTTTTGATGGACTAAAAATTGAAGTTTAGAGACCTACACATCCCTTTTTTTTGAAAAGTAATTTTTGGATCAATTCATGTTGGCATAAGAATTGAAATACTATAAAGAGATAAATTATGAATAATAGTTATATCTATGATTATCAGATAATTAGTATAAATAAACACATATTGAATTTTCAATATATAAAAATAAATGTCAGTTTGACATACAAATAACCTATGAGTAAGCCAAAAATAACCACTTTAGACAGTTTGTCTTTACACAGTGTTTTAAATGAAGATTCCGAGTTAATTCCATTAATGACTCCAGAAGACGAAGCGATCATAAATAAAGAAAGTGTTCCAGAAACATTGTCCATTCTACCTTTAAGAAATACAGTGCTTTTTCCAGGTGTAGTAATCCCAATTACTGCTGGGAGGGACAAATCAATTCAGTTAATTAAAGATGCAAATCATGGAGCAAAGGTTATTGGAGTCGTTGCTCAAAGAGATGAAGATGTAGAAGAACCAGGACTAAAAGACATTCATACAACAGGAGTTGTAGCACAAATATTACGTGTTTTAAAAATGCCTGATGGGAATACAACCGTAATCATACAAGGGAAGAAACGATTTAAAATTGATACAATCATTCAAGATGAACCTTATTTAAAAGCAACAGTTATAGAAGCTGCAGATGATAAGATTGTTGAAGATAAGAAAGAATTTAAAGCAATTATCCAAGACATTCAAGAACAAGCTTTAGAGGTAATCAAAGAAAACCCAATGTTGCCTTCGGAAGCATCATTTGCAATTAAAAATATAAAATCGGATTCTTTTTTGGTGAATTTTATTTCATCAAATATGGACTTAAGTGTGTCTCAAAAACAAGTTATTTTAGAAAAAGACAACTTGAAAGAACGGGCTTTGTTGGCTTTGAAGAATTTAAATAAAGAGCTTCAGAAATTACAATTGCGAAATGATATTCAATCTAAAACAAGAGAAGATTTAGACCAACAACAAAGAGAATATTATCTCAATCAGCAATTAAAAACCATTCAAGAAGAATTGGGTGGTGTTTCTAACGATCAAGAGTTAGAAGAGATGCGTTTAAAAGGGAAAACCAAAAAATGGAATAAGGAGGTCCATGAAACCTTTAAAAAAGAATTGGCACGTTTGCGAAGGATGAATCCTCAAATGGCAGATTATGGCGTGCAACGCAATTACTTAGAGTTACTTTTAGATTTACCTTGGGGAGCGTTTTCTGAAGATAAATTCGATTTAAAACGCGCTGGAAAAATATTAAATCGAGATCACTTTGGGTTGGAAAAAGTGAAAGAAAGAATCATCGAACACTTGGCAGTTTTAAAATTGAGAAACGATATGAAATCGCCAATTATCTGTTTGTATGGTCCTCCTGGAGTTGGTAAAACTTCTTTGGGGAAATCTGTTGCCGAAGCCTTGGGGCGTAAGTACGTGAGAATGTCTTTAGGGGGGCTACGAGATGAATCTGAGATTCGTGGACATCGAAAGACATACATCGGTGCCATGCCAGGGAGATTAATTCAAAACTTGAAAAAGGCAGGAACATCGAACCCCGTTTTTGTTCTGGATGAAATTGATAAACTAGCAAAAGGACATCAAGGAGATCCCTCTTCTGCCATGTTAGAAGTTTTAGATCCTGAGCAAAATACAGCGTTTTACGACAATTATTTAGAAGTTGGTTACGACCTTTCGAAAGTGCTTTTTATAGCAACGGCAAACAATATAGGAGAGGTTCCGTGGGCGCTAAGAGATCGTATGGAATTAATAAATGTATCTGGGTATACCATCGAAGAAAAGATTGAGATTGCCAAGAAATATTTGTTACCAAAACAATTAAAAGAGCATGGTTTAAGTGTAGCACATTTAAAGTTAGGCAAAGCACAAATAGAGAAAATAGTGGTGGGGTATACCCGAGAATCTGGGGTGAGAGGTTTGGAAAAACAAATTGCAAAAGTAGTTCGTTTTGTGGCAAAATCAATTGCGCTCGAAGAAGCCTATGAAATTATAGTTTCTACAGATAAAATTGAAGACATTCTAGGACCACCAAGACTCGAAAGAGACAAATATGAAAACAACGGTGTCGCGGGCGTTGTCACAGGATTGGCATGGACCGCTGTTGGAGGTGATATTTTATTTATTGAGTCGATTCTCTCTAAAGGAAAAGGCACCTTATCGATTACAGGTAACTTAGGAAAGGTAATGAAAGAGTCGGCAACCATTGCCATGGAATATATCAAAGCAAATGCTGTTGATTTTGGAGTAGCACCTGAGATTTTAGAAAAATACAATGTACACATTCATGTACCTGAAGGAGCAACCCCCAAAGATGGCCCAAGTGCAGGGATCACGATGTTAACTTCTTTGTTATCCTCATTTACACAACGGAAAGTAAAAAGTAAATTAGCCATGACAGGAGAAATTACTTTGCGAGGAAAAGTATTGCCTGTTGGCGGAATTAAAGAAAAAATATTAGCAGCAAAAAGAGCAAATGTCAAAGAGATAATTTTGTGTGAAGACAATCGAAAAGATGTTTTAGAAATTAAAGCTTCTTATTTAAAAGGACTTACTTTTCATTATGTCTCAGAAATGAAAGAAGTCATTGATATCGCTTTGACAAAACAAAAAGTAAAAAACGCTAAGAAATTAGTTTTTTAAAAATAAATAGCCTCTTTTAATTCTGATTTTTTCAGATAAAAGAGGTTTTTTTAAGTAGTACTTAGCCTTTTTTCTATCCATTTTAATTCTCTGTTCGGAAACCCGATTGCTGGATCCTGTAAAAGTTGGAATCTCATGATCTTGGAGCCAATCGATCAATTCTTGGGTGGTAAATTCTCAAAGGATTGGCGCCATAAAACTTATTGCTGAAGACGCGTCTTTCAACGCTTCCGTTGAAGAATTATAAGTTAAATTCAATCCCACTTCACCAGCGAATACGAATTTTCTTCCCCTGTTTTTTTACAAAGGGTGTACTTGATCTTTTTTTTGTGTTAGTTTGTGTTGCAAGCATTGATGCAGCGGGTCCTCCTCCGATAATTGTTCTTTTTTTCATTTTAAAAAATAAAGAATAACCAAGAAGGAAATGGTAGCTATTAAGAATTGACTTAATTGTTTATTTAAAGTATTCTTTGGATTTTTCCCAAAACACATCCATTTCAGTTAAAGTCATCTCAGAAAGGTTTTTTCCTTCCTTTTTGGCAGCATTTTCTAAAAATTGAAAACGGTTGATGAATTTTTTATTTGTTTTTTCCAATGCATTTTCAGGATTTACATCAATGAATCGAGCATAATTAATCATTGAAAATAAAACGTCACCAAATTCTTTTTCGGTACTTTCTTTATTTCCTTTTTTAATTTCTTCGTTAAGTTCTCCCAGTTCTTCTTGTACTTTTTCCCACACTTGTTCGGGTTTTTCCCAATCAAAACCAACACCTGCTACTTTTTCTTGAATTCGAGATGCTTTTACAACAGCAGGCAAGTTTTTAGGCACCCCTTCCAAGACAGATTTTTTTCCTTCTTTGAGTTTTAGTTGTTCCCAATTTCTTTTGACATCTTCTTCGTTTTCAACTGTTAGGTCCCCATAGATATGAGGATGTCTGCTAATTAGTTTGTCTGAAATTGTATTGGCTACATCGCCAATGTCAAATGCCTTTTTTTCACTGGCTATTTTTGCATAAAAAACAAGATGTAACAATACATCACCCAATTCTTTTTTTATTTCTTGTAAATCATTCTCAAGAATGGCATCAGCAAGTTCATAGGTTTCTTCAATTGTAAGATGACGAAGGCTCTCCAAAGTTTGCTTTTTATCCCAAGGACACTTCTCGCGAAGCTCATCCATAATGTCTAACAATCGATTAAAAGCTGCTAATTGTTCTTTTCTAGAATTCATTTTGTTGAGTTTCAGTATTTCTATGCGCTAACCCAAGGGCCCACAAATGCACTCGCACAGTAGCGGGAAAGTTTGGGATTTGAGTTGTTGGCTATGGTTCAAAAAGATGAAAACTATGCCATTTCTGTATTTTCTGTGGAACTAGCCTCAACTTTAGAGAAATCGAAACCTGCATCCACCAATATATTATACCATTGAATGATTTTTTTTATGTTGGAAGCATACACTCTTTCTTCATCATATTCTGGTAATATTTCAGAAAAGTAACTCTTAAGTTGGGTGCCACTCTCTTTGTGAGAAATACTTTTTTTACCGGCTTCCTTTTCAAATATTTTTTTAAAAATATTGAGCAATAAAACTTCTTCTTCATAAGTATAAATGGCAATGTTTTCTAACATGCTTATATTTTGAGTTGAAGTAATTGGGAATCTTTTTTTATCTTGTAAAGAGGCGACGATAACACCTGTTTTTGTTTGTGAAACCACTTCGAATAATCCTGGTTTACCAGTAACTGCAATAATTTTACTAAATTCCATGTGTGTCTTTTTTATCTTAATTAAAAGCTTATTTACCTTTTTTTAAATTTGGAAAACGCATTCTATAGTCTGCTCTGATCTTTCCTTTTGAAATGTTTTCTAATTTCTTTTTTATAATTCTTTTCTTTAATGAGGAAAGTTTATCTGTAAATAAAACGCCTTCGATATGATCATATTCATGCTGAAAAACTCTTGCTGCTAATCCATCTAAAACTTCCGTGTGTTTTGTGAAGTTTTCATCTTGATATTCTATGGTTATTTTTTCTTTACGCAAAACATCTTCTCGAACATCAGGAATGCTTAGGCAGCCTTCATTAAAAACCCATTCTTCGCCCTCTTCCTTAATTATTTGCGGATTTATAAAAACACGATTAAAATTCTTTAAAGTTGTGCGCTCTTTTTCAGATAAGTCTTTATCATCTGCAAAAGGAGAAGCATCAATTAAAAAAACACGAATTGCTTTTCCAATTTGTGGAGCTGCCAAACCAACACCAGAAGCATTGTACATGGTTTCTTTCATGTTGGAGATTAAGGTTTCTAACTCTGGATAATCTGGGGTTATGGGAGTTCCTACCTTCCTTAAAACAGGATCTCCGTAAGCAATAATGGGTAATATCATTTCTTTGATTTTAAGGCTCCAAAAGTACGATTTACAATTGCGAATCGCCAATTTTAGAATGTGAATTTATCCGTAAAAATAGATTTAATTTCTTTTTTTACTGGTTGTATAAGTAGGATTGTAAAATTATTGTGGCGCTTATTTCATCTACCAGCGCTTTGTTTTTTCGTTGGTTTTTCCTCAGGCCACTATCAATCATCGTTTGAAAAGCCATTTTTGAAGTAAAGCGCTCATCAACTCTATGGATTGGAATTTTTGGAATTTGTTCTTCAAGTTTTTTTAAAAAAGGAACAATTAATGCCTCACTTTCACTGTCCGTATTATTCATTTGTTTTGGTTTTCCTACCAAAATGAGATCTACTTTCTCTTTAGACGTATATGTTTTTAAAAAGCTTATTAACGTTTTAGTATCCACCGTTGTTAATCCTGAAGCAATAATTTTCATCTGGTCTGTAACCGCAATTCCTGTTCGTTTTTTTCCAAAATCAATGGCTAAAATTCTTCCCAAAGTGTACTGTTTTTTACAAAAATACGAAATTAAACAACGATCGGTAATATGTTTAAAAAATGTATATTTGTTTCGGTATATAACCTTAGTTTTATATTTGTAGAAACGAAACAATATAGATGAAAGAAATTAGAGAAATTATAGAAGCAGCTTGGGACAATCGAGATTTGTTAAAAGAAGCAAAAACAATTCAAACAATCCAGCAGGTTGTTGATTTATTAGATAAAGGTACCCTTAGAGTTGCAGAGCCAACAACTTCTGGTTGGCAAGTGAATGAATGGGTAAAAAAAGCAGTTGTTTTATATTTTCCAATTCAGAAAATGGACACTTTAGAAGCAGGAATTTTTGAATACCACGATAAAATACCACTAAAAAGAAATTTTGCAGAAAGAGGAATACGAGTAGTACCCAATGCCGTGGCTCGTCATGGATCTTTTATTGCCCCGGGCACAATATTAATGCCAAGTTACGTTAATATAGGAGCCTATGTTGACGAAGGCACTATGGTAGATACATGGGCAACAGTTGGTTCTTGTGCACAAATTGGTAAAAACGTTCATTTGTCTGGAGGTGTTGGTATTGGAGGTGTTTTAGAACCTTTGCAAGCCGCTCCAGTGATCATTGAAGATGGTGCTTTTATCGGGTCTCGATGTATTGTGGTAGAAGGTGTTCGCGTAGAAAAGGAAGCTGTTTTGGGGGCAAATGTAGTATTGACAATGAGTACCAAGATTATTGATGTTACCGGAGATACACCAGTAGAAATGAAAGGAATTGTGCCTGCAAGATCTGTAGTCATTCCCGGAAGTTATACAAAAAAGTTTGCCGCAGGAGAATACAATGTTCCTTGTGCATTAATTATTGGAAAAAGAAAAGAGAGTACAAATAAAAAAACATCCTTAAATGATGCCTTGAGAGAATATGATGTAGCTGTTTAAAATAAAAAAAATTGATGAAAAAGATTACTGCAATTATTCCTACATTAAATGAAGAAATACATATTGAAGAAGCAATAAATTCGGTAAGTTTTGCCGACGAAATTATTGTTATAGATTCTTTTAGTAGTGATCAAACAGTAGAATTGGCCCAAAAGCACAATGTAAAAATCATCAAGCGAAAGTTTGATGATTTTTCTTCTCAAAAAAACTTTGCCATCGATCAGGCGCAACATGAGTGGATTTATATTTTGGATGCAGACGAAAGGGTTACACCAGAAGTAGAAAGGGAGGTCTTGGAGGCCGTGAATGATCCTGGCAATTATGTTGGCTTTTATGTGCGGAGATCCTTTTATCTTTCCGGTAAAACTGTCAAATACGGTGGTTTTCAAAGAGACAAAGTAGTTCGTTTATTTTTAAAAGAATTTTGCAGATACAATGGAAATCCTGTTCATGAAACCATCTTAGCGGATGGAAAATTAGGTTTTTTCAAACACAAAATAGATCATTATTCCTATCGAAATTACAACCACTACATCGAAAAACTTAATCATTATGCTGCGCTAAGGGCAAAACAATTGCACAGCCAAGGTAAAACGGTGAGCTTGTACCATATTTTAATAAAGCCCCCGGTACGTTTTTTTGTGCATTATGTAGTTCGTTTGGGATTTTTAGACGGTTTTTCAGGTTTTTTAATAGCAAAAACACATGCATATGGTGTTTTGACTAGGTATATTAAACTCTGGTTGTTCAATCAAAAAATTTCCTAAATGAAAAAAAATGAAGTACCCGCGATAGATGCTGTAATTATGTGGGTAGATGGGAATGATCCTTTTCATAAGTCAAAAATGGAAACCTATTTAGCACCTACCCATTCTGTAAATAATAAATCTTTAAGAACCCGTTATGATCAGGTAAATGAAATAGAATTCTGTGTAAAGTCAATTTTAAAATATGCAACTTTTATTAGAAATATTTATATAGTTACAGACAATCAGACTCCAGATTTTTTAAAAGATCAAGCCAAAGCACAACAAGCATTTTCAAATGTTTTTATTGTAGATCACAAAGTTATTTTTGAGGGTTACACGCACTATTTACCAACATTTAATTCAAGATCAATAGCGACTATGATTCATAGGATACCGGGTCTTTCTTCATCTTTTATCATTTTTAATGACGATGTGTTTTTAATAAAAAAGGTAATTCCAACCGATTTCTTTATCAATGATAAGCCAGTAATTCGTGGCCTTTGGAAGTCTTTTGATGAAAATGTGTTTTTTAAGAAAGTAAAACGAGTTTTTTTACAACGATTCAATAAAATAAAATTAGAGAGAGCAGGACACTACAAGGCACAACAATTGATTGCAAAGAAAACAGGGTTTCATCAATATTTTAAATCCCATCACGTTCCGCTTCCAATCAGAAAAATGACCATAGCGACCTATTTAAAGGACCACCAGAAGGACCATCTCAATAATATATCACACCGGTTTAGGCATGTAACCCAGTTTTTACCTGAATCATTATCAAATCATCTCGAAATAAAAAATAATACGGCTATTTTGTCAAATGATTATAAACTATCTTACATTCAAAACTATAAAAAACCTTTTTTATGGTTGAAATATAAGTTGAGAAGCGCAGCTAAGGATGAAGATAAATTATTTTTATGTTTGCAAAGCTTAGACCAATGTCCGCCTGAGAAATTGGATTTCATTAAAAAGTGGCTACAAGAAAAGTACAATTAAGCAATTATGAGTGAGCTAATAAAAGAAACATCCCAGCATTTAATAGCCGGAAATACAATATTGTATCCAACAGATACCGTATGGGGAATTGGTTGTGATGCCACCAATTTTGAAGCAATTACCAAAGTATATCAGCTAAAAAAAAGATCTGAAAGCAAAAGTTTGATCGTTTTGGTAAGTTCCCTTTCGATGTTAAAAAAATATGTTTCTGTTCCGAAAAGTATTTGTGAACTTCTTAAAAAATCAAACCAACCAACAACCATTATTTATGAAAATCCAACAGGATTTGCAAAAAATGCAATCGCCTCCGATGGTACCATTGCCATTCGCGTTGTACTAGATCCTTTTTGTAGAAAATTGATAAAAAAATTTCAAAAGCCAATTATTTCTACTTCTGCAAATATAAGCGGAGATGAAACCCCAAAATCATTTCAAGAAATTAGCCAACCAATTTTGGAAGGTGTTGATTATATAGTAAATTTGCACGAGAATCGAGCCTGTACAAAACCCTCTACAATTTTAAAAGTCGTAGGCAGCAAAGTTCAGGTTTTAAGAGCATAAGAATCAATCTAAAAGAGGCGTCAATCCGTGACCAATAGCAATACAAATTTCAAAGCGGCAATTTCATCAGAAATTTTCACCGTAATTTCAAAAGCATCAAGATTATTATCCATAGACAGTTATGTGATTGGAGGTTTTGTTCGTGATTTTTTCTTAAAAAGAGGTACTGTCAAAGACATCGATATTGTAGCCATTGGAAGTGGGATTGAATTGGCTGAAAAAGTAGCCAGTTTATTGCCAAATAAACCAAAAGTGCAAGTTTTTAAAACCTACGGAACTGCTATGTTGCGTTATAAAGATGTTGAAATTGAATTTGTAGGTGCCCGCAAAGAATCGTATTCAGAAGAAAGTAGAAACCCCAAAGTTTCAGAAGGAAGTTTGGCAGATGATCAAAATAGGCGCGATTTTACAATTAATGCATTGGCCTTGAGTTTAAATGAGTCGAATTTTGGCGATTTGTTGGACCCATTCAATGGGTTAGAAGATCTAGCAAACAAGAAGATCAAGACTCCTTTAGATCCAAACATTACTTATTGTGATGATCCTTTGAGAATGATGCGAGCCATTCGATTCGCCACCCAATTAAATTTCACAATAGAATCGAATTCCCTCGAAGCCATTGCAAAAAATTCTGAAAGACTACAGATTATTACTCGCGAACGTATTGTTGACGAATTGCATAAAATCCTATTGTCCGAAAAGCCCTCAATCGGTTTTTTACATCTAGAAGAAACAGGATTATTGAATCAGATCTTACCAGAGTTAATTGACTTAAAAGGCGTAGAAGAGGTCGAAGGACAAAAACACAAAGATAATTTTTACCACACACTGGAAGTGGTTGACAATATTTCAAAAAACACAGCGGATGTTTGGTTGCGATGGGCCGCACTATTGCATGATATTGGCAAAGCACCCACCAAAAAGTTCAGTAAAAAAGTAGGTTGGACGTTTCATTCTCATGAATTTGTAGGCGCTAAAATGGTTTACAAACTTTTTAGGCGATTAAAAATGCCTCTAAATAACAAAATGAAGTTTGTACAGAAAATGGTCTTATTAAGCTCTCGACCAATTGTATTGGCAAGCCAAGTTACCGATGCCGCAGTGAGACGTTTGGTCTTTGACGCTGGTGATGATATAAACTCTTTGATGACGCTTTGCGAAGCAGATATTACTACTAAAAATCCAAAAAAATTCAAACGCTACCATCAAAATTTTGAGTTGGTTCGGGACAAAATCAAAGAGGTTGAAGAAAGAGATCGGGTACGTAATTTTCAACCACCCGTTTCCGGTGAAGAAATTATGAAAACGTTTAACTTAAAACCGTGTAAAGAAATTGGTCAAATCAAAGAAGCAATTAAAGAAGCGATTTTAGATGGTAAAATACCAAATGAGCATCAGGCCTCATATGCTTTCATGATTGAAAAAGGGAAACAACTTGGACTTCAAAGACAACAATTACTCTAAAAAGACATAGTGATGTTTGCAGAAATCCCTGTACTCTCGGGTACATTTCTACAAACTCCACCAATACAAATTAAACCTCCACGTTGTCTTCCGTAATTCAATGCAAATCGATGTGCACCCACAGTGTAACTTCCACCTACATTGTAGTAATGAATTTGCTGGTCTACATCGTCATTTCCATAATTGTAAATATCATTAATATAGACAGCTAATTTTGAGGTAGCATTAAATTCAACAGTGGCACCTGCCCAATTTTTTCGATCATCATCGGTTGCTAAAAGCTGTGCTTCAAAACGCAATGACTTTCCTTTTCCCATTTTATAGATAGCTTCACTTACAAAGATATTTGCATTGATTTCTCCAAAAGTTTCTTCAATATATCTTTTGTTGTAGGATTGATTTACATAATAAAATATTGTGTTCCATTGCTTAGACCATTTTTTACGAACTTCGAGACTCAGGTCTGAAAAATATTTTTGACCAAAACCAAAGAGCTCCGTTTCATAATCAAAACCAGCAAAGTCATAATCTGCCTTTAATCCATGCCAAGAGGAAAAGTTTAAGGCAACTTTTGCCCCATATTTACCACCCAAGAAAGTACCTTTTTTTAACTTATAAAAAACATCAATTTGCCCTCCAATTTCACCCGATTTAACGAGTGTTGGGTCTTGAAAGGATACTTGAGGTTGTGCTTGATACACGTAGATGTTTGTTAGTAGATAGTCGTGCTGTTTCGTTAAAGCGGGCAGGTAGTTTACTACACTTTCGTTGAAAATGTTTCCATTGGCTTCTCTGTCAGAAAAAAGATTCATGTTTTCCATCCTTCTAAACGTAGCATTGATTCCGAGTCCTTTTTTTGCATATCCAAAATTCGCTAACAGTGCAGCTCCTTTTTTTGCATTCTTGATTTGGTTTTGAATGATCACCGCATCTTTACCTTTTGACACATACTCAACATTGGAATAGAAATTATCTTTTGAGAACTCCAATCTTGAAGAAAATAAATTAGTGTTGTTATTGTAGTCAAAATTTGTTTCGGTCTTTTCTTGTGAACGACCTACATAACTAAATCCTGCACTGAAAGAAGAATTTTCAAAACCAAGGGCTGAGGAGATGTCAAAGTCCGAATTAAAACCAATAATATTCCCATTAGAAACAGCAAATCCTTTTCGTTGATTTGCGTAAAAACTCGTAAAGTGTAGGTATTCTTTTGGACTATATTTGAAGCGTCCACCTCGTAAGGCATTGTTAATACCCAATTGGCGATCTTCCCAAGATCGTAAAATAAGGCCACTTCCAAACTGTTCATAAAAATGCCCCAACGTAAATTCTATTTTATCTGTTTTATACCCCAGATAGTACAATCCCAGATTTGTTTTGTCTAAGTTTGGAGAATAATTTAACATCGCCTTTGGTTCATAACTTTCTACTTGTAAACCAGCATAAAAGTTTTTATAAGAATAGTCGATTTTAAAAAAGTTATTCGATCGGAATCGGTTTGACTCTAAGAAATCACCTGTTTTGGAATCGTCCATGTAATATTGAGAATTCGATTCAAACCCATAGGAAATACCATGGTCTTCTTGTGAAAATGAAACGAAAGAAATTAGTAGGATAATAAACGGTATTGATTTTTTCATCAGTAATAAATTATGATTATTTAGAATGCTTTTTTATAACTTCATACAATTCATCTTCTGCACCTGGAGCATATCCTGTATGTCTGAATACAATTTCATTGCCTTTTAGAACCACTACATGTGGAATTAAAGTAATATTCAGAGCCCTTTTTAATTCCTGATTTTTATCCAATAAAATTTGATAGTCCCATCCCTTTCCATTAATCATAGGTTTAATTCTTTTTTGGGTACGAGAGTCGTCCGTAGACATCGCAATAATCGCAACACCTGTCTCCTCTTGCCAATCTTCATAGACATCACTTATTGCATCCAGCTCATTAATACATGGAACACACCAAGTAGCCCAAAAAGCTAAAACGGTCACTTTGTCTTTTGAAAGTTGACTTTCTATGGATACCGATTTGCCCTTTAATGTTGTTACATTTATGTTGGGAATGTTTTTTTGAGAGAAACAAGTTGCCGAAAAGGCAACAAGAAAAAGAAATACTATTTTTTTCATCATTGGGAGCTTTTGTGATTAATGGAAAGATAATTATGAAGCATGAAGAGATTTAAAATTTGATTTTTAACTTAATTACTATTCTTTTCTATTAATATTTGTTAATTGAAATTTGTTTTTCTCTGAAAATTTAGTGTTATTTACACAGTAATTTAGGAACTATTTTAAAATCTCAATCCAAATATAAATAATTAACTTATGAAATCCTTCAAGTCAGCTTATTTTATTGCAGTTATTACAACTCTTTTTTTATTTTCATGTGGTTCTTCCGAAGAGCCAGGAGGTACAGTAACGCCACCACCATCACCAACAGTAACCTCAATAGTACTTTCCTCTGATAAAACTACTTTTGATGAAGGTGAATCCGTTGTTTTTGCTGTAAAAACCAATTTAAATACTACTGTTACTTCAGCATCTTCTTTTAAAGTAAATGGGACTAGTATTTCTGGAAACTCCTATACACCACCATCACCTGGAACTTATACGGTAGTAGCTACACACAATTCACTTACAAGTAATCAAGTTACGCTTACCGTAAATGAAGTTGCTACGGTAACCGCTATCGAAATTTCTTCAAGTGAACTCGCATTGGCAATTGGACAAGTAACTAACTTTTCGGTTGCTGCTACTTACAGTGATGGTTCTACACAAGATGTAACTGCCGACTGTCAGTATGTTGTTAATAATACGGTTTTTAATGGCAGTAGCTATTTAGCTACCGCGGCAGGATCAATAACTGCAAAAGCCACTTTCTCTTCCATAAACAGTAATGAAATTACCATACAAGTATCGGATGTTTCCTTACCAACAACTTATACCAAAAAAGCAATTATAGAAGATTACACAGGAACCTGGTGTGGATGGTGTCCACGAGTTTCTTATGCCATTGGTTTGGTTGAAGCAGAAACTGACAAAGTTTTTGCAGTAGGAGCTCATATTGGTGATGCTATGGAAAACACATATTCAACGGCATTAAAAAATGCCTTTGAAGTTACAGGATATCCAACAGCCTATGTCAATAGAGAAGCAGAGTGGAGCTACCCAGAACCAAGTAATGTAGCGCAGGCCGTCAATGCTGCACAAGGAGATACCAATGTAGGTTTGGCAGTAGGAGCTGCTTTAGATGGATCTACAATGAATATTTTAGTGAGTACAGGTTTTGCAGAAAGTGTAAGTGGAACTAAAATAGTAGTTTTTGTTTTAGAAGATGGAATTCTTGCCAATCAGGCGAACTATACAAGTTATTATGGGGGAGGGAGCAACCTTTCAAACTTTGAACACAATCATGTTTTAAGGTACTCAGCAACAGCTGTGTTGGGAGATGATACCGAATCAGCAGTGGGTTTAACACACAAGCCGTACACGGTCAATCTTTCTTCTTACGGAGTTTCTAATGTTGAGAATACTGCAGTTCTTGCTTTGCTGGTAGATGCTACAGGGAAAGTAGTTCTAAACGCCCAGTACACAAAAGTAAACCAAAGTACCTCCTTTGATTAATTGTGAGGGTACCTATTTAAAAAAAAAAAAACT
>Ga0206127_1002557_pt1 | contig 17844 bp, 16 predicted proteins | sample Helgoland_Spring_6_FD_148646 | JGI IMG/M metagenome (GOLD analysis project Ga0206127, IMG submission 148646) | Pelagic subsurface seawater microbial communities from Kabeltonne, Helgoland, North Sea - Helgoland_Spring_Bloom_20160419_1 | ecosystem: Environmental > Aquatic > Marine > Epipelagic ...
TTGTTGTCTCGCAAAGTAGGCCAATGAAAGGATGGTGCAGAGGTCGTCCAGCCAAAGCCTCTTGCATCACCGAACGCATTGGAAAACTGAGAGGCATAGACATACAGTTTTTTGGGTACGCATCCAACATTGACGCAGGTTCCTCCCATGTAACGATCTTCGGCAACCGCAACACGGGCGCCAAATGACGCAGCCATACGGCTGGCTCTAACGCCGCCTGATCCAGCGCCGATGACAAATAAGTCGTAGTCGTATGATGTGTTAGTCACAGTATTCTCCTATAAATCTTTTCAATAGGTTGGTATTTTTCGCAACCCTTATAAAAACGAAATTATAACTATTCGTTCAATATCGATCGCACAGTGTTTGTTAAAAAATGGTGGCTATCACTGCATGATAACCTGAGTCGCCGTCTTCGATAGGCAGATCGAGCCGATTACACAGGCGTCAGGGCAGTCACTAGCGCGAAGAGCGGCCACGCATTGGTCTACTTGGTCTGAGGGCAGTGCCGCTAGCAGTCCACCCGCTGTCTGCGGATCAAATAATAGCGGGTAGTAGGGGTGCTGGCTAAACTCTTCTGCATTGCTGAGCTGTTGGTCTGCACGACTATTTTCTGGATGAAGTGTGCTGAGCCAGCCAGCCTTAGTGGTTTCAGCGGCACCAGTCAATATAGGCAGCTTGTCCATGATGATCTGCGCTGAGCAGTTAGTTGTTGCATTGAGCATCTCTAATAGGTGGCCCAATAAGCCGAAGCCGGTAATGTCAGTGCAGGCCGTAGCTCCATGTTGGTGAATAATCGAGGCGGCCTGCCTATTACTAATCAGCATTTGCTCCAGTGCGTTGTCAATCCAGTTTCCCCGAGCTTGACCTCTCATATTGGCCGCAAATAAAGTACCACTACCAAGCGGTTTTGTCAGGACTAACACTTGGCCGTTATGTAGGTTGCTCTTAGTCAGGAGTGCATTCTTGGCTATTGTTCCATTGACAGACAGGCCAAAGCCTAATTCGGCACCTTCGCTACTATGGCCACCGATCAAGCTGGTTTCTTGCTCATTGAGACTATCGACAGCGCCACTCATCAGTTGTAATAAAGAATTTTCAATCAGTTCTTCGGAGCCATAGGGCACGGTGACGATAGCCAGCGCAGAGTGTGGTGTTCCGCCCATGGCATAAATATCGCTCAGGCAATGATTCGTTGCTATGCGTCCAAGTAGATATGGATCATCAATAAAAGCCCGAAAATAATCGACTGTTTGCAGCCACTGCCTACCCTCGGGAGGATTGATGACAGCTGCGTCGTCTGGGCTCCTTAAGCCAATTTCAATATCGCTGTTTTCGACCACATCGAGCTTTGCTAAAACCCTGCTGAGTATACTGTTGCCAATTTTTGCGCCACAACCGCCGCATCGCATTGAGTGATCATCAACTACTTTGTCGCCAGCATTACTGATAGGAAGCACTCGGAATTTATTCATAAACCCCCGGTCGATGAAATCTTTCCATCGCCAAACCCACTGACCGGCGACACTGAACCCCGCTTTAGAGGCGATAGCCTGCTTGTTCCCCGTCATTAAAATACTTAAGAAGTTTTTTTGCGGCTTATAGGGTTTGAGAGGCTTACCGCTAACGACTAAGCGTAGGTTGTCCGCTAAATACTGCCCGGCTCGCACAGCATAAACGCCACTTTTAGCCAGCGGTTGAGGGTCGAAGCTTGCAATATCACCGGCAGCAAATATGGTGTCATGGGAAGTGCTTTGAAGAAAATTGTTGACACGAATAAAGCCATTGGCATCGCAATCGAGTCCGGCTTTTTTTGGCCAGTCGGCACTACCTGCATGAATTGCCCAAATCACCTCGTCAACAATAATTGCTTCACTACCATTAAAATTCAGCTGTTCTCGATCGCCATAGCTAACAGCGCTGCTAACAGTGTGTCCCAAAAATAACTCAATCCCTCGTTCGCTTAGCATCTTGGCGATATAACGTTGAACTCGCCGGTTGTGGCTGGGCAGCAATTGATCACTGCCGCTAAAGACGGAAAACTTTAATAACTGGGAGTTAACGCCTAGTTCTTTTTGCGCTTGAAATTGGCATGCCATTGCCACTTCAACGCTCGCTGCACCGCCACCAACAATAGCGATAGCTGTGGGTCGGGGTTTGTTTTTGCAGCGATTTAATACATCATGCCAATGGTTAATAAAAGTAGATATAGGTTTTACAGCTGCACCGATACCTTCAGCCCCCGGGATAGTACTCAATGCGGGCTGCGATCCTATATTAATCGAAAGCCAATGGTACGAAAGGGGTGGTCTTTGGGCACAAAAAACCTGTTGTAGTTTGGGCTCAATTCCGGTCACTGAGGCTTGAATCAAGCTGATTCCAGACACTTCACAGAGTTTACGCAAGTCGATATGGGCGTCAGCATCATCGTAATGACCTGCAATCATTCCGGGCACCATACCAGAATATGGTGTTTGGATATCTTTACTAATCACAGTTACCTGCAGCCCTGCGATAGGTCGCATCCCCAGTTGTTTGATGACGGACAAGTGGCTGTGGCCACCACCAATCAGTATTAACTGTTTAGTCGCTGGAGCGGGTTGGAATGTATCCATAGAAGTAATAATTTAAGACCTTTCGAATTATGGACTTAACTAACAGCACTATTGTGGATTATTCTCCCTCGGATGTGTAGTCAAGGACGCGTTATTCGGTGATTTAGTGGCATAGGTCTAAATGAGTAAAAGACAATACAGGCGAAATAGGATTGCGTATAATGTCTGGCTAAATTGGACGATTTATTACATAGGACCTGGTGGCTTTTAGACCCTGGGTCAAATATACAGTATATAGGGGTTTTCTATGCACGGTTTGATGATGGACACACCATTAACAATTACTTCTGTGATGAAACATGCGGAGAAATTTCATGGGGGTACTGAGATAGTATCGGTGACCAATGACAATCCGCGACATCGCTATACTTACACTGATGCGTTTACTCGAGTGCGTAAACTGGCGAATAGCTTACAGCGGCTCGGTGCCAAGCCTGGGGATCGCATAGCGACTTTGGCATGGAATGACTATCGTCACTTTGAGCTATATTACGCCGTCAGCTGCTCAGGCATGGTTTGCCACACAATTAATCCCCGCTTATTTCCCGAGCAAGTTGAATACATTGTCAACCATGCTGACGACACATTTATTTATACCGATGTTCTATTCCTGCCACTGTTAGAGCAGTTGCAAGCTCTTATGCCTAACGTTAAGGGCATTATTGTCTTAACTTCGGAGGACTGCATGCCGGAGACGTCGATGAACAATGTTTATTGTTATGAAACCTTATTGGCGTCAGAAAACGACAGCTTTGAGTGGCCTGAGATTGACGAACTAGAAGCCTCTTCTCTGTGTTATACCTCCGGTACCACCGGTCACCCAAAAGGTGTCCTTTATAATCATCGTTCTACCGTGTTGCATTGTTTGGGCGGCAGTTTGCGTGATGTCATGGGTCTTAACAGTAATGACGTTATTTTGCCGATCGTCCCCATGTTTCATGTTAATGCATGGGGGATACCGTATGGTGCGGCAATGATCGGGACAAAGTTAGTATTTCCGGGCTCGAAGATGGCCGACGGTGAAGTATTAACAGAGCTGATTAATGAAGAGAAAGTTACTTTTTCGGCGGGCGTACCTACCGTGTGGCTAGCTTTGCAGAACTACTTGGAGCAAACGGGTAAACGAATAGATCCACTCGATCGAGTTATTGTTGGTGGCGCAGCATGCCCGGTTTCCATCATGGAAACCTTTGATAAGTACGGCGTATACACACATGTCGGCTGGGGTATGACAGAAATGAGTCCACTGGGAACCTATAACCCTAAGCTAGATAGGGATGCCCTTGGTGAAGAAGCATTTGCCCGCATGCGGGTGAAGGCTGGACGGGGAATGTACGGTGTCGAGATGAAAATTGTCGACGAAGATAATAAGGAGTTACCTTGGGATGGCGTCGCTTTTGGCGGACTTAAAGTTCGTGGTCCCTGGGTGTGCAGCAACTATTTTAAACTCGATGACAGTAACGCGCACGACGATGAAGGTTGGTTTGATACCGGTGATGTATCAACAATTGATGCCGATGGCTTCATGCAAATTACCGATCGGAGTAAGGATGTTATTAAGTCGGGCGGTGAGTGGATTAGTTCTATTGATTTGGAAAATGCCGCCGTAGATCATCCGGCAGTTGAGGAGGCTGCTGTCATTGGTTTGTACCATGAAAAGTGGACCGAGCGCCCACTGCTTCTGGTCATTAAAAAAGAGGGTGCTGAACTTAGTCGGGAGGAAATGTTGGGCTGGTTTAAGGGCAAAGTAGCAACTTGGTGGACCCCCGATGACTGTCTTTTTGTCACGGAGCTCCCACACACAGCGACTGGGAAACTCAGCAAAAAAGATCTCAGGGATCAGTATAAAGACTACGTATTTCCTGCATAACTAAGAAAGTTCCAGTTAATGAATAGCGGCACAATAAAGTATGGTGTTCGATGGTGTCGCTTATTCGATAAATACAGTCGAAACAAATAGTACTGTACTAGTCATTTGTTAGTCAGCGATAACGCGGGCTTATGGAGAGAGTAACGATGTTTGAATATTCCGCACCTGTCAAAGATATGAGTTTTGTGCTCAATGAATTAGCTGGTTTATCGGACCTATGTGAGTTGCCACGGTTCGAAGAAACTAATCCCGAGCTGGTTGACACCGTACTTGAAGAAGCGGGGAAGTTTGCCGTGGGAGTCTTGGCACCGCTTAATACCGCGGGTGATTTAAATGGCGCTCAATGCGTCGATAATGCGGTTGTAGAAACGGCTGGTTTTTCGCAAGCTTATCAGCAGTTTGTCGATGGCGGTTGGGCCGCATTACCTGGCAATCCGGAATACGGCGGTATGGGTTTGCCAGAAAGCGTCGGTTTAGCGGCTATGGAAATGTGGGCTGCAGCGAATATGAGTTTTGGACTATGCCCCATGTTGAGTCAGGGAGCTATCAACGCTATAGAGTCTCACGCCAGTGCCTCCATCAAAAACACATATCTTGAGAAAATGATATCGGGCGAATGGACCGGTGCGATGAACCTAACGGAGTCTGATGCGGGTTCCGATCTTGCGGTCATCCGATCGAGTGCCTTGCCAGAAAAAGACTACTATCGAATTAACGGTACCAAGATTTATATTACTTGGGGCGACCACCAGATGACCGAAAATGTAGTGCACTTAGTATTGGCTAGAACGCCAAATGCACCGGAGGGTGTTAAGGGTATTTCCCTTTTTCTGGTGCCTAAATTTTTAGTGAATAGCGATGGTTCAATTGGCGACCGTAACGATGTCTATGCGGTCTCTGTCGAGCATAAATTGGGTATACATGGAAGCCCAACCTGTGTCATGAGTTTTGGTGAAAATGAGGGGGCCATTGGTTATTTGATTGGAGAGGAAAATAAAGGGTTGGCCTATATGTTCACTATGATGAACCACGCTAGGCTAAATGTTGGTGGCCAAGGGGTTGCTGTTTCCGATCGTGCCTATCAGCAGGCTGCCGCCTACGCTAAAGATCGAGTACAAGGTCAAGCTCCGGGGGACCGTGAAAAAGGTTCAATCATTCGTCATCCAGACGTGCGCAGGATGCTAATGGTTATGAGATCACTGACGGAGGCTTCACGTGCGCTTTGTTATGTCACCTCATCCGCCTTCGACCATGCTCATCACGCAGTCGATAAACAAGAGCGAACGTTGGCTAATTTTCGGGGCGAATTATTAACCCCAATTGCTAAAGGATGGTCGACTGAAGTTGCTCAGGAAGTGAGTTCGTTGGGGCTGCAGGTGCACGGTGGGATGGGTTTTATTGAAGAAACCGGAGCCGCGCAATTTATGCGTGACGCACGTATAACGACGATCTATGAAGGTACTACGGGTATTCAAGCCAACGATTTTGTTGGGCGAAAGCTAATGCGGGACGAAGGCCGAGAATTTGGACGGCTAATTGAAGAGGTAAGAGCGACCAGTGATCTGTTAAGTGTTGGCGGAGCTGAGTTTTCGACGATAACAGCATCGTTAATCGAGGGTGCCAAGACGCTAGAAGAGCTATCAGGCTGGTTACTGCCGCGGGCAAAAAATAATCAGCAGTTACCGGGGGCTGTTGCGGTCAATCTACTGATGGCTGTTGGTACGGTGTTAGGTGGCTGGCTGCTCGCAAAATCGAGTCTTATCGCAAAGGAAAAAATACAAGAAGACGAGCCATTTTATAGCGCAAAAATGGTTACTGCTCGTTTCTATGCAGAGCAAATTATGCCCCGTGCAGGGGCATATGGCAAAGCTGTACTATCGGGTCATGATTCAACGATGGCACTACGAGATGACCAGTTTTAAGCCGATGTTAAGTGGTATTTACTATGTTGACTGATTTTTTTGCTCACTTTTTTTCAACACAACAGGAGTTGCTCTGGTTTGCTACGATAGCCATAGATTTGGGCTTTGCTGTGCTGTTGTATCGTATGTTCGGTCGTCAAGGCTTGTATGCCAGTATTGTCATCAGCCTGCTATTGGCTAATTTGCAAGGCCCTAAGTTGACGGAAATATTTGGAATGCAAACCAGCATGGGGGTTATTTTATATTCCAGTATTTATTTTTCTACGGATTTATTAAGCGAGAGGTATGGCAGAAGGGAAGCTAATCGAGCGGTAATGGTTGGGTTTGTCGTCAGCATCATCATTATCGTTATGATCAGTATGAGTTTGATGTACCTCCCGTCGAGTAATCCCAATACTGCAGTCTTTGCTGCTAGCATCCATGAGGCGACTCAGACGCTGTTCAACTTTACCCCGCGGTTTATTCTCGGGTCGTTGCTCGCGTATTTTATCAGCCAACGTTTCGATGTTTGGATTTTCCATTACATCAAGGAGAAAACTCAAGGGCGTCATTTGTGGCTGCGTAACAATCTTTCCACGATGGTATCGCAAGCGATTGACACGGTTATTTATGGCGTTGTTGTTTGGTGGGGCGTGGTTGATTTCACCACTGCTATGCAGCTTGCTTTAGCCAAATATGTGTTTAAATTACTGATTGCTTTGACTGACACGCCGTTTCTTTATTGGGCGAGAACCTGGAATGTCGATAGTAAAGACTGGGTTGTCGAGGCAGAGACTGCTAAATCACGTTAATGATTTACTAAGCCAGCTGACACGAGGCTTTTCGGGCCTCAATGGATAAAGTGAAGTAAAGGTGATGCCAGTCGTGCGGATTGTTAGCCGATTCTTTGGTCATAACGCTGGCTAAGAACATTGTAAAACTGCTCGCGCATCTGAGAAACTTCCTTTTTCAGGCCGCTGGCCTCCTCGATACTATTAAAGCGGCCAGGGTAAATCTGTTTTCGAAACTGTGCCATTTTGGTTGTATACAACTTGAGTGCTTTTTCGAGTTTTTGTTCGCCCAGCAATAAAAGCTTCGATTCTGCAATTGCTACTTCTTCATAGACATCGACTAATTGAGTACTTAATTCGTCGAGTTCTTTTTTCTGGCCGGGGGACATTCGATCACGGCTTATGCCTATTTCGGTAACCAAGCTAGCATATCGGCTGAAAACATGGCTGACTTTTCCGGCGTGCTGGGCTACTTGCTCGAGCATATTGATACGGCGTAAAGCTGTCTGATTATGTAGCTTTTGCAATTTCTCTTTCATGTACAGATATAGGGCTAAACCGCCAAAACCTGCTCCGGAAATAAAGATGACTACTGTTTCCAGTAAGGCGGAAGTTTCCATAGGTAAAACTGCTTTTCTGTTAGGGTTGATGCTGATTATTTCGGCGTTCTAGCCGCCGCTAAGTTTGACTTTATAGCCCTTGGTCTGCAGCGCAAGTTGTAGAGAATTTCGTTGATCTCCCTGTATTTCAATGATCCCATTTTTTATCGAGCCGCCGGTACCACAGAGCTGCTTTAATTCTTTTGCCAATGCTTTTAATTCCCCCTCAGCCAGCGGCAATCCGGTAATCAGAGTAACGCCCTTGCCTTTACGTCCCTTAGTTTCTCTCGACAGGCGCACTGTCCCATCACTTTTTGAGATCACCGGTTGTTTGCAGTGACATTGCTGAATCGGTTTGCTGCAATCAGGGCAATGACGACCTTGGTCGGTAGAGTAGACAACTCGATTCATGGTAAAACTCTGTAAAATTATCTATAGGTGATCCCGCTGTTGGGTCATTATAATGCATGGAAGGTCCATGGTGTTCGTCAATTGAAAATTAAGGGAAAAACAGTGATCCAAGAACTGGAAGTTATCAAGCAACAACTAATCGATTTGCAGTCACAGTTGGCATTTCAAGAGGATACCGTGCAGTCATTAAATGATGTTGTTACTCGGCAACAGCAGCAGATTGAGAATTTGCATGAGCTGTGCAGCAGTCAGAAGCTACAGTTGGACGAGATTAACAGTGATATGGGTAAAAATGACCTCGACGAAAGACCACCGCATTATTAATAGTTAGCACGATAGGTAGGGTTGTGTCGGTAAGAATACCCCCCCAGTGTGTCTGTATAAAAGGGTCAAATTTTCTAATATTCCTTTGCTATAAGCTTAGATTTTGTAATTATAAGTAATTGATTTTATTGATTATTTATAGTTTCTAATTTATAGTCGCGGTCCAGTGTGCAACAACTCCTGAACAGATAGTACCAGCGACTTAATTATGGTTACGGATATAAAAACTATGGATCTGGCTGCACTAAACCAGACGCTAAAAAACGAAGCGCCGGTGGACATAGTTCGCTGGGCCACAACCTTGGGCAAGTCTATTATTGCGACAACCAGTTTTGCACCTAATGCCGCTGCGATGTTGCATGTGATTACTGCGGCAGATGCGACAATACCTGTGGTTTGGATCGACAGTGGTTACAACGTTCCTGACACCTATCGTGCCGCTGAAATTATTATGGAAAGGTTAAAGCCGAACATGCAGATTTATATACCTCAATGGACGGCGGAGCGGCGGAGCGCCATCATGGGCGGAATACCCCATCCAGACGATGACCCCGACGTTCATGAAGAGTTTACTCGCCAAGTTAAGTTAGAACCCTTTCAGAAGGCATTGGATGATTTGCAGCCAGAAGTTTGGGTTAGCGGGATTCGTCAAGAGGAAACGGAATTTCGGAAAAGCTTAGATATATTGTCGATCGACAATCGGGGTATCTTAAAAGTAGCTCCTTTTTTTTACTGGACAGAGGAGCAAGTCGAAGGCTACATGGCATTAAACAAACTACCTAGCTGTAAGCACTATTTCGATCCGACTAAAGTTGAAGACGGTCGCGAGTGCGGCTTACATACTGCCGCATAGCCTTTTTTTCATCGACTAGCTTGAATAAAGGGGCGGCAATGTTTGTTGGCTATTTTCCGACTTTTTCGGGCCATCCTTCCTGATACGACTTACCGCCAGTAACAATTGCTCTCCATTCCAGCTATGTTGACTGCTTTCGGTTCCGTAGAGGGAATTGTCCAGTTGGGATAATTCTTTGGCGAGCTCCTCATCATCACTGCAGCGCTGAACATCCTGTAGGTTATTGATGGTATATTCGTGCCAATAATTGTTTGCCCATTCAATACAAGCTGCCCGCACCTCATTGATCTCGTTGGACTTACAAGCTGAGCTTAGTCGTGAGAAGGCAGTATGCTCTGACAACAAACCACCGCTTTTTGTGGATGGCACTAAAGACGGGGCGGCAAATCGTGCACCGCGCCACCATAGTAATAAAGTGATTGCCCAAGCCAGTGCTAAGCCGGCAGAAATTATTTGCCATAATCGGCTGCTATTGGATGTTGAGTCTGAGGTGATCTTGCTTACAGTGTTCGCTTGACTATGATCGACGGCGAGCGGTGTACTTGCCCCCTGAGTATTTTGTAGAGCCGGCTTGATAGTGAGTTCTCGGGAAGCTATGACAGCTGTCCTGTTCTGCTTGCTGTTAGTATCCCACCAGTTAAATCGTATTTCTGGCAGGAGCAGCGTTCCTGCCACCGTGGGTATTATCGCAATGCTACCGGAACGTGACGATGTTACTCCTTGAGCAGAAACCGAGGACTCAGTGTTTCCTTGGTCGGGGTATAGTTTGGCTCCCGGGATCGACGGGAAGTTAAACGGTGGCAGCTGTGAATCTAGTAAGCTTATCGCGGTGACGGATATTGTCCGAGTAATGGAATCACCAACGCGAATATCATCGGGTAATCTGCTCCATTTCTCGGTTAATTGTATGTCTTTTGCGGGGAGCCAGATACCAGTCTTAATATTGATTGGGGGGGGCAATACTTCAATCTTATGCTGCTCCGACATTTGTCTTAGCGTTCGTCCTTGTCCGGGGAGACTGAATACAGAACGCCTGGCAACCGCTTCAGTAGCGGTAAATACTAGCTCGGGTATAATTAAACTTCCGGTTTTCTGTGGGAATATCGCATATTGCAACTCGTGAACACGGTACGGCGTATTTTGTATTTTTCGTTGGTAGGAGTTTTGACCCAGTTTTTCCATAAGAGCATCATCGAATTCAGGCTCGGTTAGATTCATATTGTCTAAAGTGATTGACTGAAAAATCCGCAGGGTAAATATGATTTGTTGCTGCACATAGATTGAATTGCTGTCGACTTCCGACTCTAGATAAACCGGTTTGACCGCGCCGGCAGATATCGGAGGACTTGCCCGAACAATGACTGAAATAGGCTCTGTTTTTTTTCCATTAACAGCTATAGATGGAATTGTTAGCCGTCCTTTACGCTTAGGCGCTAGTGTAATGATCCATTCTGTCCAGGATTCTGATACACCATTGCGAATGGTATGGCGGCTGCTTTGTCGATTGCCCAGCACTTCAAAATCAATATAAATTGAGTTCAAATCTGGGCCCTTGAAGGACCCGGTGCCACTTACCCGTACGGTGAAGGTTATTGTGTCGTCAATCGAAATGACACTGCGATCAATGCTGGCCATAGGCGTTGCCACCGCAGTATTCATCAGAGCGCTGAGGAAAATGAGAAGCGAGAAATACGATCGCAAGGTTACCACTGAGGCTGCTCCCTTTTTGTTGCGCCCTGTGATTGGCGAACTTGATATTCATAGTTGAATTTTCGACGTAACAATCCCGACGGATCGTCTGGAATTCCGCGTATCCACTGTTCCATGGCTTGCTGTTCTTGCTGTTCTTGCTCTGGCGTCATTTTTGTAGCTTCGGAAGGTTGTTGCTGGGCATCATTATCTTGCTCTTGCTCTTGCTCTTGCTCTTGCTCTTGCTCTTGCTCTTGCTCTTGCTCTTGCTCTTGCTCTTTTTCGTTTTCTTGCTGTTCTTGCTGTTCTTTCTGGTCACTTGGTTCAGATTGAGGTGGTTCCTGTTGGTCTTGTCGGTCGCCGCTGCTGTCCTGCTGCTTGTCACCCTCTTTTGGGTTAGTTTTCTGGTCATCGTTTTGCGATTCTTGTTGGTCTTCGCCGCTCTCTGAATCGTCGTCTGACTGTTCTTGCTCTTGCTCTTGCTCTTGTTGCTGTAACAATTGCTCAACTAACTGTTTATTAAATTGCGCGTCTTCCATAGTGGGTTGTTGTTCTAACGCATTTTCATAGGCGTCGATTGCTTCGTCGAGTTTTCCTGACTTGGCCAAAGAATTGCCAAGATTGTAATGTGCGTCAGCATCTTCTTCCTGACCAAAACCCGCCGTAGCTCCTTTGTAGTTACCAGACCGGTAGTCTGCGCTTGCTCGCCATTGCTTATGTTCAAAATACCTGGCTGCTTGTTCTGGGTCTCCCTGTTGCATTGCCACTTCACCGCGTTGATCAGGGCGTTGCCACAAGTCTTCCCATTCGAGGGCGTGGCCAGTTTCTGGCTGTAAGATGACCACCAGTGGTAAAACTAATAGCCAGCCACGACGAAATGCTAACAGTGCAAAAGGTAAGATCAAGAAAACTAGCAACGGTCCACGATCATCCCACTGATCAAAATTTCGTTCAGTGACCGTTGTTTTTTCGTTAGCACGAGGAATAATAGTGGGTAGTAAAAACTCCACATCACTGTCATCAAGGCTGATATCGGTGTAACGGCCACTATTCTTTTGCGCCAAACTTTCCAGCCGCGATCGATCTAATTGCGGCACGATAATATTTCCGCTGTTATCTTTAAGAAAGCTGTTGTTGAAAGGTATCGGAGCGCCATCAACCGTGCCGATTCCCATGATCGATAATTCAAATCCGAGATTACGCAGTTCACTATCAATATCATCAACGTCGTTTTGAGTAACACCATCGGTGAGTAACAATACCCTCCCGCTAGTTATGCCAGCGTTTGTAAAAAGTTGTTTAGCCAGTGTTAGTGCGGCTACGGGATCGCTTCCATAGACTGGCATCATGTCCGGGGTTAATGCCGGTGCTAAGTTGGCGACGGTTGGGTTGTCATCGGTTAGTGGCGATACAACGTGAGCGTCGCCTGAATATGCGATTAATGCGGAAAGACCTTCATTGCGATGATTGAGTATATCGAGAACTTTATGACGAGCCCTGACTAATCTCGATGGTTTGATATCTTCTGCCAACATTGACAGTGACAGGTCTAACACAATAACTAGGGCATCCTGACGCTGATGGACCGGCTGAGGTAGCTTGATCCAGGTTGGCCCAGACATAGCTACAGCGGCGATGATCCATGCAATGAGTAAGGCAAGCCATGGCCAGCGTGATGTCTTACTGATGCCCTTATCGACGAGATGATGAAGTAGTTGCGGGGCGATTGCACCATGCCAACTAACGGCGCTGCGCTTGAGTTGCCAAAACAGTATCGTCACCAAGCAGGCGGGTATAATACTTAGCAGCCAGTAGGGTCGAAGGAAATGGAACTGTTCCAATAATAAAGGTGACATTAGTGGTTCAGTTCTCCGGGGGAAATGGCTGGCGGCTCTTTGTTGGTTTTGGATAAATGCAAGCCGTCTCTCCAAGGGAACTTGATAAGCGCTGTAAGCGCGCTAAGAATAAATGCTAGGCCGAGGGGCCAATAAAATAAAGACTTCTGTGGGCGGAAGGTTTCTTTTTTATCCTCGACGGGCTCTAATTGATCGAGTAGTCGATAGATTTTCTCCAGCTCTTGAGGGTTCCTTGCCCGGAAGTATTGACCTCCAGTCGCGGTTGCGACTTGTTGTAATGTCTTTTCATCGAGGTCGGCAGAAGGGTTAACCCGTCTCGAACCGAAGCTGCTGCCCAGCACGCTAGGCATGACCATTTCGTCGGCGCCGACGCCGATCGTATAGATAATAATGCCGTTGTTGGCAGCGATTTTTGATGCGGGTATTGGGTTGATTTTACCGCCATTGTTTTGACCGTCAGTTAACAATATCATCACATGTCGGTCGCCCGGGCGATCTCGTAATCGTTTCACTGATAGACCAATGGCATCACCGATAGCGGTATTTTCCTCTCCTGCAAAACCGATTTGAGCTTCTCGCATAAATCGCTGAACAGTGGTCTGGTCAAAGGTCAAGGGTGCCTGAACATAGGCTTGGCTGCCAAATAAAATAAGGCCAAGACGGTCTCCTTTTCGCCGTTGAATGAATTCATTCAGTACCGTTTTAACGGCAACAATTCTAGGAACTCGATCGCCGTTAACTTCCATGTCTTCGATTTTCATGCTGCCTGAGAGGTCAACAGCCAGCAGTAGATCTCGTCCACTGCTCGGTAAATTGATCGGATCGCCAATCCAGGTTGGTACAGCTGCTGCCAGCACTAGACTGCACCATATTGTAATGACGACTGCGGTTTGCAGTTTCGCCAGTCCAATTACGTTCTTTTTGTTGTGCTGAAGTTCTGACAGCTCACTAAAAAATGGAACACGAACAGCCGCTTGATGCTGTTGTGCTTTCGGTATAAGCCAATATGCCAACAGCGGTACTGGCAGCAAGTAAAGTGCCCACATAAGATTAAAGCCGATCATTTAGAGGCACCGCTTTTAGGGAAATCATGACGCATTATCCACTGCTTACACAGTAGTTGAAGCGTCTCCGGATCCAATTCCGGTACAGAAGGGGCGTAGGGGCCATGGTTCAATACCCGGCCCGCGCCCTGATTGAATTGCGTAGTTTTACCCGTGAAGTCTAAAAAATCTAACCATTCGTTACCGCTTAAAGCGGCGATATCGGTGGTCGACTTGGTGGCGAGTGCGGTTTGTTTAAGCAGGTGATTAAGATGTTGTAAATAGAGCGCGGGCTGCCCGAAATACTGATCTAAATTTGCTAGCTCCCTGACGGCTAGCACCCGATATCTATTGCGTTTCTTTGACCGATACAAAAAATTGCAAACAACAAGCAGTAGCAAGATAAGAAGTAGTCCAACGATCCACCAGCCGGGGGCCAATGGCCAAAAACTAATAGCATCGGGTAAGTGGATATCACGCAGTTGGGCTAAGGGGTCTTGATCCGGCATATTACGGCTTAGCTCCCTTGGATCGGCGACGAGTTGAGCCATAGTAGGTCAGCAGACTTTGTAAGGGTGCTTGGTCTGTGCCAATTTGGATAAGGGGTATACCTAGTTTTCCGAGCTGCTGTTTGAGATCGTAGCGGTGCTGTTCAAAATGTTCTTCATAGTGTTGACGAACTTTTGCGTCGCCAGTCTGAATGATATTGCGTTGCTTTCCATCCGTTACCGTGTATTGTCCAGGAGGTGGTAGTCGTTGTTCCAACGGATCATAAACGAAGATGGCGGTTATTTCGCAATGGCGTGACAGTTGATATAAATGTTTGAGAACATCGCCTTTATCATAGCCGGAAAAATCACTGATGATATAAACGGCGCTACCCGGTCTCGCAACGCGACGAAGTTCTATTAATGATTCTTCCAGTCCCTGAGTCGGGGACTGTTCGATACCACTGTCTCGGTCTAGAAGTCGGTTAAATTCTAGCATCAGATGAATTAACGCTAACGCGGATTGTCTACTGCGTCGCGGGCGCACTTCCTGATGGCGACTGTTACCGAATACCAAACCGCCAACACGATCGTTATTCTGTAATCCGGACCAAGTGATCAATGCGCCAAGATAACAGGCCATCACGGATTTAAAACATGTTTTGCTACCGAAAAACATTGACTGGCGTTGGTCTATCGCGACCAAAGTAGGGCGCTCTCTCTCTTCCTGAAAAAGTTTGGTGTAGGCTTTTCCGCTGCGCGCAGTCACTCGCCAGTCTATTGTGCGAATATCATCGCCGGGTTGATAGGCTCTCACTTCCTCGAAGTCGATACCTCTACCTCGAAAATTCGTCTTATTGGGTCCCGCCAACAAGCTCAAAGCTTTGCGGCGCTGCTGAAGTTTTAAGTCTTTCGCGGAAAACCGGGCGCCAATGAGACCGGCCAGATCGATGTAGGCACCGGTCAAAACAGCATTCATGCGGTTACCGTTATCAGAAATCGTCATGGCTAGTATCCTTACCCTACAGGAACCAGACGCAGCAATTCGTCGATAACATCGTCGGTACTGATTCCGTTTGCTTCGGCTTCAAAGCTAAGAATAAGACGATGACGCAACACGTCTGCTGCGATCGATTGAACGTCATCCGGGCTGACAAAATCTTGCCCGTTTAGCCAAGCGTGTGCGCGGGCACAACTGTCCAGTGCAATGGTACCGCGAGGACTTGCTCCAAACTCAATCCATGCAGTGAGGTCACTGCTGTATTTTTCAGGATGACGACTCGCCATGATGAGTTGCACTATGTATTCCTCTACTGCTGGCGCTGAATGCAATGTAAGTATTTGTTGTCTGGCCGAAAAAATAGTGCTCTGCGGTAAGGGTTGAGGCGCAGGTGTCGGCTCACTGGCGGCGATGGCCTCACTGCGAACCAGCTGTAATATTTGCCGCTCGGCTTCCGTACTTGGATAGTCGACTCGGACATGCATTAAAAAACGGTCCAGTTGTGCTTCGGGCAATGGGTAGGTGCCTTCCTGTTCAATAGGATTTTGGGTCGCCATTACTAAAAATAGCTCCTCAAGGGGATAGGTGGTCTTACCGACACTCACTTGTCGCTCTGCCATGGCTTCTAATAAAGCCGATTGAACTTTCGCCGGCGCTCGATTAATTTCATCAGCGAGTACCAGATTATGGAAGATTGGTCCTTTTTGGAATTGAAAGGAGCCATCTTCGGGGCGAAATATGTCGGTGCCCGTGACATCGCCAGGCAACAAGTCTGGGGTGAACTGGATACGATGAAAGTCGCCGTCAACAACGTCTGCTAATGATTTGATCGCTTTTGTTTTGGCCAAGCCTGGAGCACCCTCGACGAGTAAATGGCCGTCGGCTAATAAGGCAATCAATAATCGTTCAACCAGTTGTTGTTGTCCGATGATTTGGCTTTCCAGCCATGTTTTTATCGTGTCTAGGTCGTGCCGTTCGTTCATTATTATCTACTTCATTTATCAAAAGGTGACGGTTGTATTGACAGTTCTGCCATTGCTGGCTTCATCGTCAATGATAAAGCTATCTGTCTAGCGGTTAATCGCGCTTAATATTGTTAGTACCGATGCACTGTTAAAGTGCCTCTAAAGTCCGGTTTGAGCAACATTTGACCCGGATTAGACCACAAGTTCCTGTTAGCAGCGCTATTGTTCAAAATTCTAACAAAATCGATAGCTTAAGCTAAGCTTTTAAAGGAATTTAAATCGTCGAAATGGTAAACGGACGCAAGTCTCTGACAGGCATGCTAGGGTTATTTTTCTGATATGGTAAGGCATGGTATCGCATCAAGGTGTTGACAGGCTAATTAGTCTGCTACATTCGCTGATAATAGATTGATCACTATATCCCCGCGGCGGTTCTGTTGGTCGACTTATTAATAAATTTTACTCGAGTCACCAAAGGGAAACGTTCTTGGTATAGGGTAGCTGGGTATTTATAGAGTAACGATGGAGCAGGGTTATGTCGGCTGAAGAGCACGCGAGGTGATGGATAAACTGATTGTTGATATCACGATAACGGCAACCGAGTATCTTAAATACTATCAGGTCCCTAGTGCCGTCGTCTCAACCCTCGGTAGCGATGGTCGACGGGTACGGTTCCCCGCTAATATTCTACAACCGTTTGTTACTCATCATGGAATTTCAGGGAGGTTTGTCATTGAATTTGACCAACAGGCAAAATTTCAGTCGATTACAAGGCTGTAGAATTAACAATGTCGTTGGTTGAAAGTTTATGATGCTCTAGATCAAAGACTGACTCGATTAACGTTGAACGGGAGTGGTAAACAACATAGCCTGCACATAATGTATACGGGAAGCTTAAGAGAGGCATAGAAATAAGCCGTCATGAATGGATTTCTGATGAATAGAGCTAGGTTGAATAAGGTAGAAGTTCGGGGAGAAGCGCCCCGTGAAATTAATAGAGCGGTTCAAGATCGGGACGCTTTTTTACTGGAATTTTTCGAAGACCCTCGGAATCAACGAGAAAGACGAGTAAGGCGACAGCTTGATTTGGTGCCTAATACTGGCTGCAGACGAAGTCAGCGACGTCGGAATAGGGTCTACCCGAATGAAAAGGACTGGTGGATAAAGCGGCATTACACTAATGGCGATTGACTATTCACTCGTCTCTGGCTGTTTAATACCAAAACCCTAAAGAGATTATACTAGGCTGTTTGAATTTAGGCCTGACTGTTTGAAAGTGCTGTGTGGTTACAGGAATGGACCGTCGACACACAGGCGCCTGCCGTCAGGGGCATTACAAGCCCCGCAAATACCGACACCACATTTTGTCATGTAATCAATAGCGCTGTGAATTTGGTGATTGCCACAAAACTCTTTTTGTACGGCGATTGCCGCATGGA
>Ga0206127_1002559_pt1 | contig 17830 bp, 20 predicted proteins | sample Helgoland_Spring_6_FD_148646 | JGI IMG/M metagenome (GOLD analysis project Ga0206127, IMG submission 148646) | Pelagic subsurface seawater microbial communities from Kabeltonne, Helgoland, North Sea - Helgoland_Spring_Bloom_20160419_1 | ecosystem: Environmental > Aquatic > Marine > Epipelagic ...
GATCGTGAAAGCCATCGATGACACGGATCATGTCCTCGAGAATATCGGCCTCCCGCTCGACCAAACCATCTGGCGGCAGGCCTCCGGCGCTTTCACCTATGCTCATAGCCCCCCGTGTGGGGTGAAACCGCATGCCGATCTCTTGCGCGGCGTGAATCGTATTTTCCAGTCGCGTTCCATTAGGATAGAGATACAGGTGATCTGACGTAGTTGTGCAACCCGACAAAAGAAGTTCCGCCATCCCTACTTGAGCGGAGACAAAAAAGTCATCCGGGCGCATGGCCGCCCAAATTGGATAGAGCGCTTGTAGCCAGCCAAAAAGTGCGGCGTCTTGCCCAGCGGGCACCGCGCGGGTCATGGTTTGATACAGATGGTGATGGGTATTGACCAATCCGGGCGTGACCAAACAGCCCGCTGCATTCACCACAGTGCAGCCCGTCGTCGGTAGATCACGCCCCACCGCCACAATGCGCCCATCGCGCATCAACACATCCCCCGACGGGACAGCCCGCCGCATCTCATCCATCGTCAGCACCAAGCCGGCGTTTTGAATAAGCGTATCAGCCAAGCGGCACCTCGCGCAAAATGTCCAAAGCAGCCGCATGCAGCTCCGGCGTCGCCGCGCACAGACATCTGCCTCCGTTCATCGGATTGCCGCCACGCCAATCACTGACCACCCCACCTGCCGCTTGCACAAGCGCCATAGGGGCTTGGATATCATAGGCGTTCAAGCCGGCCTCAATCACCAAATCGATCTGCCCCGCAGCCAAAAGCGCATAGGCGTAGCAATCCATGCCGTAGCGGGTCAACTGACACTGCTCAGCCAGGGTGTGGAAGGCCTCAGCCTCAAGGGGGCTGCCGACCTCTGGAAAGGTGGTGAAGATCTTCGCTTGAGACAAATGCCGCGTCTTGCGCGTGGCCAGCGAGGTTCTGATCCCATGGCGCTCCATAAAGGCCATCCCAAGCCCACCGACAAATCGCTCGCCTATGTAGGGCTGATCAATCATGCCAAAAATCGGCTCGTGGCCATCATTCAAGGCAATCAAAGTGCCCCAGGTGGGCGTGCCACTGACATAACCGCGGGTGCCATCAATCGGGTCAAGCACCCAAGACAGACCAGATGTGCCAAATGTGTCCTGCGACTCTTCGCCAATCACGGAATCCTCGGGCCGCTGCTCTTTTAAGATTGAACGCATGGCAAGCTCCGCCGCTTTGTCGGCCTCGGTGACCGGATCAAACCCTTCCGCCCACTTATTTTGCGTCACCAATGCCGGGGCGCGAAACCACTTGAGTGTGTGTTCGGCCGCCCCATCAGCCAACTGCGAGGCAAGAGATAATATAGCTTCCGGGCTGGGCGTCTGATCGGTCATACGGCCTTCTTTCATAAGTCGGCCTATCTAGGAGGAGGTGCCCCACTTGGTCAAGTAATCCTCCCAGCCGGAATAGAAGCTATCAAGCCGCTTGGCTCAAGACCCGCGCCAAATCAAACAGGCGTTTGCGCTGGTCCTTTGGGATGGCGTAATAGCAGCGGAACAATTCTAAGGCTTTTTATCTCCCAAATTATTTTTCTTGCGCGCTGTGTCGCCATCAATCTCCGCAAGACCTTCAAAGAAAAACTCACCGGGACTTCCATGACTTCTGAAATATCCCCAAGCCTCGATGAGCTGACCCGGTTGGCGCCAGTTTAATACTTTTGAACTTATTGAAATTTAATACCTACTTGTTCGGCCAATTGCTGTTGGGTCATTCCTAACAGGCAGCGCCTTTGTCGCACACGTTGTCCGACATGTATGTCGACCGGATGTGTCATTATCGTCTCCTAATATTGTCTAAGCTACAGAAAGTACAAAACCTGCGGCTGGTCTGACGTACTTTCGGATACCACAAAATCTCTTTCGCAAATAAATCCAAAAATTAACCATTTATTAACAAATTTTTGAATCTACGCTCTCAAACCTCCCAACCTTCGCTTCCGAAATGATCTTTGAAGTGCCGTTTCTCCAGAAATATAATCTATTTTATAGCCAAATTCTTACCGTTCACGACAGCGCGGTTTCGATGCTGGAATTTCCGGATCCCGGCGCCTATAAAGGGTGAAATGGTTAACAAACAGGTTGATTTCAGCCCATGCGCGCCCTCCAAGTTCAAGACCACAGCCAAAAACCTGTCTTTTTAGACAGGTCCATGCCGACGCTTGCAGCGAATCAAATTCTCATCCGCACGGCTGCCTGCGCTCTGAATTTTGCAGACCTGCTGATGATTCGCGGCACTTATCAGGAGACCCCTGCCCTCCCCTTCACCCTTGGCATGGAAGTCGCGGGCGAAGTTGCAGATCTCGGCGCTGACGTGACTGACTTTCAAATCGGTGATCGCGTTGCGGGGTTTGCAGGGTCTGGCGGTTTGGCCGAATATTGCCCAATTGAGGCCACGCGCTGCTTGAAGCTCACGGATGGTATGCCATTTGACACCGCCGCCTCTGCTTTGATCAGCTATGGAACGTCGCATCTCGCCCTGACCCATCGCGCAAAACTTACATCTGACGACACTCTGTTGGTTCTTGGCGCAGGTGGCGGAGTAGGGTTGACCGCTGTGGAAATTGGCGCGGCCCTCGGCGCAAGGGTCATCGCTGTCGCCCGCGGGCCGGAAAAATTGCAAGTGTGTAAAGACAGAGGCGCCGACATCACCATTGATAGCGCCCAGGAAGATGTCGTGGCCAAAGTCAAAGCCCTTGGCGGCGTGGATGTGGTCTATGATCCGGTCGGCGGGGACCCTTTTGTCGCTGCACTCAAATGTTGCCGGCCCGAGGCGCGCTATCTTGTAATCGGCTTCGCCAGCGGTGATGTCCCACAAATCAAAGCCAATCATCTCTTAGTCAAAAATGTGGATGTGTTGGGTTTTTATTGGGGCGGATATATGGGATTTGCACCGCAGGTTTTACGCGACAGCCTTACAGATGTCCTCGCAATGATTACAAAAGGGCTGCTCAAACCTCATATCGGCGGCAGCTATGACTTCGACCAAGCGCTTGAGGCATTGGCCGATCTGAAAGCACGAAAATCCATCGGCAAGCTTGTGGTTCGCGGGCCGGTTTAACCTTTCCGGCACCATTTTTTCAGCATTCGGCGAAAATTGCACAATTTAATGGTCAATCCTTGCGGTTTCCCTTGAAATTTCACCCCAGAAGCCCGATATTTGAAACAATGGCGCCTTGCGCGCCGAACGCGTTATTTTTGGAGAGCAACATGGCAGATTTTAACACGATATCCGCAAATGCAGGCAGTCGCAGTGCTGCGATCGATGCCGGCCTGCGGGCACATATGAACAAAGTCTATGGCACAATGTCCATTGGAATGGTGATCACCGCCGTTGCCGCTTGGGCCATTGCCGGCCTGGCCACGACGACAGATGCCAACATGGCAGCTGCGCAATTGCCGAATGGTAAACTTCTCACCAGCTTTGGTCTGGTGATTTATACCACTTGGCTCAAATACGTCATCATGCTGGCGCCGCTTGCGGTGCTGTTCTTGGGCATGGGCACAGTGATGCGTCGCGCCAGTGCAGCTGGGGCGCAGCTGTTCTTCTTTATCTTCGCCACTTTGATAGGCCTGTCGCTCAGCTCAATTTTCATTCGTTATACAGGCCACTCAATCACGCAAACCTTCCTGGTCACCGCCATCGCATTTGCGGGCCTCTCGCTCTATGGCTACACAACCAAGAAAGACATCTCCGGATGGGGCAGCTTCCTGATCATGGGCGTCATTGGTCTAGTCGTCGCGATGATCGTTAACATCTTCCTGCAGTCGCCCGCGCTCTTGTTTGCGATTTCAGCAATTGGGGTGTTGGTATTTGCCGGTCTCACCGCCTATGACACACAGACCATTAAGAATGAATATCTGGCGCATGCCCATCATGGTGATCAAGAGTGGCTTGCCAAATCCGCCATCTTCGGCGCCTTGAACCTCTACCTTGATTTCTTGAACATGTTCCAGTTCCTGCTAATGTTCATGGGTAACAACGAGTAAGCAGGCCTCTTTGGCCTACGCAATGCGCACCTCGCCAGAAATGGCGGGGTGTTTTTTTTGTGCCTAGGCTGTCATCAGAGCCTTGACTGTCTTTACATATGCACAAAAAAAGCCGCGCAACTTGCACGGCTTTTTGCAAATTGAAGGGGGCTTTCGCCTACTTAATTTTGCCTTCTTTGTATTCAACATGTTTGCGCGCAACCGGATCATATTTCCGGGCGACCATTTTTTCGGTCATTGTGCGTGCGTTCTTTTTAGTCACATAAAAGTGGCCAGTGCCCGCGCTGGAATTCAGGCGGATCTTAATTGTGGTTGGCTTCGCCATGGTACGTCTCCTACGGGCGCAGCCTCATGGCCGCTTTGATCCTGATCTGACGGCTTTTAACGCTCTCAGCGGTGCTGTCAACCGATTCACGTGGCCAAAGCCAGTCAAATATGCGCGGGGAGCCTATAAGCCGGATTTTGTCCAGATCGACGCTGTTACCAGCACAATCTTGGGCAATCATTCATCTCAGCGGCCTGTTGCCAGGACGCTCTAGCTGCCAACCCGAACCTGCGGGGCTGAAACGACCCATATGCGGTTCCTATTTGGCATTGCTCCCGGTGGGGCTTGCCGTGCCACGACTGTTGCCAGCCGTGCGGTGGGCTTTACCCCACCGTTTCACCATTACCTTGCATGCAAGGCTGTCTCTTCTCTGTGGCGCTATCCCTAGGGTTGCCCCCGCCGGGCGTTACCCGGCACCGTTGTTTCACGGAGTCCGGACTTTCCTCGAAGGTTGCCCCTCGCGATTGCCCAGCCCCCCGCGCACTGCTCTGTTACGAGCCCTGCAACGCCGGGTCAAGCCAACTGCGCGTGCAAAGTTCCGCCTCCCGCCATCGATGAGAAGAGGTCTGCATAGGGCAAGTCACCGCGCTAGAATACCTTGGCAGCGGGGTAGGTTTGCGCAAGATCGGATAGGATTTTCAGATCGTCTTCGCCGAGCGGACCAGTGGCCTTCGGGCGAAAACGTTGTCGGAAGGTTTCGAGCAGGGTTTGTTCGGAATTTGCCCCTTCAGGCCTGCGATATCCGAACCGCTCGGCCGCCTCGAGGAAGGGCAACTGGTGCCTGTGGGGGGCGCCGCGGTACACCGTAAGGCCATCCCTGGCTAAATCTTGCCACTCAAACCAGCGCCCGGGGTCCTGTTTGCGCCCCGGGGCCATATCAGAGTGGCCAATCACCCCTTGCGCCGAGATATCCCAACGCTGCATTACCTCTTTGAGCAAGGATTTAAGCGCTTGGATCTGCGCTGCGGGAAAGGCGTGATCGCCTGCATTGCACAGTTCAATCCCAATAGAAGCGGAATTTATATCCGTGCAATCGCCCCAGGCACCCTCCCCCGCATGCCAAGCCCGCTGTGCCTCGGGCACAAGCTGAACGGCCCCACCCGATTGATCCAAAAAATAATGGGCCGAAACCTCGTGGGCTGGATCACTCAACCGCTCCAGAGCGGCCTGCGCATCTGGCATGGCAGTGTAATGAAGAACGATCAACGAGGGCGGCACCCCACCCTTGCGCGGCCCCAAGTTTGGCGACAGGCGCCGCTCTACGCTCAGAAGGCTCAGTTTCCCACTGCCAAGCGGAATGGTCGCGGATCCCAACCACAGGCAAATCCATCTCCATCAGGATCCAAGCCATAGGCATCACGCTGCGGACCGCCTCTGGACAAAAAGTCCTGCTGCGCCTCATCCTTAGAGCGATAGCGATCGCAGCCACCGGAGCTGATAACCTTGAGCCCCGTGCCGAAACGACTGTAGAGCTGCACGCCGATCGGATTATTGGTCCGAATAGCATATTCCACAACATTGGGTCGCCGGCCCGTGCGCTGCGGCAAGGCTTGCACCTCCATCACGATATATTTCGCCCGATTTGCGGCAATCCGCTCTGCATCGCTTTCCACAGTCTGCGCAGTGGCGACGACTTCAAAATCCTGCTCATTGGAGATTTGGCTCACAGGCGCTGGGGACTCCGCTGCAGCATCCGCAGCCGTCTCCATCGCCATGACATGACCTGCGCCAATGACTTCGGTCGGAATCGCGCGCTGGCACCCGCTTGCGAACAAGGCCAGAGCGATTATCATACCATATTTCATCCGCATCTCCTATTGGCCGGGGCCACTCAAAGCTGGCCAAGTGGCGCTAACGCCACCATTGGTTTGGCTTCGCATTAAATCCAAGAGCCTGCTCCAAGGTGAAGGCTGTATTGAGCAAATCTCCCTCTTCCCATGGACGACCGATCAATTGCAGCCCAAGGGGCAGGCCTTGGGAATCCAGCCCCGCTGGCACAGAAATGCCCGGCAATCCAGCCAAGTTTACCGTGACCGTAAAGACGTCAAACAGATACATTTGTACCGGATTCGCATTGGCCATCTCCCCCAAACCAAATGCCGCAGATGGGGTTGAGGGGGTCAAAATGGCATCGACACCAGCGGCAAAGACATCATCAAAATCTTTTTTGATCAAAGCGCGCACCCGGCGGGCACGGTTGTAATAGGCATCATAAAACCCAGCCGAAAGCACATAGGTGCCAACCATCACGCGGCGCTGGACCTCTGGGCCGAAACCTTCGGCACGGGTTTTTTCATACATTTCTGTAATGCCATCGCCAGCCTCCAACTTTGCACGATGACCAAAACGCACCCCGTCATAACGGGCCAAATTTGAGGACGCTTCTGCTGGTGCAATGACATAATAGGCTGGCAGGGCATATTTCGTATGAGGCAGGCTGATATCTTTGACAACCGCCCCAGCATCGCGCAGCATTTGGCGCCCCTCAGACCACAGGGTTTCTAGCGCATCAGGCATGCCATCCACCCGATATTCCTTTGGAATACCGATGGTTTTTCCGCGAATATCGCCTGTCAGAGCCGCTTCGAAATTGGGCACCGGCAGGTTCATCGAGGTGCTGTCTTTAGCATCAAAGCCAGACATCGCCTCAAGCATTATCGCGGCATCGCGCACATCTTTGGTGATTGGGCCAGCTTGATCAAGCGAGGAGGCAAAGGCCACAATACCCCAGCGCGAGCAACGCCCATAGGTGGGCTTGATCCCCGTGATCCCTGTAAATGCAGCAGGTTGGCGGATGGAGCCGCCGGTATCTGTGCCGGTAGCCGCCAGACAGGTCTCTGCGGCCACAGCCGCCGCCGAGCCGCCGGACGAGCCCCCAGGGGTCAAAACGCGTTCATCGACTTTCCAAGGGTTCACCGCATCGCCATAGACCGAGGTTTCGTTGGACGAGCCCATGGCGAATTCATCCATATTCAACTTACCCACCATGACGGCACCGGCGTCAAACAGCTTTTGTGATACGGTGGATTCGTATTGCGGTTTAAACCCGTCCAAAATTGCGCTCGCCGCTTGGGTTGCAACGCCTTTGGTGCAGAACAAATCTTTCATGCCAATTGGCAAGCCACACATATCGGGAGCATCGCCGGCATGAATACGCGCATCGGCAGCCTTTGCTTGCGATCGGGCAATCTCTGAGGTGTCATGTACGAAGGAATTCAAAGGCTTTGAAGCGGCAACGGCTGCGAGCGAGACCTCCGCCAGCTCAACGGCCGTGGTCTCTCCAGCACGCAGTGCATCCCGGGCACCAGCCAGCGTGAGTTTCATTAAATCAGACATTATTCCACCACCATCGGCACAGCAAAAAATCCCTCGCGGGCATCGGGCGCATTGGCGAGCACAGCGGCTTGCTGGTCACCAGCAGTCACAGCATCAGACCGACGGTAAAGCCGTTGCGGCGTTACTGAGGTCATCGGCTCAACCCCATCCACATCCACCTCATTCAGCTGCTCAATGAAGCCTAAAATATTGGTAAACTCCTGAGCCAAGGCGGGCAGATCTGCCTCTTCCACCTTAATCCGAGCGAGCTTTGCCACGCGCCCGGCGGTTTTTGTGTCGATCGACATCGCGGATCCTTCACTATTTCAGTTGCTTCCTCGCTTACTAGCTTGGGATTTAGGCCTTGCCAAGGGCTCTGGCGGCCGCCCTGGGCTCACCAGCGTTTTTGCGCGAAAAAACTTCGCAACAGAGCGGCACATTCTTCTTCGCATATGCCCCCAATCACCTCTGGCCTGTGATGGCTTTGTGCATGGGAAAACACACGCGCGCCGTGATCCGTGCCGCCAGATTTTGGATCGGCGGCTCCATAAACCACACGTGATATTCGGGCATGGGCCAAAGCGCCGGCACACATGGCGCAGGGCTCAAGGGTCACATACAGCGTATATCCACCCAAGCGCTCCTGCCCCAAAGCCGCCGCAGCGGCCCGGATCACCAGGATTTCCGCATGAGCCGTCGGATCGCTATCGCGCCGCGTCCGGTTTCCCGCCCGTGCCACAATTTCGCCGCGCGCATCCACCAAGACCGCACCCACGGGCACCTCGCCGGCCTCTGCCGCCTTGCGCGCCTCAATCAGTGCCGACCCCATTTGACTGTTAAAACCCATTTATCCCCGCTTGGCATTGCTTTCAACACAGTCTAAGCCGAGCTTATGGCAGATGAAACACCAAAGGGCGATCGGATCGCGAAAGTTTTGGCCCGCGCAGGCGTGGCCTCAAGACGCGACAGTGAAAAACTGATTGAAGCGGGCCGGATCAAAGTGAATGGCAAAAAGATATTCGGCCCAGCGCTGAACGTGCAAGCCAGCGATAAAATCGAATTCGACGGTGAACCGATCGAGCCGCCCGAAGAGCCCCGGCTCTGGCTCTATCACAAACCCATCGGCCTTGTGACCAGCGCGCGTGACGAAAAAGGCCGCGAGACTGTGTTCGATAAATTACCTGAAGGGCTCCCCCGTGTGGTCTCTGTCGGGCGATTGGATATGAACTCCGAAGGTCTGTTACTGCTGACCAATGATGGCGGATTAAAACGGACCCTTGAGCTGCCCAGCACCGGCTGGACCCGCCGCTACCGCGTTCGCATCAAAGGCTATCCGCGTGAAGGGGCCTTTGAGCCTTTGACCCAAGGCATCACCGTTGACGGCGAGCGGTTTCAACCAATGACCATTCAAATGGACCGGCAAACCGGCGCAAACTTTTGGCTGACCATTGGCCTGAAGGAAGGCAAAAACCGCGAAATCCGGCGGGCGATGGAATTTTTGGGCTTTACCGTGAACCGTCTAATCCGGATTTCCTATGGACCGTTTCAGCTGCGCGAATTGAAGCCCGGCGAGGTCGAAGAGGTCAAACGCCGGGTGTTGGCCGACCAACTGGGTTGGTCGAGCAAACCCAAAGTCTTGCCACGCAAATCCCGTGGCCCAAGCAGAAATACATAGGAAAAAATAGCTGTTTGCGTCTTAGGTGCCAATGCCAGCCGGATCAAAAGCGGTGGCTTTGACGATGGCGAAAATCGTTTGTCCCACTGCCAGCTCCATTTTTTGGGCCGAATATTGTGTCACACGGGCCAAAAAAAGCGTACCGCCGGTTTGAAATTGCACCATGACGCCCGGGCCCTGACCTGAATGAAGCTGAGTGATTGCTCCTTCAAAAACATTGAGCGCAGACAGGCCTCTGGGTTTCTCACGAGCCAAAACAATATCCTGCGCCGGGATGCGAATGCGAATGTTATGGCCCTTGGTTTGGCTCAGTTCCGGCAAAATCAACTGGCCACCGTCAAAGCCGATGACCGCAAGACCAGTAGTGGGATCGGGTGCCATGACCTGCCCCGAAATGACTGTGCCCGCCGCGCGCACCCCAAGATAGGGCACCGCGGCAGGATCCGACAGAATCGCCTCAGCGGGTCCAGATAGGACACTGCGCCCAGCCTGCATCAACACGATATGATTGGCCAATCGCGCCATCTCAGCGGCATCATGAGTGACATAGAGAATCGGAATGTCCGTACGGGCGCGCAGCCTCTCGAGATAGGGCAGGATCCGGTGCTTTAATCCTTGATCCAAAGCAGAGAGCGGCTCGTCCAAACACAGGCACTTCGGCGCGCTCAGCAAGGCGCGTCCGAGCGCCACCCGCTGCGCTTCCCCGCCAGAGAGGGCAAAAGGCGCTCGGCCCAAAAGAGGATCAAGCTCTAGCAAAGCAATCACCTCATCAAAGCTCTGACCCCTCACCTGCCGGCCCATTCTTTGCGCAAATTTCAAATTGCCAAGGACATTTAGATGCGGCAGCAAACGAGGTTCCTGAAAGAGATACCCGACAGCGCGCCGATGTGCGGGCTGCTCAGTCATATCCGAGCCATCAATCACAATCTTCCCATGATCGACCGGCTCTAGCCCAGCCACGGCGCGCAGTAATGTGGTTTTGCCGCAGCCCGAGGGGCCGAAAATAACCGTCACCCCGGCTGGAGCGGTGACTTGAACCTCCAGTGTGAAACGCCCGCGCCTCACATGAATGTCGAGATCCAAACTCATCGGCGCACCATTTTTCTTGCCAATATTTCAGACAACAACAGCGCCCCAAAAGACAAAAGTAGCGATAGGACAATCATCCGTCCAACCGCCGCCTCTTGGCCTGGCACTTGCAACACCGCGTAAATTGCCGAGGCCAGGGTTTGCGTTTCACCAGGGATATTGGAGACAAAAGTAATGGTCGCGCCAAATTCCCCTAAGGCCTTGGCAAACCCAACCACGGCCCCAGCAACAAGTCCCGGCAGCATGAGCGGCAAGGTGACAAAGGCAAAGACCTTAATCGGCGATGCGCCCAGCGTGCCGGCAGCCTCTTCAAGCCGCGGGTCCACCGCTTCCAAAGCAAGGCGGATGGCCCGCACTATCAACGGAAAGGCCATGACCGCTGCCGCCAGCGCGGCCCCGGCGGAGGTAAAAGCCAATTGCATCCCAAGCGCCTCCAGCACAGGGCCAAGGGCGCCTTTGCGACCAAAAACCACCAACAAAAGATAGCCTGTCACAACCGGCGGCAAGACCAAGGGCAAATGCACCAGCGCATTCAGCAGCCCGTGCCCCCAAAACCGACATCGCGCAAGCACATAAGCCATAGCCACCGCCAACGGCAGGCTGAGAGCCACAGCCACCAATGCAACCCAAAGCGACAGGCGCAGCGCATCCAGCTCAACCGGGCTGACAGAAAACCAGCTCATGGCGCCAAAAACCCTTGAGCCGCGAAGACCTCACGGCCCGTTGCGCCAGCCAAATAGGCCACAACGGCCTCACCGCGCGCGGTCACTGAAGCAGCAAGATAGCGCACTGGTTCATGGGTTTCTGGTGCAATATTGGCCACGACATAGACACCAGCTGTGCTTTGAACATCGGAAGCATAGAGCAATCCCAAAGGGCATTCTTGCCGCAAAACAGCGATTAAACTGGCCCGGGCGTTGTCTTGTTGCGCCAAATGCGGCCGTAACTCGTGCAGCAGCCCCAATGTTGTCAGAGCCTGTGTGGCATAGAGTCCCAAGGGCACAGAAGAAATCAGCGGCACCGCCAAGCGACCACCGTCCAGACGTGCCATAATATCTTCGACCTCTAATGTCACAGCGGCGGGGGTCGCGGAGGCCAGCACCAAGCGGTTCGCTGCAATCACGCGGGCCGATTGGCTCAATACACCCGCATCATGAACGTAGCTCATCCAATCAGAACTGGCGGACACAAACACATCTGCCGGAGCCCCCTGCTCAATCTGCCGGGCCAAAACGCTCGAAGCGGCATAGGAGAGGCGCAATGCTTGACCGGTTGCGCGCGCGTATTGCACGGCGATCGCGTCAAGCGCGGGCTTCAGACTGGCTGCGGCAAACACATCAATCGGTTGCGCAGAGCAAAGACCCGCTCCAAAAACCACAGCGCAGGACCCGACGATCCGCGCGATGCGGCGGATCGGGATTAAAATATGAAGAAGAGTCTTAAACGGCTCGCGCTTTTGTATATCCATCTCGCTTGTGTTATAAACACTCAGCAACAATGAAAACAACTCCGCACTATGAGCCCCTCAAAGCCCAAACCTCTACCACTTTCGATCGATCCGATACAAAAACGCATGGCGCGGGCACAATTTGGTGCTCTGTGTTATCGTGTCGAAAAGGGGATGGTGCAAATATTACTCGTCACCTCCCGAGGTACAAAGCGTTGGATTGTGCCTAAAGGATGGCCTGAAGATAGCTTAACCCCAGCCGAGGCCGCCGCTAAGGAAGCGGGGGAAGAGGCGGGTGTTACCGGCAAAGTCAAACAGCGTCCCATCGGCGTTTATAGCTATGAAAAACATATGGAAAATGCAGAATCCCTGCCCTGTATAGTGACACTCTACGCGCTCAAAGTGAAAAAACAACGCGACAGCTATGCCGAACAATCCGAACGCCGCCGCAAGTGGTTTTCCTGCGAGGAGGCCGCAAGCCAAGTGGCAGAACCGGAACTTGCACGATTGATTAAGGCCTTTGTGCCATAATCTGTTCTATCTCGCCTCTTGATTTGAGCGACGCAATCACTCAAGTAAAGGTGAACCGCATAGGAGCATTCCCCGTGATCCACTTTTCGCTTAAATGCAGTCAGAACCATAGCTTTGACAGCTGGTTTCAATCCTCGGATGCCTATGAAAAATTGGCAAAAGCGGGGATGCTGACCTGTGCTGAATGTGGCGATCGCACGATTGAGAAATCGCTGATGGCCCCAAAAATATCGACCCAAAGCCCATCGGACAGCCAGTCCTTGAGCGCGCCCATGAGCGAAGCCAAGCGCAATTTGGCGAAGTTAAAACAACAGATCGAAGCCAATTCCGATTATGTCGGCATGAATTTCGCCCATGAAGCCCGCGCCCAACATCTTGGCGAGAAACCCGCCCGAGCCATCTATGGAGAGGCCAAGGCCGAAGAGGCCAAAGCGCTGATCGAAGAAGGAATTCCCGTCGCCCCGCTGCCGTTTATGGCGAAGCGTCACACAAATTAGAGTGAAAATCCGGGCCTGCTGCCCTTGCCCTTAGGCGCACAACAGCCTAACACCCCGCCGAAACTTCACAAAGTTGGATGACATATGCCTCGCTTGGTAATGAAATTTGGCGGCACGTCCGTAGCCAATCTCGATCGTATTCGCAATGCCGCCGAGCGTGTTCGGTTGGAAGTTGCCAAGGGCTATGATGTCATTGTGATCGTCTCAGCCATGTCGGGTAAAACCAATGAGTTGGTGGGCTGGGTCAATGAGACCTCGGCTCTCTATGACGCCCGCGAATATGATGCTGTGGTCTCCTCGGGAGAGAATGTCACCGCGGGCCTCATGGCGCTGACATTGCAAGAAATGGACATCCCAGCGCGGAGCTGGCAGGGCTGGCAAGTGCCCGTGCAAACCACAAGCGCACATGCAAATGCCCGTATTGAAGCAATTCCCTCGGCAAATCTGGACGAAAAATTCGCCCAAGGCATGCGCGTGGCCGTAGTCGCCGGCTTCCAGGGCGTCAGTCCTGAGGGCCGGATCACAACCCTAGGGCGTGGCGGCTCTGACACCACGGCCGTTGCCTTTGCCGCCGCCTTTGATGCCGAGCGCTGTGACATTTATACCGATGTCGACGGGGTCTATACCACCGACCCGCGCATATCGAGCAAGGCACGCAAACTCGAAAAGATCGCTTTTGAAGAGATGCTAGAACTGGCCTCTTTGGGCGCAAAAGTTCTGCAAACCCGCTCTGTCGAATTGGCCATGCGGTTCAATGTGCGCCTTCGGGTGCTCAGCTCTTTCGAAGACCCATCAGATACAGCAGGTACATTGGTATGTGCCGAGGAGGAAATCATGGAATCAAATGTCGTAGCCGGCGTCGCCTACAGCCGGGATGAAGCCAAAATGACCCTTATTTCCGTTGCCGACCGTCCTGGTATAGCCGCCGCCATTTTCGGCCCGCTGTCAGAGTCCGGCGTGAATGTTGACATGATCGTTCAGAACATCTCAGAAGATGGCCGCACCGATATGACCTTCTCTTGCCCAACCGAACAGGTGTTGCGCGCAGAGAAAGCGATGCAAACCGCCAAGGATGCGGGGATTATCAACTACCATGACCTTGTGGTCGACGCAGCCGTGGCAAAGGTCTCTGTGGTGGGTATCGGCATGCGCAGCCATGCGGGTGTGGCCGCGCAAATGTTCCAGGCACTCCACCGTGAGGGGATCAATATTAAGGTCATCACAACCTCAGAGATAAAAATTTCTGTCCTCATAGAGCGGAAATATATGGAATTGGCCGTTCAGACCCTGCATGATGCTTTTACATTGGAAAAAACAGCCTAGAGGCACCAGTCTAAATGGTCCAAACCTCCGAGAGTGAAAGCCGCAAATTACTTGGCGCCCTGCGCGATGCCATGGCCGAAGATTCAGCCGGTCAAGCGCGGCTTGATAAGATCGTCCAACTGATCGCCAGCTCGATGCGCTCGGAGGTTTGCTCAATCTATCTCTTTCGCGATCAAGAGACATTGGAGCTCTGCGCTACAGAGGGCTTGAAGGCCGCCGCGGTTCACCAAACCCGGATGCGCATCGGCGAGGGTCTGGTGGGCCGTGTGGCCCGCTTCAATCAGGTCATCAACACCGCCGACGCCCCCTCGGCCAAGGGCTTTCGCTTCATGGCCGAGACCGGCGAGGAGATCTATTCCTCTTTTCTTGGCGTTCCCATTCAGCGTCTCGGCGACTCGCTTGGAGTCTTGGTTGTTCAATCGAAAGCAGCCCGCGAATTTTCCGCCGATGAAATTTACGCGCTTGAAGTTGTGGCGATGGTCCTGGCAGAGATGACCGAATTGGGCGCCTTTGTCGGCGACGGCGATGCGCTCTCTGCACGTCATCAGAAACCTGTGATGTTTCATGCCAAAAGCGCGCAGGATGGCGTGGCCGAAGGTCTGGTCTATCTGCATGAACCGCGGGTCGTTGTGACCAATCCCATTGCCGATGATCCCGAGGTTGAAACGCAGCGGCTCGAGGATGCGCTTGATCGCCTGCGCATTTCCGTCGACCAAATGCTCACAAATGCGCGCAGCGGTGATACCGAGCAATTGGAAGTCCTCGAAGCCTACCGCCTCTTTGCCAATTCCAAAGGATGGCGGCGGCGCATGGAAGAAGACATCCAGCGCGGCCTTTCCGCAGAGGCCGCTGTTGAAAAAGAACAATCCGCTGCCCGCAGCCGAATGGGGCAGTCCAAAGATAGCTATCTGCGTGAGCGCCTGCATGACTTGGACGACCTTTCCAATCGTCTATTGCGGCTCCTGACCGGGCAAGGCAGCGACACAGGCGCCGAAGTGCCGCCCAACCCGATCCTTGTCGCCCGCAATATCGGACCCGGTGAATTGCTCGACTATGGCCGCAGCTTGCGCGGGATTGTGCTGGAAGAGGGATCTGTCGGCTCCCATGCGGCCATTGTGGCCAGAGCGCTGGCCATTCCACTGCTCATTCGCGCCAAAGGCATTGTGAGTGAGGCGCTCAACGGTGACGCGATAATGCTTGACGGTGACCAGGGCTATGTGCATCTGCGCCCAGATGAAGGCGTGCAAAAGGCGATGCGCGATAAAATCGCGATGATGCGTCAGCAGGCGGATCGCTATGTTGAGCTGCGCGACAAGCCCGCTGAGGCGAAATGCGGCACCGTCGTGCACTTGCTCATGAATGCCGGCCTCATGGCTGATCTGCCGTCTCTACCAAGTTCTGGCGCTGAGGGCGTGGGTCTGTTTCGCACGGAATTGCAATTTTTGGCACAAAACCAGATGCCCAAACGCGCCGAGCTGGTCTCGCAATATACACGGGTCATGGATGCCGCCGAGGGGCGCAAGGTGGTGTTCCGAACGCTGGATATCGGCTCTGACAAGGTGCTGCCCTATATGGTGCCACAAGATGAGCCAAACCCGGCCATGGGCTGGCGGGCCATTCGGGTCGGACTGGACAAGCCCGGAATTTTGCGAATGCAATTGCAAGCACTGCTGCGGGCCACGGCCGGGCGCGACCTTTGGGTCATGTTCCCCTTTATAGCTCAATTTGATGAATTTCACGGCGCCTTAGCAGAGCTGGACCGAGCAAAGGCCCGCGAAACCAAACTTGGCCACACCCTGCCGAAGCATATTCAAGTTGGCGCTATGCTTGAGACCCCCTCTTTGGCATTTGCTCCCGATCACTTTTTCAAGGAGGTCGATTTTCTCTCTATTGGCGGAAATGACCTGAAACAGTTTTTCTTTGCTGCAGATCGCGAGAATGAACGGGTGCGCCGCCGCTATGACACGCTAAACACCAGCTTTCTGAGCTTCTTAGAGCAGATCGTCACCCGCGCGCGCAGCAGTCAGACGCATCTGTCCTTTTGTGGCGAGGATGCAGGCAGACCGCTGGAAGCGGCTTGTTTTGCAGCTCTGGGCATTGGCACCCTCTCCATGCGCCCAGCCTCTGTTGCGCCTGTCAAACATTTGATTAGGCGCATTAACCTAAAAGAATTGAAGGCTGTCATTGATGCGGCCCGGGCGGCTGGCAACCAATCCGTGCGCGGCCCTGTGACCGAATGGCTGAAACATAACAGCGCGCATTGACCGGGGCATCTCGAAAAGTTGGGAGGCGGTCGATCTCTCCTGGCCCGTTCTGGATCGTCTCAGAATATCTTTGGCAGGCCATGAAGATATTTTACAAGGGACACTAATTTCTGGTAATTGAGCACAGGTTTAAAGAAGAGTTTAGAATGCGAAAAACCGTGTTCGTTGGAGCATTAGCCTTCGTGTTTGGCGGCGGAGCGGTGTTTATCTACCTGAGCCACAGCGCCCAATCGACTGCCTACGCCACAATGCGCGAAAGGCATCACGGCACATCTGGCACAACCCCCCAAGCTATGCGGCACGGGCATATGCATGATGAGAGCACCATGCAGGGCCTGCAAGGTAAGGACACGACCGAAACCGAAGTCGCCGATCTGCGAACGATTTTTCAACAGCATATGGACATCGAACGCCGTGTCACCAATCTTACCAATGTTATTTCTACAATTATCGTCTCCGAAAACCCTAAGGTGCGCGCGGCGATTGTCTCGCATGTATCAATGATGGTGACCCGGCTTGCGGAGGGCAGGAACCCGGAGGTGATCATCCAATCCCCCACCCTTACATGCGCTTTTTGACGTCCATGACGAGATTGAAACCGAGATCGAAGTGACCGGCACGGGTGTTATCATAGTTCAAACCTCCAGCAATCCCGAGTTCGTAAGGCTCTTGCAAACCCATGCCGCCGAAGTCAGCGATATGTCCGATAGAGGCATGGCCGCGGTGCATGAGCGAATATCTCATTGACCCGGCAAAACCTCGAAGAGAGGCGGTTTTCTTGTAAGAACCGGAACCAATGCCCAGTAAACCGTTTGTCTAGTGGTCATGATTGCACCAAACCTGAGACCGATGGCACGGCGGGCCGGCATAAAGCTGCCTTAGCAGCGGGACCTGGAAAATCCCCTATCCAACGCGGCCCATCCATGGCAAAAACCCGGAAATTGTTGTTGGGGTCACATGATACATCGCCTTTATACTTGGACCTTGTCGCTGGCTGAGCATCCTCGGGCGCTTTGCGCTTTGGCCATTGTCGCCTTCATAGAAAGCTCTTTCTTTCCGATCCCGCCGGATATCATGCTCATACCAATGATCCTAGCGGCGCGGAGCCAAGCGTTTCGCATTGCTTTAGTGGCGGTTGTGGCCTCGGTTGCGGGCGGGCTTTTTGGTTATGCAATTGGGGCCTTCGCCTTTGAAAGCCTCGGCCAGCCCATCTTGGCCTCATTGGGCAAGGAGAGCAGCATGGCCGCCTTTAATGATAAATTCAACGCCTATGGGACCTGGGCCGTGCTGATTGCCGGGGTGACGCCCTTCCCGTTCAAAGTGATCACGATCATGTCGGGTT
>Ga0206127_1002571_pt1 | contig 17790 bp, 36 predicted proteins | sample Helgoland_Spring_6_FD_148646 | JGI IMG/M metagenome (GOLD analysis project Ga0206127, IMG submission 148646) | Pelagic subsurface seawater microbial communities from Kabeltonne, Helgoland, North Sea - Helgoland_Spring_Bloom_20160419_1 | ecosystem: Environmental > Aquatic > Marine > Epipelagic ...
TATCCTAGACCAAATTATAATCCTAGTATAAGACTAAGACTTAACCCAGTTAAACCAACTTCTGTCAAACCTTTCAAGCCTATTAAACCTATAAATATACAACCTGTTATAAAGCCAAGCATAAATAAAAAAATTAAAATAAATGAGTAAACCAAAAAAGAAATTTAAAGACACTAAAGTTGGGAAGTTCTTACTTGGAAGCGGATCAAAAATTGCAGATGTCGTAGGTGATTTATTGCCTAGTTCTGGAGTTTTAGGTATTGTAAAAAACTTAATTGATAAGGAAGACCCTAAGATACTACCTCCAGAAGATAAAGAAAAAGCACTAAAACTTTTAGAATTGGATCAAATAGAATTACAAGAAGTTAGTAAAAGATGGGACTCAGATATGAAATCAGACTCATGGCTGTCGAAAAACACACGTCCTTTGACATTGATTTATTTAACAGTTATTACGTCTTTATACATCATCCTAGACAGTTTAAATATTGCATTTGAAATTGACGAAAGTTGGGTAGAACTTTTAAAGACACTTTTAGTTACAATTTATGTAGCATATTTTGGAAGTAGAGGTTTTGAAAAGTATAACTCAATCAAGAAGTAGCAATACCGTTTTTATTTAGTTTATCAATTAACATTGTAAATATTTCAGAAACTCTGTATTTTTTTAAAATATCGGAGTGGAACTTTGTATACTTTTCTAACATCAGTGGTGCTTGAGTATCTTTGTAATGTTTTGAAATGGTGTTATCACCTTGAAACATAAGTTCTCTAATATCAGCATCGGGAACGCTAAGTATAGATGCTGTTGTATTAAATGCTTTTCTTGCTGATTTGTAATTGTGATTAGTAAGTTTTTTAAACCTTCTTGCTTCAGACTTCCAGAAAAAATTCATAACACTATCACCTCCTCCAACAGGAAAAATAGATTTAACCTCTGGATTAATGATGTAGTTTATTGACTTTATTATGTCTTTTATTGGATTTAATCCCATGTATACTAAGCCCATTTTATTAGTTTTTGATCTAAAGTGCTTGTAAACCATATTATTTTCCCCAAACTTAAATTCTGATGTGTTGTCGTATGTAGAATTCACAAATGATTTCATTGATAGTTTTTCGATATCCTTTGAATACATTCCTCTCATTGAGAACATCATTAAATAAATTAAAATACATAGTCCGTTGTTTTTAAACATTCTATCTTCAGTATCTAAATTATTAATGACTTCAATCAACTCGTCTGATCTAATCCATTGTGGGGTGTAATTATTTATAGTATTAGTTCTTACGTGTGGAAAAACAGTATAAGTAATTTCATCTTTTACTGCATGTCCATGAACCCCTTTAGCAGCCTTCTTATAAGAATTAAATGTTTGTGGACTTCTGCCTTTTTCATTAAGTAATTGCTTAAGTTTTAACCAATTATTTTTATTGCATATATCTTCAAACGTCAAGTTTTTAATACCAAAATTAAATGCAATCGACCTCATTTTACCTTTGTAGGTAGAGAAGGTTGTTTCCTTCATTTGACTTTTAAGATAACGATCTAAGTAAGAGTCAATATTATTTACATAAGAACCACTAGTTAATCTAGTTCTCGCTTCTTCAAACGATAATGCAGACACAACACTTTGTGTATAGAGATCTTCAACAATATTATTTAGATCTCTTATTTCTTTGTTTTTTAATTCAAAAAAGGGATGGTTACGTTTCAGTCTTTTGTTCTTTACATCCCAATGTTTTTTTAATACTTTTATTTGAGTGTAAATCTTTTTATCAAACTGTTTATTTTTAAAACGAACATGTAATAGTGTAGTTCCATCTTTATTAGTTTCGTTTCTTATTCCAATTGATAAAGCCATAGTCCCTAATTTGGTCCCTAAAATATTATTTACTATTTTTAGGTGGTTTCATACAAAGTTATGCACAAACACATAAAATCAGAGGAAACGTTATTAACATTAGGACGAAGTTATTGTACTAAAAGCGAGATTTAATGCCCTTGGGATACCCATGGGATAGCCCTGGGATACCCGTGGGATACTTGATTTTTTTTTTAATTTTAACCTGTAAAACAGATATAAAACACATTATTTAAAACTGCAAATAATATCAATTGGTCCCCAATTTAGTCCCTTGTTTTTATTGTGAATAACTTTGTCAGACATACTATTATTTTGTTTTAATAAGTTTGCTTATTCCCAATGTATCGTAAATTCTTGGACTCTTTGTTGACCTTTTATAGACGATGAACCCATCTTTTTTTAATAGTGTAATTGCTTTTTTTATTCTGTTTTCTTGCTGTCTAAAATGATTGAATGTTTCACTTTCAATTGCGTTTGGCTTAGTAATCATATTTTTTAGTTTTATGTTCGTGTCTCAAACCATCCAGAATGATCTCTAAAAGGTTTGTTTCTGTTTTGTTCTTCCATCTCTGGTTGTTTTTCATTTTTCAAAGCAATCAATAATAATATCAAGTAGCCTGTAAGATCTTTAACAGTATCTTCAGTCTTGTCGTAGATACCCTTCTGTTTTATTCTAGATAATTTATCATCTATTCTAGCACATAAGGATGCCACTGCGTTGCCCTCACTAAAAACATTTATAGGTGATGTAGCACTATCACCATAATCAGTGTTTTTAGAGATGAGAAGGCTGATGATTTCAGCACCAACCCTCTCAATTTTTTCTCTAGTATCCATTTTTAAAACGGTAGATCAGATCCCTCTTGTTTACCATTAACGAAATTTTCAACTTTTTGCTCATGAGATTTCGCTTTAGCGTTTGGAATATTTCCATCAGCATAAGTGATCTTCCATGCGTTAGCGTTAGCAGTTCTTAACTCTCCATTACGATCTCTGTAACTTCTAAGGTTAATTGAAACTAATACCTCGTCACCTGTCTTGTAAGCACTAAATAAATTTGCTTTAGCACCAATTGCTTCAACAGGATATTCAACAGGATACTGACTATCAGCACCAAGTTCAACTGTTAATACTCTTTTTTCAATATCTCCTTTTTGAGTTTGAATGGTTTGTGCATCAGAGATTTGTTTGATGCGTCCTTGTAATTCTAATGAATTGCTCATAATTAAATAATTAAAGTGTTATATATATTCAGAGGTTTTGAAGCCCCTCGCCTAAAAATATTTTAGGACTTTTTCAGTTTCCTATGGTGTATTTATAATTTTATTACTAATCAACATTTGTATGAGTTCCATCATATCTTCTTTATGTAGGATGCAGTATTCTTTGCCTCCTGGTGCTTTATGAAAAATAATAGGGACATCTGTTGGTTTAACAACCATGTCTGCCAATACTTTTTTATACTGTGGATTTCTCTTATAGCATTTTGCTTGTACAGCAAAGTCTCCTGTGTTCATTAAGTCAATGCCTTGGTCATCTAACATCTTAGAACCATATCTAGATGTAACGCAATTTTCAAATCCTAGTTTTTTAAAATCCTTAACTAGTTGTCTCTCGTAATTGTGACCTTTGTTTCTGTTAGTGTTTGCCATATTTATTAAAATCTTTATAGACATAAATCATTTTGTGCTTTACAAAACTTTTAATATCCTTATACTCTGTTGATTTATCAAATCCTTTATATATGAGATAATAATCATTTCCATGTCCATTAGGTCTCATAAAATATTCTTCTTTCCCGGGAACAATCTCATCTATATTAGCAAGACGTAAAAGATCTCCACTTTCATATTTTTCTTGCTTACCTATTTTTCCTCCCCATCTATTTATAGCCCAAGTCACTTTATATAAATCTTGACTATTGTCCTCTAAACTTCGGGAATTGCCCTGGTGTCGTCTCATATTGATCCTCGTTATGTTCTGTATAACATGTTGTTGTTAAATTGTATTTAAACTCTTGCATACCTGTCTTTCCTGTGAACCTCCATCTAACTTTCCATATATGAACTTCAACAAGTTCTTTTTCAAAGTCTCTATAGACGGTAATGCCATTATCCACTTTATTAAAGAAGTGGGAAGAGCCACTTACGCTGTAACCTGAAGCGACCTCAACCTTCCCATTTTCCTTCTTTAGTTTTTGAGGGTGTGCTACTAATACAACACCACAATCATAAGATTCTTTAAATATTTTAATCTTAGACAATTGCATACCTGTGTATTGATGCTCATTCATTCCTCTTTCAATCTTATGCTCGACAAATGCCCAATTATCAATAATTAAGCAGTTTATCCCAAGTTTCTTGACTAACTCCTTACCCTTGTTTAAAATCCCATCAACTGTTAAGTCGTTATCTTTAAGATTTATAAAAAAGAAATGATTGTTTATAAAATCAATAGCAGGGTCTAACTCTTCGGGTTGTAAATTATCTACAGAACCTTTACCAAATCTTTTACCTGCATACTTTTCAATTAATTCTGCAACATGAACTTTTATTGGTTGTTTTTCAGCAGAAAATATTCCAAACTTCCAACCTTTTTTAGCAAGTTCTATTGCAACTTGGTCTACAAAACTAGATTTACCATGTCCAGGAACTCCTGTAACAAGGGTAAATTCACTAGGTCTCCAAGACATCAACTCATCAAATTTCGGATAGCCTATAGTATCCCCTTTAGGCATACCATAGTTGTATAGGTTGTGGATTTCAGATCGAGAATCTGATGCTTTACTAACTCCTTCTAGTGGAAAAGGTTTTGCGTGGTCAATGCAATTAATTAATTCTTTTGAACCATGTTTTAGTAAAACATCATTGGCATCCTTACAACCCTCTGGAAAATTAACTAACCAGACTCTTTCTTTCCCTAGCCTTCTCGATAATTCATCTCTTAATTTAATTCCTGGTGCGTCATTATCTAAAGCCAAATATATTTTGTCTTTATTTTCAAACTCATCAATACTATTGTCTAAATATGTTAAATTTTGATTTCCTGTAGATGCTCCGTTTGGAACTGAACAAGCAAACATAAGTTTATCTTCTTGTAAACCCGCTTCATAAAAAGCCATAGCATCAAATTCTCCCTCTGTTATAATACACCATGAAGCGGGTTTTATTAAATCTAAACCATACATGATCATCTCAGACCCTTTGTTTAGTTTAAAGTTCTTTTGTGAGTCTCTAAACTTTATATTGATCCTTCTGCCTTTCCTTATGTAATTGAATTGAATTACAGGTCTTTCAGCAGAAACTTGTGGCATATATTCTACACCCTCAGTAACTCCAAAGTATTCAATCGTAGAATCATTTATACCTCTATCTTTGAAAAACTTTAAAACTTTTTCGCTTAACGGAGAAGCCTTTACAATAGGCATTTCGTATTCAGTTTCGTACTCTGCTACAGATCCATTGTCTCCACAATGATGGCAATAATATGTACCTGTTTCTACCCAAACTCTAAGGCATTTTTCATTTCTATTTTTCTTTCTTGTGTGTGAGCATTTAGGACATTTAGTCTTTTGAGGCTCTGAGTTACTATTTCCATTGACTTCAATGCCAAGGTTTTGCAGTTTAGATAAATTATCAGTCATATTATTGCTACGTTTCTTCTGTTGGGGGCGACCTTATTCATTGTCTCCCACTCTTTATATTGTATTAGGTACTTCTCTACGAATTTGTTTCCAAATATTACTTCGGGTGTTACAGAGGACTGATACTTTTGACTCCAATTCTCTTTACACCAAACAAACACATCTACCATTTGTGAACCTGTAATCAACTTCCCATCAAACTTTTTAGATAAGATGCTTTTAAACCTTTTCTCATAAGTTCTTGGATTGTATTTGTGTTTAAATCTTTCATTTAAATATGAGATAACTTCACTACATACTTTTTGATACTCAAGAGATATTGTTTCATTGCTATCAGCAACCGCTACTCTAAACCATAGAGGAGTAGTTCTAAATTTTGGGTGTGCTTTGGTTCCAATATTTTCAAGAGTTCCTTTATCTGTCAATTCATTTATATATCTGCTCATCGTTCTAGAAGATGAGTTTAATTCCTCTGCTAAATCTGTAAGTGTTTTATCACAAAATCCATCTATAGATGTGTATTTGTATATTAAATCACACAGCATATATGCTAAAGGAGAAAGGTCATGTTTTCTTAATACTTCATATATTATAGTTGTTGACCTAATCATCTTAATAATATTTTATGATAAAATAATGTAGGTTTCTTCTTGTTCCTATGTGATTCAAGTCTGCAATCAAGTGTCACAATATCTCCTAACTTAAATGTCTTTGTTTTATCTATTAGTTCATCCCAACAATTAACTGCGATATATGAGTCTTCAAGAGTCTTTAACCATATAGTGAAAAAAGAATGTTCTTTATCATCACTTCCGTTGACTTCTTTAATAGGAGACATAAATTTTATTTGTCCTAATACAGTTATATTCATTTAATTTTGTCTTTTATTATATCTGCAAGAGAAACAGTTTTCCTGTGCTCAAGTCTAATGTGGTTTAGTATTAAATTAGTTTTAGTATAAAAACCTTTAGTAGTTAGGCTTGGTTGTTTAGTGCTAAAATATGTGCCTAAAATATTTAAGAATTTTTCCTCAAGGAATTCAATGTGATCCATTGGCTCTCTTAAGTTATCTTGTATTTCTTCAAGAGAAAAATTAAACATTCTTGCTACACCTACAAAAATACATAAGCCAAAATATGAGTTACCTTCAAGTACAGAGTCAACCTCCAGAGTGTGTTTATTTTTTACTGCTAAATTATGTATGATGCCAATTTTTATATCCTCTAGTTTCATATTAAAAGTTTAATATTTTTGTGTCTTTATATCTTACGTTAAAGGTCTTTCCCCAAACGATCTTTCCACTATCACCAAAGTCAACTTCTTGTGCCCCTCTATGTAATAGAATTTGTTTTATTTGTTGCATTGCTAATTGTTTACCCGATTTAGCAATCTTTTCCTCATCTCTAAACTGAATGTATTGTTGAGTCAATTCAGTCAATTCTTCATCAGAATCAATCTTTACCCTATTAAGCATTGCCTTATGTTTAAAAGACAAAAATTGATCAAGGTCTACTTTGTATTCGTCCTCTACATTTGGTTCTAAATGTGAAACAAGTCTATAGGCTTCGTTATCATTTAAAACCCTAAAATCTGTATCAATTAGTCCTCTTGCCTCTTGAACACTATTGTAAAACTTCTCTCCTTCAATAAGAATAGTTTCCTGTATGTTTTCGTTTGCCTTTACTGTGAAAACATCCATATGCCTACCGTCCTTTAAAAAAGCAAACTGCCCATAGTCATAACCTAAAACAAGCATATACAATTGAATTTGTGCTATATAGTAAGGAGGAATACCGCCTTCCCATTTGTCTGCATTGTAACCGGAAATTGTTTTAATTTCTAATACACCTCTTCCAGACATTTCATCGTGACTTGTTATCTGTCTATCTATATTGGCAAACAAAAAAGGATACTTTTCATTAATAAAGATTGAGTTCCTTCTGATAGACTTTCTTAACTTAGTTTTACTTTGGTAGTTGTCAATCATTTCAATTGGATCACCTGTCCAATACTGCCATAAATCAGCAACATAATCCTCTAGAAGTCTTCCATGAAACATTACCTCATTGTCAATGTTTTTCATATTAGCAGTACCTACAGATTGATTCCATCTTGTAATTTTAGATGTCCATGGATTCAATCCTAATAGAGTAGAGGCATCAGATCCTCCGACCATTCCTTTGTATACTAAGGTTTTTCTTAATGCAACCCACTCTTCGTATGGTAGGTTTGCTGTTGGTATTCTTTTTATCTTACTCATATTTTACAGGTTTTTTTAAGTGCTTCTCTAATTATTTCTGAGATATTTTTATTTTTTAATTGACTTATGTAATGTAAATTATGAACCTCGCTTGGTGTAAGCCTAAATGTAATTCTAGTTGATAATTTCTCTGTAATTCCTCTTTCCATTGTTTCATTTTAGAAAAAGGGAGGACAGGTAAAGACGGATGTCTTCACTGATAATTCTTGTTGGTTTGTGTCCTCCCTAGATGATTATTTACTCGCTTGTGTTATAGCCTTTTTAGATTTTTCGGCATTTATTAAGGTCTTTAATTCCTTAATCTGTTCACTAGTTAAAAGTGATTTGTTGGCGGGTATACGTTTTTCTACTGCGGTGTAATCAACAGTTACGTATGCTAACATAGATTGATAAACATCTGATCCACTTGATGCTTTTACTCGTTGAAGTTCTTTGGCTTCGTCTTCATCCATTATAGAATCTTCTCCACTATCTACGATACCGAGGATGAATAATGCTCGGTTTAATGCTCCAGACTGACATTTTTGGAATGAAAATGGTTCTGTTGTTCTCTTATGTGCAACTCCATCTGCAACCAATATCCTTTCAGAGTTATAAACCTTTCCTGTCATTACTATAAAACTATCGTTCATTTCGATAATGTCAGTTTCTAAAGTGTAGCCCTCAGTTCTAAAGTAATCATTAAAGTAATTTAACCTTTCGATCCATGGGACTATATTAACTCCTCTTCCTATTGATGTTTTTTTTAGTTTTCGTTTCAGTTTCATTTGGGTTTGTGTTTTTTAAATTGTTTAAATAAAAGTTTACTATATAATATTTTCTTGCGTGAAATAAGATGGATTCCCAGTCAAATCGCCAGTCTTTTATCCTCCTATCCATACAAATATCTTCGTGATAGGTAAGCATGAAAAGTTTAAAATCTCTTAGCGAAAATCTTTTACGATCATGAATAATTTCTTTGTTCTCGTAGTCAAATCTGACCATGTGCTTATGTTGTATTTCATGTCGTGGTTATTTAAAGTAAATGTATGACAATTTACCTTTGGTTGAACACCTGTAGTGTTGATAAACTACTAAGTTTTCAACATTCGTATATAATATTATATAAGGTAATTCCTATTCGATTGAATATTGTTTTTGTTTTTCTATAGAGTCTGTATTAGAGTGTTTTACGTACCTATAAAATGCAGTAGAGCCATTGGAGTGACCACTAATATTTCGTGCCTCTATCTCACTCAAACCTTTTGAAAGATGATAAGTTATTCCACTTGCCCTTAATTTATGTGGTGTTATGATGTCATATAAAAACTTTTCCTCATGAATAGGATTTCCATTATGATCATATGTGTAGATAATTTTCTTTTCGTGTAATTCTTTATATGATTTAAGTAGTGTCTTTAGTCTTACTCTAAAATGTTGTTGTGAATGAGCAAAAGAACCTTTTCCCTCAAGAAATACACGAACATCTTTTGGTAAATAAAAAGAAGATATTGCTCCGACTCCTTTTTTTGTTATAATAGTAACCACACTATCATCTGATGAGGCTTGAAAATTCACTAAATCACTAACCCTCATACAAGAATACAGCATTAGTCTTGTATAATACCATACATCTTCGAGTTCGATTCCCGGATTGTTGTTATGTATTAAGTCAACTTGCTTAGGATCTAAAGCAATGACTTCTGTTTGCAACTCTCTCATGCTTTGTAACTTAGGAAACAAATAGCCATAATAATTCTCTGCCTTCTTTAAAGTAGTTCTTATAATTTTTAAATGTGTCTTTCTTGTGTTGTGATGTTTACAATCGTCTAACATCATATTCAAATATTTATTTACATGAGTCTGTAAATTTCGGGTGACCTTAAGTCTATCCTTCCTGTTAGTAACATTGTTTAGGTCTAAACTTTCTATATTGAAGTTAAACTTATAATTAGACATTTGATTGTAAACTTGTCTGTAGGAGGTAATAGTAAGACTTGAAAATTTCTTACCATAGTTCAAGATTAAACCATCCTCTAATGAAGATATAATTTGTTTCAGTAAAGATAAAAAGGTTTCTGTATTCATATGAATATTATTTAAAATGTATAATAAATTTGTAAGTTTTGTTATTCTCCGTTAATGATTTGCTCTATTTTATCAGAAACATTACCATAGTATTCTATAATCTTACACGACTCTTCAAAAAACAGAGGTGAAGCCCCAGTTTTCTTTTGGTTTAACGTACTTTTTTTTGCTTTTGTCCCGTATATATACAAGCAAACTTCAGTTGTTGGAATTTCTGGAATTTGTAAAAGTTGATGTGCTTTTTTTCTGAAGATGTCAATTGATCTATTTCTTTTTTTGGTTTTCATATTTTATAGTTTTTTTCTATTTAATTAGTTAGTCGGTTGAACACCAGTACACTAAATTAAATATTTTTTACTTTTAACACAAGTATATCGTGTAAAGTTTTTTGCAAATCCTTTGAACAGTTATCATCTTGTAGAATTTTATGTAGAAGATCGTTGTGTATTGGTTTAAACAATTCGTCAATTTTCTCTATAACTTTAATATTTAATGATCTTAACAATAAGTTATATTTCTGTCTTATATTCATTGTTTCAGTTTGTAGATTTACATAGTCAACTATTATATTGTTAGGGTCTATAATAGGATTTTCAGAAAACTCTATACTTCCTATGACTTTCATTACTGCGTTATAATTATTTCTAAAATCTTTTTCAGTCTGAAATAAATCATCAAAATGTTTAAGTCCATGCAGAACAGATGCATGATTCTTATCAAAATATTTTGCTATTCTTATATAAGTAATGTTTAAAACATCTCTACATATTTTATAGGCAATCCTTCTTGCATCAACATTTTCCCTAATCCTGTTTTTAGCCATTGGGTCTGCTTTGGTTACAACTGCTACTGCATCACAAATAATTTCAATATCATTGTTAAGTGTCCTCATTTCTTTCTCTTTAAAGTGGTTTGTATTATTATTCATTCGATCTTTTTTTTATGTGATGTTAGGTAACTTGTTATTTGCTCCATCATCTAACAAATCCCATAACATTTGTTTTCCTTTAATGCTATGAAACATGTTGTTTATAAATTGTTCGTCTGTCCCGTTAGGAAACATCCCTCTAATCTGTGCTTTTAATTCCTCGTCTTTTTTACTTAAATGGCTCATCTGTTTGTCTGTTTAAAAATTCTTTGTTTTCATCTTCCTCTTTTATTCTCTCAACCTCACACATATAATTTGATGTCTCGTCTATCAACTCTTGTACTTCTTTAAGTTGTGTTGAGATTTCTTTTAAGTATGGCAATGACCTTTCGGGATTGAACTTGTATTTTCTAGATATTGTGTCCAGAACATTTTGTTTTAAAAATTTACCCATCTTTATATTAGTCGCCATAATTATGAATTTAGTTTTTGAAATTGTATAGTTAAATTTTGTTTCCAATGGTCAGCATCTTTTTCATACTCCTCTAGTATTTTATTTACCAATGGTATCTCATCTATTCCAAGTCTTGATATCTTGTCTAACATTTCATCTGTATGAGTCTGAAGATTGGTTAGAAATTCCTCATCATTATTAAACATCGTCTCAATGAATCTTGAGTTTTGTTTTTCCAATTCTAGTTGTGCTTGTTTTACTTTAAACTTTAATGATTGTCTAAATACTCTAGTATCTTCCAACTCGTCTAAAGACTCTAATAAAAGTTGTGCGTAAAAACTTGCTTTCACAACTGCAACATAAGTTTGATCTTTCATCTTAATAAATTATGCGATACTTTGATTATTATAAAACATATCCACGCAAGTATCATCAACGTGAATATGTTTTCTCCTATACTATTTTTTCTTTTCACTTTCTTTAAGTTATAATTTGATTAATTATATCTTCTACTTCGTGTTCATTTACTACCATATCTGTATCATCAGCAATGTTGACATATGCAACATCAGAATCCTCTCTTAGTTGGCATATAAGATTTGTCAAACCTCCATATCTTGTCATAATTGATTTAAGTACTAGGTCGTGTTTATTACTTTCCATATTATATAGTTTTAAAGTTTTTAATAAATTGTATTACTTCTTTGTACACTCCATTTATATCGCAGTCAAGGGTATTGTACCTTAATTCTTCTGTGGCGAAATCTAAACCATCTAGTTCTATTGTCATAAGTACGTTCCTAACTACCGGCATCAGCCAATCCCAAGAGGAATGGTATTGTAGTTCATTGTCTTTACATGACTCTAAGATATCAGTATCTCCGTATGCATCGGGAGTTGTAGTTTTTAATACCCAATCATTTCCATTAGGATTATACGCTTCTTCAACGCCCATAAACTCTGCTATTAACTTGTTGTTTTCTGTACTCATATATCAGTTGTTTTTGGATATTTCAATTTCAGCCCATCTATCTCCTATTCTGAAATCAGACTTCATTGTTTCTAATTTACTACGGAGTTCTTCCTCTGAATATTTACTACTTACAATGTCGTAGTAGATTAAATTTTCTACGGCATCTTCTATTTCTAGGTTGTTTTCATTGCCGTACTTTCTTGTCATCCCATCACTATAATGGTAGATGTTGAACGTGTTTTCTGTACTCATAATTCTCTCTGTTTATTCCACACATTTAGTGTGTTGTTAATTAATGTTTCGTACTCATCAAATTTATCATTATAAAAGTCTTGTGCTTCTTTGGAAAAAACTTGAATACTTTGTTCTTCCCAAACCCCGTGTCCGTATTCCTCTACCCAAGTGTCTGCTCCAAAATTCATTTCCGTAATCTGTGTAGCCATTTCATCTACACATTCAAGAAATTTACTATCGCTTACTAATATTTTATTGTTTTGCATATTATATAGTTTTGAGTTCTTTGACATAATCATCAACGCAATGGTGTTCCATAACATCGCCATCATTATCTACGATATCATAACAACACTTATCACAAGTCTTGTACTCTTTGGTGTGCGTGTTTAAATAGTCGTCATGTATTATCTGATAAGCATATTGCTCAATATAAGTATCTGAGAAATCAGCATATCCATTTGTCATCTTACTCCAACTCCAATCATCCTTATCGTAATTAATCAGTTTTTGGATCACTTTTGTTTTGTAAATAACATATGCTATTTCTGGGATCACAGAATTTGCACTTTCTATGTTATCAGATGGCATTTCTTGATGAGGTTGTTCTAACCTTATCCTTTCCCAAGTTCTAGCAACATGAATCAGTATGATGTCATGTATTTCTTTGTCTTTAATCATATTATATAGTTTTATAGTTTTTATTATTAAATTCTTCGCAAAAACCCTCTGCTTCTTTTTCGGTTTTAAAATAAGACCAATCTGTCCCACATTCTAAAAATTCTCCATCTTGGGCATACACATCTAAACAAACTCCATAAGGTCTATCCCCATAATGTTCATCGCCTACCATATCAAAATCAGAAACTCTTGTTGCTTTTAGTTGAAAGTTGTTTTCCATATTATATAGTTTTAACATTTTCGTATTTATCAATTAGACTTTCTAATTGTTGTTCGGAGTATGGTTTAGGTAATAGTTTAGTATCAACATAACCAACTAAATAAGTTCCTCCACCATTTCCATCATTCCAAATAACAAGACTCTTTATATTAGTTTTACATTCGTATCCTAAACCTCTGCGAGTTTCAAAATACCTTACTGAAGTGACTTTTAATTCTCGCATAGTGTTTCTGTTTTATAGTTGATAAATTCTACTACTGATTTGTATGCAAAAGATATATCTTGATTGCATATACCCTCATAAATATTTTTAATTGTAGTGTTAGATATTTCTTCACTTTGTTCTGCCTCTCCTATTAAACACACCTCAATTACCGGCATCAGCCAATCCCAAGAGGAATGGTATTGTAGTTCATTAATCCTTTCAACCTTGTAAGTACTACTTGGTAAACCCTCGCTACCTTTTACGCAAAGGATACTTGATTGCCCTATTGTTTGTGGTAGGTTAATTAAATTTGGTACACTTGATTTTATGCCACCCATAAATTCTGCTATAAGTTTATTGTTTTTCATATTATATAGTTTTAAAGTTTTCCATTATAAATGTCCACCAATCTTTAAATCAGGACAATCATATCTCCATTCAGAATCAGACTCTGCTTCATCCATTCCTTCATAGTCGTACAAGCCTGCTCCAAAATCAAACTCAGATTCGGACATTTGTTTGTCCATCTTATCGACCCATAAATGTTCGTTGTCGTTGACATAATCTTGAATGTCAAACTCATCGACATCGTTAGGTATTTCTATTTCTATCTCAGCAAATTTGTGATAGACACTTCGTTGTTGAATTTTTACTTTCATATTATATAGTTTTAATGTTATCGTATTGAAAATTTTATTTGTCCATCTTTTATACATTTATAACCACCATAAACCGATTCCTCTGTTTTTTCCTCTACCTTATCTATCAATTCCCAATGAGAAAAACCTTGATTTCTAGGTATTGGATAATAAAACCTTTCTATACCAATTTCTGCTTTTTGTTTTGCGATCTCTATTATAGACCACACGTGTTTTTTGAAATTAATCTCTTGTTGATTTTTGTTTACTTGAATTTTCATATTATATAGTTTAAATAATCTGCATTATTGCATTGTGGATAGGGAGGAATCGAACACTCCCTAAGTACCATACTATCCTAATTCTTTATTTAATATTATTTTTTATAATTCTATATTTTTAAATACAAAGTCGTGTATAAATTCATCATCTAAACCTAAACCCCATTCAAAGTTTTCCGGAGGATTGCTTACGAAATTATTTGCTATCTTATAAACCTTGTCAAAATTTTCGTCTACATTACCCTTAAATATTTTCATCTCAAAAATCTTTGCAGTTACATAAGTTATATCTTTTGTTATTTCTTCGATGTTGTCTATTCTATTAATCATATTATTATATTTTACATTTAATTGTTTATACATTTGATAATCCATACCTATTTTTTCTAAAATGTATTGTGTTGTTTCGCCATCTAAATCAGCAGATTTTAGTTTACTTATTAATCCTTTAATTAGTTTATTGTTTTCCATAACCTCCTCCACAACATAGTAAGAGTCAAGTTCTTCCTCTTGGTCATCTTGTGTGCCATCTTCATTATATATTACAGGAAATGTCTCATATAAAAATGACCAACCATCTTCTCTATCTTTAAATGATCTTTTTGGGAAACAATGGTTTCCAAATTCGTCTTCTATTATCCAACTCATATTATATAGTTTTAATTATTGTCTTTTTCTATTCTTTCAATCTCTTCTATTTCTTTTTCAAACTTATCTGCGACCATCTCTTCAGCAAAAGCGAAAGCAAATTCACTATCACGATTATAGTTTTTCATTAATCTAAATTGGTAGTCGTAGTCATCTAAACTGCCATAATAAACATCTCCATTTTCCTCTTCGGATATAAAATCTTCTTCTGTTTCATCCCAATTTGAGTAAGCGATTGCATCTTTCATTAAATGCTCTTTATCTTCAATCTCTTCTAAGTATTCTTGGTATGTAAGTGGAGTCACATCATTCACATTACAAAGAATCTTAAAAGCATAAACATTTTTGGTTTCCCATACTTGATAACTACCACAATTGTCATCATAAGTTTCCCAAAAATATCCATCTCCATTAGTCTCGTTACCATCTTTTTTAAACCATTCTAAAGGCTCTCCGTTGTAGTTTTTTTGGTCAGAATATCTTTGAATAGTATCAGTATCGCCTTGATTCTGTTCTACGCATCTTTTGTATGCCCATTTTAATGCTGATTTGCGATAGTCAAATTGTTTTGTGTCTACTCCATTTTCGGAAGAGTATCCATCTCCGTTCCAAGTGTCAATTACAATGTATTTTTTCATATTATATAGTTTAAATAATGTGGGCAGTATTGCCCTTTACCACCAAAACCTCGCACATTTCTGTGCAAGGCGTTAGCGATTGGTTAGTTTGCTTATGATACTAGCGTAGCAAACTTGTTAAAGACCTTTTGGTCTAGTCTCTGAAGACCTCCAACGTACTTAGATTCTTCTCTAGTTCTATCTGAGCCACCTTTGTGAGTTGTGTAGTGTGTTACACCACTAAATAATCCCCATAGCGTATCGCCCTTGTAAGACATCTCTTTAACGATAGATTGCACCAAGTCTGAAGTCTGATTCAACTTTCTAGTAGAATACTGCTCACGTGCTTTAGTTTCGCCCATATTAACATCAACACCGGTAATTAGATTGATTGTCTCGTTCACTTGTTTTTGGGTGACCTTGTAATCAGTCATAGAAGAGAATATCTCAAATAAAGACTTATCGGCTTTTTCCATATTCTCTATAATACGTAGAGACCTAGAGATAGCATCTCTCATATTACGTGTGTGACGTACAGAGTTCTCTAATTCTTTACTGATAGCACTAAATTGATTTGCACAAGAAATAGTTGTACCGGTTGTTCCCCATCGTAATGAGGTAGAGCCATCGTGTGAATTGATAGCAGTTGCTTTTCTAGTGATTGTATCATCGCCAATTTTAACGGGATTTAAATCAACTTGCAACATCACTTTTCTACCACCTTTAAACTCTGCACCATTTGAGATAGGCTGACCAATAGCATCAGCAATTTCCAATACAAGTTCAGCAAGTTCAGAGTTCTGAAAAGTTTCGTATTGGTCTGTGAATGCTCCAAAACAATCGTTGTTGTCTGTTCTTACTACACCATAGAAACCACTATCGTGTTGTGCAAATTTTTGAGTGAAAGCATCAAATTTAGTTTCAAATTTTAAAGGGAATTTTTCAACGTTCCAATCAAGATTAAACTTGTGAAGTAATTGTTGTGCTTGAGTTGGATTCACGTGGTCGGTGTGAATGTTTGTTAGTTGACCATTTTCGTTTACATACATAATATTGTATAGTTTAAATTATAATTAATCAATATTGACTAAGACCTCTTGCGAGGTTTCGACCATAAGGTCTCATCAGTTAGCCTAATTGTGTTGTGTAATCATAAATTAATTGAATTTGATTTTTCAAAGATAATTTTGCTTCTTTGGATTCAATATTCGTTTCGTAATAGTGTTGTAAATAATCTTGAATCAATCTTCTTTGTTTGTCTGTAATTTTCATAATATTGTATAGTTTAAAATATAATTAATCAATATTGACTAAGACCTCTTGCGAGGTTTCGACCATAAGGTCTCATCAGTTAGCCTATGATAATGTTCCATACTTATTAACTGATGTCAAGCCATCTTGCATTGAAAGTGAATACCCCTCATTTATAAGATTTTTAATTACAGATGCACAACAATCTTTGATTCTTATAGTGTATTCAGTAACACCTAAGTTACCTATAGAGTTGCCAAATTGTGCATCACTACCGAGAGGCTTATTAATAAAAAGTTGTGTTGAATGGTTTTTTGCGATGATTCCGATTGCAGTAACAAATTGTTTTGAGTTCATATTATTTAGTTTAAATTATTGATATTCAGTTAATTAGCGTTCTATATGGTGCATCACAACCGATGAACGATGGTGCAATATACTATTTTATTTTATTAACATCCTAATGTGGATAACGTTTTTTTTGCAAAATCATCTCTGTTACCTATAAAACCTAGAGAAAAAAATATTTCGCACAGATGTTCAATTGGGGGCGACCATATCATTGTATTAAATCTCTATAGGGTAAAGACAATTCTATATAAGAGTATATAGTTTTAAGAGTTCGACTTTAGTTGCGTTAGGTCTAACTATATAGTATGCTATAGATTTCAAGGTAGTTCAATTTGCTACAGAAGTTTGGTTTTGATGTGTGCCATCTTTTACCATACAAATTGATTGCATATTGTTTGACATTTATTTTCTGTTGTACTGATAAGTTTGACCAATTATATTTTTTCATACTGCAAACATAAAATGCATTGTTGCACATTTTCTGCACACATTTTATAGGGTAAAAAAATGAATTTGAACGTGACCGAAATT
>Ga0206127_1002583_pt1 | contig 17723 bp, 24 predicted proteins | sample Helgoland_Spring_6_FD_148646 | JGI IMG/M metagenome (GOLD analysis project Ga0206127, IMG submission 148646) | Pelagic subsurface seawater microbial communities from Kabeltonne, Helgoland, North Sea - Helgoland_Spring_Bloom_20160419_1 | ecosystem: Environmental > Aquatic > Marine > Epipelagic ...
TATATTGAATACCTTTTACATCATCTATTGGACACTTATCTTCATCATAGTCTTTCAAAGCCCAGACATAGTAAGTATCAGACTGATTGTTCTTCATAGTAATAGCTGTCACAGGATGAGCAGCCTCTGCTACGAAGGGGAATCCATCTTCTGAATGGACCTCAATATCTAATGATGTAATGTTTACTTTAGACTTATCAAATGCAATCTCACCACGAAACTTATCAGTAATAAACTGAGTAACGTAGTTAGTCATACCGTATATGGGAAAGTTGTCTACATCTGAATACTTCTTTACGAAGTCTCCTGCATCTCTCATTGAATCAAAGTCAATGGGTTGTACAGGTTTGTTCTTTAGATTATTCCATCCAGTCTCTTTATCGGTAGCTACAAATAGAGTTGGCTCAAATTTAATCTTCTGATTAAATCTCTTGCCGTCTCTAAAACCCCGATACATTATATTGTTACCGTATCGATTAACACTTGTGTAAAAGTTCATATGATTCCTCCTAACCTACACGTATTAACAGTATACACCAAAAAGGTAAAGGGGGCAACAGCCCCCCTTGATTTTTTATATTTTTTATGACTTTACAAGTCTTCTGTCTTAGTTAGCATTAGATATTTTGCTTCTTCATGGTAACCCATTCTAGCAAGTTCTGATGCTGCTCTTGCTTTCCCTACTGATAGGAAGAAGCTGTTAAATCCACTAAAGAGTCCACCAACTGGTGCTAAGGCAAATTTCATTACTGCTTCAGTCATTAGAAACGTCTCCTTATATCGTCATGCTTATGATGAGCGACACTCCAGATGTCTCCACGACATAGACCAATATCAGTTAAGTCTGCATCAGATAGTTTATTCAACTCTCTAATAGTTTGCTTAGCTTCTGAAATTTCCTTGCGTGATGTTCGTAGATCTTTAAATAAATCAAACAGAGCTTTAACTGCGTTCTGTAAGAAGTTGGCTTGTAGTAGTATTAGTTGTGTCATTGTGATTCCTCGTTTGACCAATATTGATTTTACGAGGACGCATTTCTTCTGGAATAACATACTTCAATTCAATTGCTAGTATCCCATCCTGAATATCTGCTCCGTTTACATTTACATGTTCGGACAGCCTAAAGGTTCGTTTAAATTTCTTTGTCGAAATGCCACGATGGATAAATTCTCTCCCTTTAGAAACGTGTTCCCCCATTACTGTTAAAGTCCTATCTTTAACCTCAACATTAATTTCTTCTTTTGTAAATCCCGCAATAGCAAGTTCGATGAGATATTCTTCATCACCTGATTTAATAATATTGTGTGGGGGGTAGTGGTCTTGAGCATGTTTAGCAGTGAACTCTAGTTCATTGAATAGATGGTCAAAACCCACAAAAGATGAACGTGGGAATAGTGTTTGTAAGCCTGTCATTGTTATCTCCTTTTGAGCAAGCAAGATTGTGTTGTGATCGGATCATTCCGCATCACAGTACTATATATACTATCTTTGACTTCAGAAGTCAACAGATAATTTTATTTATTTCCAATGTTATATTTTGGACAGAGTTCCCATTGAGCTTTTTCTTTGAATGGGATAATCTTAATTTGACGTAGAGGAGCACAAGTCAGCTCTTGCTTGATTTGTATCTCAACCAAACCCCAATCGCTTAACAATGTAGCAATTGTATTTCTACGTTCTAAATCATTTGCTTCTAGATTGGCTTTCTTACCATCTAGCATAAACAACTCTTTAAAGTGTACAATGAAGTACCTACCTTGCTTATGCAAGATGTGGCAGGACTGGAACAGTTTCTTATCTTTACGGGAGGCTACACCTATCCGTGTAAGCGTTTCTCTAACCTTCAAGAAGTCATCTGGTTCGTTAAGAACCACTTCCAACATATCTTGAGGTTGCCATTCAACAATGTTATTTTCTTCCACCTTTACTCACCTTCTGTATTATTATAGTTATCTGTTCAGGTGACAGAAGAGAGAATACTTGTTTGGCTTTTTCATTGCTGTATCCATAGTATTGCTTAATCGCTTCAATATCACTAACCTGTTCAGGTTTCATCCATTTTGAAAACCTTTTACGCTTTCGTATGATATTTATAAGAAAATGATATTGGAGTTTATTGGCTGTGTGATGATACTGATTCATCACATTAGCAAAGCCTACAGTGTCGGGGAAGTAGCTTAATGAACGATTTACCATAAAACCATTGTAAGACTTCTCAGTTAGGTCATCGACCATAACATCTTTCTTAGAATGATTGATACTATTTAAGAATTCAAATGGACTCATTACAATGCCTGCACAATCGTCTGTAGACGCATAACGTCCATAGAGATATCAGCAGAAGGATCATGAGCAACAAACTTATCAGCAAGCCCATCGGGGTAAAAGTTATCACGAATGTTATGACCAAAAGTCAACCCATTGATAAGACTAACTACCTCACGGAACTTCCAGTATGCATACGGCATAGTGTTGCCAGATGATTCACATAAGGAAATCAATAGAGGTTGATCTAATGTAGCACGACGAGTGAGTACCCAGTCTACATTATCAATAGCGTTAGAGGTAAAGAACTCAAATGTCTTTGTGATCGATACATCTTCAGAAGAAGGCTTTAGCATAGCCTGAGCTTCTTTATTCTGTTTACTCCACCACTCAAGAGTGTCCTTATCAATAACACGGTTATGTGCCTTAACTTGTTCCTCCACATCATACTTGATAGTATCACAATAGTCAAGCAGTTCCTCGTACGTGTAAGGTTCTGTGGTAAAGCGATCAGTATCAAAGTTCAACATAGCTAAACTAACAGCTACACCTTTATTCACATCGAGAGATAATGTCTCGAAATCATATATTATACATTTCATTTGAAGGTCACCTGTGCCATAATTTCTGTCATGCAAGCAACTGTATTCAACTCGTGATCAGCTACAAACGCATCTTTATATTGATAGTCAGCAAGAATGATTACAAGCTGAGGTATGCTTTGAGGATCCACATGATCCATCATATTATCATACAACCCGCGAAAGATTGCACTTGTATCCATATCTAGGTTATCAACAACCCATCTACGCATAGCTTTAAAGTTCTTTTCTTTTAGGGTCGCCACGAGCTCAGATATATTATTAGAGCTACTAGTCCCAGCGCTACTAGCGTGAATTCCGACATTTCCAATGGCATTACGTTGTCCTTCGTTTATCACTCGACGCCAGTCAGGCGCATGTTTCATTATCAGATCAGCCACAGCCTTTGGTTCAAAGGTAACAGCTTCTTGTTCAAGGATTGTTGTAAACCGTTTAAAGAATTGACCAGCAAGATCGGCTAGGTCTTTCTTAGAAGTATTAAACTCATACACACCACAACGTGAGTGTAAAGGTTCAATGATTCTATTCTTAAAGTTACAAGTAAGAATGAATCTACAGTTATTAGAGAACTCCTCAATAAAGCCACGAAGAGCTGGTTGTGTAGATTGAGGGTTAAGATAGTCAGCCTCATCTAAGATTACAACCTTGTATCCTCCTTGAAGAGATACAGAAGAAGCAAACTGCTTGATCTTGCCACGTAGAGTTTCAATGTTACCCTCTTCGGATCCATTGACAATAATATAATCAAGACCAAGCTGATTGCACATAGCTTTCGCTACAGTAGTCTTTCCAAGCCCAGCAGTACCGGTAAGCAACATATTAGGTAGCTCACCTGTCTTTACAACAGCTTGGAAAGTATTCTTTAGTTCGGTAGGGAGTATAGTATCCTCAATAGTCTTAGGACGATACTTCTCTACCCACAGGAAATCTTTTGACATAGTAACCTCATTATATAAATTATTATTGTATCACATTTAGGTTAAAAGGTCAATTATGAATCAGCAGCTGCATCCTGTTGATATGCTTCAGCGAGTTGAATAATCTGTAATGATTGATCCCGCAACTGTCCGATAGTTGATAACTCTTCGCCCTTAAACGCTCCACGTTGTGTTAGTGCGTCAATCACAGCTACTGTACTACGTGCAATCTTATTAGATAGATCGTAGATTTCTGAGTGAGTTTCTTTTGTTTCTTTAGCCATTGTATATGTTCCTGTATTACAGTTTAAAGTCTGATGTTTTTTCACATGCGATCCAATACTTTAGATCCATGTCTGCGTCTAAGCTAGTAAATTGAGAGATCAGCTTAGTAGAGATTTCAACCTTATAGTCACTAGCAATTAGTTTAAGGTTAGAGATATCAATAATGAAGTTACAATCAGAGAGAGTAGTTTCACCATCAACATCGATAGAGTATGTATTAGATGTAGAGTTATCTGGATCAATAATAGCTAGATTAATCAATCCGTTTATGAATCTAATAGACATCTGAGAATGACCCAGAGCACCCGCTGCTCGCTTGAGGTTATTCAGTGTACCCAGATCTAATGAGAATGTCACATCAGGTTCTGGCATTTTAATTGGTTTAGTTGGACTAGTCAACATCTCTGTATCAGAGAAGAAGTATTTAATCTGAGCTCGTCCTGTACTATCACCAATCAATAGATGCTCGGGTTCAAATCTTACCCGAGGGCTATCAACTAGTCCTAATACATTCAAGAACTCTTGTAGATCGTATATACCGAACTTCTGAGCAAAAGTCTCAGAGACGGTAGCTTGTCCAAGTACGTTCTTAGCTTCAGCCATAGTCATAATAGTGTTACCAGGTTTGATAACAACATTACTGTTAACTGTAGCAAAGTTCTTCAACACTTGCATAGTAAAATTGGACAGTTCCATTTTAGTTTCCTTTTATTTTGGAGAAGTTTTTCTCCTTATATACTTCTATCTTGTTAGCAAACTTGCCTTCAAGAACTTCACCTTTATGAGATATCACAAACACATTGGTATCGCTTCCAAGAGTATAGATGATTTTCATTAGATTGTCAACACCTTCATGGTCTAAAGATGAATCAAATGTCTCATCTAAGATTAAAAGATTAGTTGACACAGAGTTCTTCATATTGGCGATCTGCCGCCAAGTGAATAACAATGCTAGATCGATACGTTGCTTCTCACCTTCAGAGAACGATGCATAAGAAAAATCATCACGGAAACGTGAGCGAATAGTCTCATTAAAGTTCTCATCAAGATTGAAAGAAACAAAGAAGTCGAGTATCTGTAAGTACTGATTACACAGCTTATTGATTACAGGTACATACTGCTTTACAATCTTAGTTTTAATTCCTGTGTCTTTAAGCATAGCGCCTACGACAAGGTTATAGTTATACTGCTCGTTCAAGGATAGTTTACGTTCTGTAGTAGAATCACCATCTGCCCTCAAATTATCTAACTCAGCTTGAGCTTGATCCATATCAACACTGTTAGCTAGCTTATCTAACTCAGCTTGTGTTCTACCAATAGCAGAATTGAATTGTGATATAGATTGGTTGTTTGCGTGCATCTCACTCTGCCATTCACGACACTGCTCAATGATCACATTAGCTGCTTGTAGCTTCTCTGTATTAGCTTGTACAGCTTCTACTGCTTGATCTATAGCTATCTGTAACTCACGTGACTTCTCTTTACCATCTAGTATATGTTGCTCCTTTGTCTCTTCTGTAATAGATTGAGTACATGTAGGACAAGTATCGTTTTGTTCAAAGAACTTAACATCTTTTACTATCTTCTTGGCATCTGCGTTAAATTTAGCTTTGAACTTTTCAAGCTCAGAGATCTTAGCAGACGATTTGGAAGACTGTTCAGTCGCATCAGGAAGCGAACCCTCAACATTAGTAGAGAGTTCCTCATTCTTAGTTTGAGCAGTCTCAACTTCTGATTGAATATCTGATATGAGTGCGAGCTTCTCTTCACGTTGCCCAGAGTTAATAGCTTTGATATCTCTGATATACTTTTTCTGGCTCTCTATCTTAGTTTTGTTAACCTCGATAGTGTGGGTAGCATCTTTGATCTCCTCACGTAGACCAGACTGTTGTTCTTTCAATATGTTATTCATCTTAGAGAATACATTGATGTCCAGAAGATCCTCGATTACTTCACGCCGATGATTATTACTCAACTGCATGAATGGGATAAAGGAGGAGGAACCCAATACAACAATCTGATGGAAGCTTTTATGGTTCAACTTCAGAATGTTCTGCTCGAGGATCTTCTGGTACTCTTTGGCATGCGATGATTGGTTTATCATCGTGCCGCCTTTCCAGATCTCAAAGACGTTTGGCTTAATGCCACGAACAATCTTATATTCAGATCCGGATACTTGGAAAGTAACTTCTACAACAGCACTCTTTTTATTGATGCTATTGACTAGTTGATTCTTTCCAATATTTCTATGAGCCTTGCCAAAGAGGCCAAAGCTCAATGCGTCAAGCATAGTGGACTTACCAGCACCATTGTGCCCAACAATCAATGTCGACTTATTATTATCTAACGCAATCTCACACCAGCTAGTGCCAGTGCTAAGAAAGTTCTTCCATCTTAATGTTTTAAATATTATCATGCTATCTCAAAACTCTGTGCTTCTGTCATTAAGTCAGACATCTGCTTTTTAATCCGATCTTTGTCCAGATCAGTTTCAACAGCGTCTATATAACTATCCAGCAAAACGGATGTGTCGTCAACAGATACTTCGGAGTCCTCAACATTATCTCCAATAAACTCATTGAAGTTTTCTGCTATCTTCAACTCAAGTATCTTACGATTCTGTATCCTATCGATAAACCTATCAAAGGTATATTGATCAGACTTGTTAATTACCTGAACTTTAACCATACGTCCATCAACATCTGATAGATCATAATGAAGGTAATCAGTTGCAGTATCATCATACCTAATACGTTGGAAAAGAGTATGAGGATTGTGAATAGCATCCAAGTTACGAGTCTCAGTATCAAGAACATGAAAGTACTTCTTATCATGAGCATCTGCCCAAGAGAATTCCATCTGCGATCCAAGGTATGTTACATTATCTTGTGTTGACTTTGTATGGAAATGTCCAGAATAAACAGCCTCAAATCTGTTAAAGATAGATCTATTAATCCCATGCTCACACTTGATACCAGGTAACATAGTATACCCAATGATGTCAAAGTGACCACCAATAATATCACACTTAGCATTGGCAAGAAAGTCGTGTGCTTCCTTTTCGTTTTCATCATTAATCCAAGGAACAAGACCCATCTTCAATGAGCCATACTCCATTACAGTAGGCTTGTGTACAATAGTAACTTCATTCATATAATGACCCAACAGCTCTTTCAAGCTGTTCAGCTCATTTGTGTTCTTATAGAATGTGTCATGGTTACCACAGATGATGTCCATGGTAATGCCATAGTCTCTTAGCTTCGCAAGAAAGAACTGGCGGTTACGGTTAAGAGCACGGAAGTTAATAAACTTCCTGTTATCGAAGTAATCACCAAGGTGAACGATATGATGAATATCATGTTCCAAAAGATAAGGAAAGAATACATCAGTAAAGAATTTCTCCGCATTATCGAGAAATATGTCAGAACTATTGCGGACACCAAGATGAGTGTCATTAAGAAGGGCTATTTTCATAATCAAGTATATTCCAGTTAGGTGTGTAACCTAGCCTCAGCAGAGGCTCGATATCAGCTTTTGTAGACTCACGTTCACCATTAGGGTTCTCATCAACATAGTCACCTTTGTAGCCCATTACTTTTGCTACTTCTCTTACCGGTACAACGTGTCCCGTACCAATATCCACTACTTTCTGTCCAACGTCAACAAAATTATTCATTAAAATCCAAATAGCTTGCATAATATCATCAACGTGAACAAAGTCTCGATAATGATTGTTGTTGATATATGTTACATCGTTACGTTGTAGTTTCTTAAACAACATATCATCGCGGCCAGGCCAGATAGTATGAAACCTCATGCCAATAGCAGGATAGTCTTCACATTGAATCTCATTCATCTTCTTAGTTGTGGCATATGGATTACCCCACCACTCATAAGCATTAGATGAAGATGCATATAAGATACGTTTAGAGTTGCTTTCAGAAAAGGCTAACATCTCTCTTGTACCATTCACATTGTTATCATAATACAACTCAGGTTGCTCAAATGATACACGGACACCAGCTAGAGCAGCCAAGTGTATAATATAATCAAATTCTAGACCTTCGTACTTTGCCCAATCTTGTCGAGATCGGATATCCTTATCTTCACCAAATTCGTATACTGTACAGTCATTATTTTTTAGGAACTTAACTAGGCGACTGCCTACCATCCCATCTGAACCAGTAACTAATACTCTCATTATTCATCCTCCATAAAGTTTCCAAGATCTGAATCTACAAGAATTGTCCTCTTCTTGCGCTTCTTCTCTTCAGTAGCATACATCTTAATATCAGTATCTTTTTCTTTGATTTTATCAATACGATCTTTTAGTGTATCAACAAATGCTTGAATAGCTTGAGTTGCTTGTACATCAGCATGATCTGTAGTTGTGTATTGTTCTAATCCACTTTGTGATAGATACTTAATCTTTACATCTTGTTGCTTTTTCTCTTTAGCAATCCTACGGAGAAATGCATACCACGAGATCTGTGTGAAGTAAGCAAATGCATTGGGATTGCCTGTGCGTGTAGCTACTTCTATATTGTAGTTCTCAATAGCTTTGAGACAGTTCTCAACTGCATCCATAACCATCTCTTCACGATATGTGTATCGGATAAAGTTAGACTTATGAGACAAGCCTTCTGAGATCTTCAGAAAGCATTGAGCAATATAGTCTGTTACTACTGGTAGGGGGGTTTCGTCTTCTTTTGCTTTTTTTACAATGGTACAATAATCTACAACAGCTTGAGAGAACTCTTTGTTGTTAACATAATGTATGCTTGCTCGTTTGGTTCTAGCCATGATATAGTCCTTCGTCATTTAATATAGTATAGATCAAAAATAATAATGAGACAACAGCTAATTTAACTGTTGACCAATTCCGGTTATGTATGTATAATAAGGTGTAGCCTTTGTTGGGGGCAGCATATCTACTTAACAAGAAATCCAATTCGAGGATCGTCGAGTTCTCCATTAGCATCATCATATGCATTAATGAACTCAAATCCGTAGGTTTCCATATACACTTTCTTAACACCTAGATCTGATGCCCACACTGGAATCATATGATCATAATCTGGGTCTGGTGATAAACGTAAATGAACTTCAATAGGTTTATCATTTATAAACTCTACATTCAAATGAGTAACACCTTCACCCAATTGTTTGAAGTGATGTGATAGTGTAGGTATATAGTCTGTTTTTTTCCACTCGATAAATTTGCTTAGATTATCTAATGTATTAAAACCTTCCCAAGAGTTGATACCAATCCAAGAACCTCCTATATGAGAATCTGGTTGCCATCTATAGTTAACAGAGTATTGTTTACCTTCAATGTAATCACACCAGAAGTAACCTGCAGGGACTGATCTATAATCACCCTTCTCCAGTTCTTTTACTTCTGCTCCAACACCCATCCCAGCTAAGTTATATATGGGTCTTACAACATATCTACCAGTCTCAGGTATCTCTGTACTACATGGACCACATCGATATCCCATTAGTTCACTCAACCACAATTTGTTGAACCATTTACGGTGTTGGGGATATTTTAAATAAGCATCTGCATCTTCCATTAGTGTAGCTTATCCTTATCAAATAGAGGAACAATGTTATCTTCTGCATCTGGATCTTCTTCTTCATCGGTAGCATTTCGATATAGACTCTTCAACATTTCTATTTCTTGTTCATCATCTTCTCTCGTGGGACCCATTTCATTCTCAATAGCTTTTTCATATTGAATAACCAATTGTTTATCTGGTTTAGCCTCACCTACAATGTGTGAATAGTTTAGCAGTTGAAAGTAATCTGAGTTAAGTTGAAATGACATCCAGGGTCTTAATGAATAGTATCTGAATCCAGAATCTACTTCTTCTGAACGGACAATCATCATCGCGTCCTTAATAACAATGTTTATATCCTCACCCTCAGGTTCTTGGAGTACGTTTACAATTATTTCGTCACCATTAGATAACTTAAATTGAGTGAAGCTTGTCATTTGATATCCACCTTTACAATCTCATAATTAAATTCTTGTTTCTCATACATCTTAACACGCTCTGCAGAATGCATCAATGTAAAGTTATTTCTTTTACCCCAATGTAGATCATCCGCTACGTCAAACAACTTAGTAGTTACGCCATTATCTGATTGACGGAGACCACGACCAATACTCTGTAGAACTTTAATCTGAGACTTACTTGGAGAAGCAAATATGATATTGTGTAAGTTACGAATGTTAATTCCTGTGCTGAATGTTCCTAACGATGCAACTATAATAGCATTGTTCTGCTTTTCAACAATCTTACGAATTGCCTCTCTGTCTGATGTTGCTGTATCACCCGATACAAAGAACACCTTCCGTCCCTGCTCTACCTTGTTATTTATAAGGTCGTAGAGAGGCTTGCCATGAGCGTCCACACGTTGATATAAGACAAGAGTATTTCCCGTAGCAGATATAGCCAAATTGCGAATGAAATTATTACGAGACTCATTTCCAATAATGAAGTTAATTTCATCTTGATAAGTTTTCTTTCCAAAGTTTTTCCTTACTTCCTCTGAATAATTCATTAATAGAACTTTAATATCTAATGCCGCAAGGGTCTCATCATCTTGTAGTGCTTTGGTGGTTGTGACTTGATATACAGGGCCAAAGAGCCCCTCTAGTACCAACTTGTGAGTCAGAGTACCATCTAGTGTCCCTGTAAACCCGTAACGATACTTTGCTTCTGTGGCTTTGTTCATAATTGATGATAACGACTTAGATTTAAAACCATGACACTCGTCACCCAGGATCATACCAAACTGTTCGAACCACTTTTTGGGTAACTTATAAATAGATTGCCATGTACTAATAATGATGGCAGCATCTGTGTCTTTATCTTTGCCTGAATATATCTTATGCATTCCACGTGCATCTTGACCATAATCAACAAAATCTTGATGCATTTGTTCAACAAGTGACGTTGTTGGTACAATTACCAATACTCTACCTGCTTTTGGATGACCCACACCATTAGCAATATATTGTAACCAATACTTAGCTATGAGATAAATTATAAATGATTTACCTGAACCTGTAGGAGATAATAGAATTGCTCGAGATCGTTTTAGGGCTGTTTCAATGGCATCGTATTGGTACTCTCGAGGCTGAAATGGAAGCTTTGCGTCTGCAAGTAAATCAGGTAGTGATTGAAGAACGGATTGACTATCCGGAACCGGTAGACCATAATCAGACTCTTCTGTGTCAAGAGAATATGATCGCTCAGCTGCAAACTTTATTAAATAAACATATAGCCCAGCAGAGAGCTCTCCAGTCATGCGATTGAATAGCTTTATCTTACCATCCCAAACTTTATTCTTGTATGCAGGCATAAACTTATACCCTGGAACAAAAAATGAAAAGTAGTCGCTGATCTCAGCTGCTAAGCCAGGTTCAACATCAACATATAACATACTATAATCTTTTAGTCTACATACAATATCAACCACCGGCTTCGAACTGCCTCCATTTAATAATATTACCAATCGTCTGATGACGCCAGTTCAGATTATTAACTATTTCATTAAGAGTATCTATCATAGTTTTTATATACTGTATTTTCATTTCAGACTCTTGAATCTCTTTATCAGAGTCATAGTAGTAATCCATTTCACCCTTCATAACCTTCAGACCTTCTAGTGGGTCGTATTCCCAACCCAGATCTTTAATCTGTTCTTCTGTCATCTTTCCATTGTACCAAAGCCACTTCTTCTTTAGCAGTGTCTTTTGATCCATCTCCATCTTCTTCATACGCAACTTTGCATTAGAAAGTAACGCAAGATACTTTGCATGTAAAGCAGGAGTTTGTCGAGAGACCTCATCTAGTTCAGTACGAGGCAGATTTGAATCAGTAGCCCACTCTTGGAGCACTTGTTCTAAGTTCATAATATAATCCAGTCATTAGTTTAATTCAAAGTAAGAGAACCTAAATGATACAGGTAAAGATATTGGTATAGTATCTCCTGTTGTAGCTTCCATTGATAAGCTACCTACACTTGTTGGTATACAATCTATATATCTGATTGTTCTAGTCGTATTATTATGGCTGCTTAAAATAGCTACTGTAATGTCAGCAACTGTTGGAGCCGTTGTATCGTTGTTACGAGATCTGTCAAGTCCAGAAGCTTCATTGGTTTGTACAATCCTTTGTAACCAATCAAACATCTCTTTGTATGCATTTAGATTCTCATCTACTATAACCATACACTCTAATGTCCCAAAGCTCAACTTATCACCAGATATTGGTACAGCACTCAATCGTGAGTATGGAAGATCAGCTGCAGGAACATCCATTGAAGGAAGTTGTATAGTCTGACAGAAGTACTCGAGGTTAGGAAAGTTCTTCCTGTTGATGATTAGTTTAAACTGTGTAGGTTGTAACAAGTTAACATTGTCAAAACCATTTGCTGCATTGGGATCTAGAGTTGCCATTTTATTATCCATAAAAATTCTATCTATGTGTATTTATACGATTTATTTCTGGACTTTTTTGAAATTAACTGTTGACTTTAGTTAGACTTTGGGGTATAACTATAGTATAAACAAAAGGAACTAAATTATGACAAATGTAAACGTATTCAAATCAAACATGGAATTCTCAACTACTAAATTCGAGAACTTCTATAAAGCTACTAACTCAATTTCACCTTGTTATATAGAGCAAGTTGCTTGTATTGGTTGGGTTGCTTCTTACGAAGATCCTAAGTGGAAGCAAACAGGTTTGTCATACGAAGATGCTGTTAAAGAATTTGGCCTTAAGAATGTTATGGCTAAACCTAATGGTTGTGTTAACGGAGATTGGTTAATCGAAGTTAGAGATGGCTTTACATCAGAAGAAATGGAATTCGATACTCCTACACAAGCAATTGCTTGGTTAGAAACTAAGGTTCCTTTCTCAATGAAATTAGCGGAATTTAAATAAAAAAGGGCCACCCGAAGGCAGCCCAGTTTAGTTGGGAGAGGTTAGACCTCTCCCTTTTTTTATGTTTAGTCCAGAATGTTGTCTACACGCATGATACGGTAGTACTGGTTAGTCTTAACAGCTGCTAGACCATTTGCAGGAGTTGCACCTACGTATGGGTTTGATGCCATTCCGTAACGAGTTTTGAACCCGATACGTGGTTGGAAATCATTTTCGCCAACTGCACGAACCATTGTTAATGGTACGTATGGACAGTAGAATACACCTGCGTCATATGGGTTTGTACCCTTATAACCTACAGTGATGTAATCAGTTGTTGCATATGGATCGATGTACACTTTTGTACGTCCATTAAGAACACCAGCAAATGTATTGCCTGTGTCATCTACTTGCAAGTTAACTGACATTGCAGGAGTGTAATCCAACATACCAGAAGCTGTTAGTGCTGTAGCAACATCTGATGAACAGATTACTACGTTACCTTTACCTCTACGTGTGTCTTTTGCGATTTGGTTAGCTTCACGCTCTAACTGTACAACTAGACCTTTGAACTTCTCAGCTGACCAACGACCGTCTGCATCTGATGCAAGATCGAAGATACCTGCAGTTGTGATGTTTCCAGTTGTCGCACCAGTTTTAGCTTGGCTGTTGATTGTACGAATTACTTCGCGGTTAATCTCAGCTAAGATTTCTGTTGACAAGATGTTAGCTAATTCTGTTTCAGCGTCTAAGCCGTGAATTGCTTTCAAGTCTTGTGCTAGTTCTAGTGTGTATTCAGCTTTCAATGCACGTGATTGCGCTGTCACTGTTGATTTCTCAATTGTGAAGCCCATTTCAGCAAATGCTGATTCACCAGTTGTGCCTAATTGCTCTGCATTTGCAGTAGTCATGCCACCACCAAATGTTGGAGCTGAACCAGCTGAGTCAACAGCAGCTAAAGTACCTAGACCAGATGGGTCTGCACCTTGTGTGCCAGCAGAGTCGCCTGAGAAACCAGAGATGGCTTCGCCGAACAATGCTTCGTCGTTTACAGACGCGCCAGCACGTGCTGTTTTGTACTTAGACTTCATTGAGAAGATTAAGCCTGTTGGACCTGACATTGGCTGCACACCACATACGTCATATGCCATCATGTTTGGCATAGCACGACGTACTAGTGAGATTAGTACAGGGTTCCAGTTAGCAGCAACTGATGTGTTGTTTGCAGCTGCATCTTCTGTAAGCATGTGGTTTTGAGCAGCTTGCTCACCTAATGCTTTTTCTGTGTTTTCAAGAATAACAGCTGTTACGCTGCGCTTGTGGTTGTCTGAGATTTTGCCTGCAGTATCTTCATTTAATACTGGAGACCATTTCTCAACGAGACGATCATATGAATCCATTATTGGATCTCCTTACTTATTTGCTTTTCTGATTGCTTGTAGGTACGATTCCATCATTGGAGATGCATTTACTTCAGTATCATCTGAAGCGTCTGTATCCTCTACGATAGATTCCGCGGTTTTTACTTTTGAAAAATATGACTCTTTAAGTGTCGCTACTTTCTGTGAGAAAGATGCTTCGCTTTCAAAATCGATAGATTCTGCAAGTGATGTTAGCTTTTCGACTTGTGTATCAGCTAGATCTTTAGACGATTCGCGAATGATCGCTGCACGTTTATATGATACTAACTCTTCCGCAAGTTCCATAGCATTTGATGTTGCTTCATTGACTTGTGCTTCTAAAGCTTCGTTGGTTGTAGCCAACTCGTCAACTAGGTCAACTTTGGATTCAGGTACTTCGACATAAGATTCTACAAATAGATCTTTCAAGCTATTCATGAAACCTTCTGCAATCTCAGCACGTAGGCCAGATTGGATTGCAACTTTGTTGTCTTCTACCCATTGTTCAACTACATAATTAAGGTAGCTATCTACTTTCTCAACAAGATCAGTTTTCGTTGTTGCGACTTCTTCTGCTAATTGCTCAGCATATTCTGCCTCTAAACGATCTACTTCTTCTGAGATCTTAGATTTTACCGCTGCTTCAAAGATTACTGCCGTTTTAGCTTTAAACTCTTCTGAAAGAGTAGCTTCAGATTCCACCAGAGCGTTTAGGTCTTCACTAAAATCTCCATCGAACTGTACGTCTTCTGCCTTCATGCCAGGTGCCGGAGCAACTTTCTTTTGCATTGGTTCACTGTTCTTCTTGTCCCCTTTACGAGCTTTCGCTTTGGGACCAGCGTCTTCAGCTTTGTCAACGCTTGCCACACTTTGTGCTTCAGCGTTTTTTGGATCGTGAGCTTCTTCGATTCCCTCGTCGAGCTCTACATCCTGGTCTACTAATTGATCAGCCATGATTGACTCTCCTATTATATTTTGGATTTCATTAACGAGAGGAAATTCTTAAACTCACGCGTCTGAGTCTCATAGAGATCAGCACGTGGAGCCTTCTTAATTTCAGTCTCCATTCTTTCAATTACTTGAGATTCAATAATGCCATTGTTCCAAATCCATTCTACACCTTCCATTATTCCATTAACAAAAGCTGTTGGTGCTGATGGATCTTGCACGATATCAACCGTGTTAAGAACGAAGTCGTCTTTGACGAACATTATGCCATTTTTTTCCTCAAGGCTACCCATACCACGAGTTGACACTCCTAGTTGTACACCACCTTCAAGTAAACCTTTTACAATATTACCCATTGGAGTATCCAATACTTGTGCCTTTCCTACAACATCATTCCCTTTCCAAGAAAGTTCTGTGATCTTGTGTGAAACTTTATCCAGATTTACAGTCGGTCCTTCTGGGTGATTCAACTCACCTACCGCTCTGTTCTGGGAAACTTGTTCTGTAACGTATTTATCTACCGCGCCTTCCATTATGGCTTTAGGATATATACGTCCATTTCTATTCTTTGATTCGGCTTGCATGAACACACCTTCAATGAAGTGATTCTTAGAACCATCTTCTTTAGCTTCTACAATGCATTCAATGCCTTGTTCGTTATATTCTGCTATCAATTTCATGTTCTTGCGTCCTAATATGTTCTATTTATACTATTTATATACTTTAAAAGTTGGCGTTATAACCAAATTCTTTGTGGTGCACCTGGAGTAACACCGTGTGTTTCATCTAGTGCTTCTACAGCTTCTCTAACTTCATCACCTATTAAACGGATATTCACATGCCAACCATCTAAGGCTTGCATCTCAGGATACTCCATGTCATTATCATCTGTCAGTGTATTACCTGTAGGTTCACTTAGTGTTCCTACAACATCAATAGCATAGTTAGATGTGTTAGGTACAAACTCATCATCATTATAGAAGTCTGATAATACTGTAGTCATTGCGGCTTCGTTAGCTAACTTTAAATAAAAGTCAATCTTTATACTGTTATCCATCTGAATCTGAATACTGATCAGGAAATTGCTCTTCATGTGCTGCAAGCATTAATGCCTCAGTATCAAACTCCTGTACAGTAGCATCATCGCGATATGATACACTAGTAGATTCTGTTAAAGAAATTGCTCCACTATTAATAATAAAATAGCCTTCTGTTTTAGTTAATATAGCCATTACACTGTTCCTCCATCTGTAATTGTCCATCCGTCTGTGCTAATTAAATTAGCTCTTGCTGCTGCTGCTGTACCACCTGCTGTATATTGACTACTACCAAAGTTAGGAACCAAGTTATCTAATGGGTCTTGTGCATCCCAATTAACTAATAGCGCATCATAACGTGCGGTGGGTAGTGTTACACTATTCATAAAGTTAGTGAAACCACCGGTATTGTTTATACCTTCTATGTTAAAGTTCTCAACACCAACGACATCTGTAAGACTAGAGCCACCAAAGAACATTCCGTTCATATCTGTAACAGATGAGGTATCAAAATTACTCACATCAAGAGAAGTGAGACTTGGACAATCAATGAACATATAGAACATATTTGTAACAGATGAGGTATCAAAATTACTTACATCAAGAGAAGTGAGACTTTGACAAGCCCAGAACGTTCCGTACATACTTGTAGCAGATGAGGTATCAAAACTACTTATATCAAGCGATGTGAGGTCGTAATTATATCTGAACATTCCACCCATATTTGTAACATTAGATGTGTTAAATCCACTCGCATCACATGACGTCATGTCGCTACAACTATAGAATATTTCATACATATTTGTAACAGATGAGGTATCTGTAACACCACTGGTAAAGCTAGTCATGTTATCGCAATACTTAAATGCCCTTTCAAGTGTTTGCCAGCCTACTTGACCAAGGTTAGTTACTGTAATGACCTTGTCAGCTGCAACATTATCGTCACCAAATTTAATATTAGGGAACGTACCACTAATGCTGATTGCGTGATCTCCAGCCGATGCGTAAGTATGTGCTAGATTAGAATCGTTATACGATGTGATTGTTGATGATGAACCATCACCCCAATCGATAGTTGCATTAAATGTTCCTACGTTTTGACAAGGTATGGTAAAGGTTTCGTTGGCTGCTGTGGTTCTAACAGTCATGGCAAATGGGAGTGGAGGTGCTGTTCCTCCATCTGAAATTGTCCATCCATCAGTGCTAATTAAATTAGCTCTTGCTGTAGCCGCCGCACTACCTGCTGTATATTGACTGCTACCAAAGTTAGGAGTCATATTATCAAATGGATCTTGAGCATCCCAATTAACTAATAGCGCATCATAAC
>Ga0206127_1002587_pt1 | contig 17709 bp, 18 predicted proteins | sample Helgoland_Spring_6_FD_148646 | JGI IMG/M metagenome (GOLD analysis project Ga0206127, IMG submission 148646) | Pelagic subsurface seawater microbial communities from Kabeltonne, Helgoland, North Sea - Helgoland_Spring_Bloom_20160419_1 | ecosystem: Environmental > Aquatic > Marine > Epipelagic ...
GGTTGATTTTTCATAATGTTTTAACCTTCTCTTAATAGTGGTTTTTTGTGTACGTGTAGCAAGTACTGTATGCCGTTTATTATACCAATATAAATAATAGAAACAATATTAATTATATATATACCTAAAAAAAATCGAATGCTATCGCATTAAAAGCATATTTTAGCGGTTCAATTATGGTAAATGGTTAGGTTTTAAACGGATATAAAAGGTGGGGTTAAATTGTTTGGGAAACTCGATCAGCAAAATAAACGCAATTGAAACCTATCGGCAATGTAATAGCAATATAATCAATGTAACAATATATCTGATATTGATAGGGATATAAGGCAATATAAGCGCATCTAAGGAGGTTCGATCCAGGGCTATGCGTTGGTATGGTTGCCCCAGGTTGAATGAATTAGACGATCAGATAGACACCTTGCAAGGCATTCTGACGGGTATCTGGATAGGGGGGGTACACCCCAAATCGACCCAAATCGCCTCGTCCATACCTCCAAAAATAAAGGGGGGTTTTTTGATGGTTTTACATAGGTAAACTAAAACGGGACAGATTATTTGAACAGTAGTTACATAAGTCTCAGTAATTTGGTACTCTTGCGCCAATTGATCATTTTTTATACAGGTAGAACAATATGGCTAAGATAGGCAATCAGGGTGATGGTGGTGGAGTTGATCCTATTGTGTTTAGTAAGGAGCAAGTAATTGAAGTTGAAGCTTTGGCTGCTGTATTGTCTAAAGCTCAGTTAGCGAATTACTTTTGTATTGCTGAGAGTACGTTCCGAGCAATTGAAAAGAGACAGCCTGAAGTTGATTCTGCGTATCGTCGTGGTCGTGCTAATCAGATTGCTAATATGGGCCAGAACTTAGTTGAATTGGCTCAGACTGGTAATGTGACTGCTAACATCTTCTACTTGAAGACTCAGGGCGGTTGGCGTGAAACTGATAACGATGTGTCCTCACAACCGATTAATATTAGTATCGTCAATCCTACTGAGTAACATTAATTAAATGGCAACTATTTGTCCTACTGTTCCTCAATACCAATATATAACTACTAAGGCTAAATATCCGGCCTTGGTAGCGGGTTTTGGTGCGGGGAAAACAGAAGCTGCTGTTAAAAGGTCTATTCTGGGTAAACTGGCTAATCCTAAAACGGATCGAGGCTTTTATGCGCCTACATACGATCTGTTGCGGATGATTGCCTTCCCTAGATTTGAGGCGGCTCTAGAAGAGTTAGGTATTGCTTACCGCCTGTTTAAGACACCTTTGAACTACCTTGAGATATTTGGGTACGGTCGCATTTACTTCCGATCTATGGACTCCCCTGAACGCATTATTGGTTATGAACACGCTGATGCTGATGTGGATGAGCTAGATACGATGAAACCTGATGATGCGGCTTATGCCTGGAGACAGATCGTAGCCCGTAATCGTCAATTGAAGCAGGATGGTGAACAAAACACTATTGGCGTGACTACTACGCCTGAAGGCTTCAAGTTTGTGTACGCTACATGGAAGAAAGACCCAAAAAAGGGTTATGAAATTATTCAGGCTCCTACAGCGAGTAATCCTCACCTTCCTTCTGACTATTTACAAAGTTTGCGCGACATCTACCCTGAAAATTTACTGGCTGCATATACTGAGGGTCAATTTGTCAACCTTCAGTCCGGCACTGTCTTTAATAGCTATGATAGAATAAAATGTCGATCCCTGCTTGTGGCAGGCCCGAATGATATTATAAATATCGGGATGGATTTTAACGTGACTAATATGTCAGCCGTTGCGTACATCGTTAATGGTGAGAATTGGCACGCTGTTAGTGAATTTGAGGGCGTTTATGATACGCCTGCAATGATTGATGCCATTAAAGTACGGTATCCTAACCAAACAATACGGGTATATCCTGATGCCAGTGGTAGAAGCCGAAAAACGATTGATGCTTCGATATCCGATATATCTTTGCTTGAGTCGGCTGGCTTTGCAGTGTATGCAAATAGAGCTAACCCATTTATAAAAGACAGAATTATGGCCGCTAACACGGCATTTGATAAAGGACGAGTGTTTGTCAATGACGCTGACTGCCCGAACTATGCTAGATGCCTGGAGCAACTGGCTTATGACGATAATGGCCTTCCTGACAAGAAATCGAACTTGGATCACTTACCTGATGCGGGGACTTACCCCATAGCATTTGAACTTCCAGTAGTTAAGCCTGTGGCTGATCTGCGAGTACGCTTTGCGAGATAAAAATTATGGCAGTAGATAGCACAAACCCTGAATATAGAAAAGCCCTTCCGAAATGGCTCTTAGTCCGTGATTGCGATGAAGGTTCTTCCGCGATTAAGTCAAGATCGAAAGGTTCTGAAGGCGCATTAACAGGATTAGCCGGTACAGCTTATTTGCCGCCTCCAAATGCCACTGATGGTTCGACTGATAACAAGCTTAGATACCAAGCTTATGTAGAGCGAGCATCTTTCGTCAACTTTACTAGCCATACCAAAGAAGGTATGACAGGAATGGTGTTCCGCAAGCCTAGTATCGTAGAGCTAGACTCAAATATTGAATATATGATCGAGAATGCTAATGGTGACGGGCTTTCTGTTGACCAGATGATTAAAGATGCAGCAGGTGAGGCATTAATGGTCGGCAGATACGGTTTGTTGGTCGATTATCCTGCCGCTCCTCTTGGTTTGACTAATGCAGACGTTAAAGCGATGAATTTACGCGCTAATATCCTGCCATACCCTGCCGAATCTATCATAAATTGGCGCACCACTAGCGTGGGAGGGATTAAAAAGCTATCCCTGCTTGTTTTGCAGGAGCCTACGCTAAAACCGTCAGATGATGGGTTTGAATACGAAGAATGTATGTATCATCGAGTATTAAAGCTAGAAAACGGTGTTTATGTGCAAAACTTGTACGATGAGAACAATGAGATCATTAATTACGCCCAGGGCGACACTGATGGTGATGGTATCGAGGATTATGATGTCAATATCTACCCTCGTAAGGCTGATGGCTCGTTGTGGGACGAAATTCCGTTTGCATTTATCGGTTCTGTTAATAATGACGAAACAGTAGACAAAGCACCGCTGTACGACATCGCTGAAATCAATGTTAGCCATTACCGCAACTCTGCTGACTACGAAGAGTCATCATTCTTGGTTGGTCAGCCTACTCCAGCGTTCTCTGGCCTTACTCAGTCTTGGGTAGACCAAAATATGTCTGGTGGCGTTGCTTTTGGCTCACGATCTGCGATCTTACTGCCTGAAAATGGTAATGCGATGCTTTTGCAGGCGGGTGAGAACCAAATGCCGCTGAAAGGTATGGAAATCAAAGAAGATCAGATGGTCAAGATCGGTACTCGCATTATTCAGGATCAGTCAGGTATCGAAACTGCTGAAGCTGCAAAAATCCGCTTCGCGGGTCAAAATAGCAAGCTTGGGTCTATTATCCTCAATGTTGAGAACTCATTTGTTGACTGCTTTAAATGGGCGATGGAATTTATGGGCGGCACTGTAGAGCCTAGAGTAAAGATAAACAAGGAATTTTATGAAACTTCTATTGATCCTCAAATTCTTATGGCTAATATACAGTTAATGGATCGTGGCGTGATTGGCAAGTCTGATCTGCGTGAGTTGATGCGAAAGTCCAACTTAATTGAGTCGGACAGAACAGATGAGATGCTAGATGAAGAGGTTTCGTCAGACGATATCTTTTTTGATAACACTGTTGAGCCAATAGTAAATATTGATGAGTAGTGAACAGTTCCTAATCGACGCGGCAACTAGACATCAAATCTTTTTGCTGCGTTACGGTAGCGGTCGGTCAAAAGAGGCTAATAGGCGCTTAAACAGGCTTCGCCAGCAGATTAATGCTAGGTTATCGCAAGAGCCTGCCGCTTTTCAGTCTCAGCGACTGCAAGATTTGCTAAAAGACATTAACGCATTAAACGTACTAGCTTTTCGTGACGTTAAGACGTTGGTAGAGGTGGATTCAATGAAGCTGGCTGTAAGTGAGGCTGACTTTAATCGAATTATGATTAATAAGGTTTCTACCCTGCCAGTAACGCCTACACCTGAAGATTTGCTAGTTGAGTCAGTAATGGATGCGCCCATGTCTGTTGGATCCGGTGTTGGCATGACTATTGCCGAAAGCCTAGATCAATTTGGCGTACTTAAAGGCAAGCAAATATTGAAAACCATTACAGATAATGTAGTGACTGGAGTTGCAACTTCATTGATGGCAAAAGCAGTAGATAGCTTGATGAGAACTGTAGTTAAAAGACAGGCTACTTCGTTAATCGGGACAATACTGAACCATGTTAGTTCCGCTGCTCGCTTAAACACTTATCAGAAGAATACTAACTTGATTGGCGGTTATGAATGGGTTGCGACCTTAGATTCTAAAACGACTTTTGTCTGCATGAGCCGTGACGGTAAAAAGTACGACATAACATCTCAAGTTATACCGCCTGCACATTACGGTTGCCGATCTACTACGGTTCCGACAATAAAGCCTGAGTTTGACTTGGGTTTAGACGTTAAAACAACTAGACCCGCCATAGGTGCTGACGGTGTCCAACAGGTAGACTCAAAAACAACTTATGGTGGTTGGTTGAGGACACAAAATAGAGAATTTGTAGATGAGGCGCTAGGAATAGAGCGTTCTCGATTATTTAGGTCAGGGAAATTGTCTTTGGATAAATTTGTTGACCCAACAGGAAGGGTTTATACTCTTCCTCAACTGGAAAGCATGAATCCAATTGTGTTTTCCGATTTCTAAGGCGATCCGTGATCGTCAGGTTTGTGACCAAAGGTAAATAAAATGACTGAAGAAACTAATACAGAGACTGAAAACCAAGAAACACAAGTAAGCGCAGAGGTTGAGCAATTAATGGCTGATAATGCTGCCATGAAAGCTAAGATGGACGAATTACTTACTGAGGCTAAGAAAGCAAAGCAAGCAAAACGTGACATTGAATCTGAAACACAATCTGAGCGTGAAAGAATAGCAAAAGAGAAGGGTGACTACGAACAGCTACATAAGTCGTCACAAGAGAGATACGAATCTACTGTTGCTGAACTTGAATCTTTACGGGGAACCATAGCGCAAGAAAAGAAAGGCAATGTTGCTATGAAATTAGCCGCTGAAATCGCCGATGGAGCTAACGCAGAACTGCTCAGTGAGTTTATTGGGCGGCGTTTGAAGTTTCACGATGATGGTGTTAAAGTCACCGATAATAGTGGTAATTTGACGGTAAGTTCGCTTTCCGACTTGAAAACAGAGTTTCAAAACGATGCAAGGTATTCTGCATTGTTAAAGGGCAATCAATCATCAGGTGGCGGTGCTTCTGGTGGCTCAAATAGTAGCGGTGCTACAAAAGTAAGAAATCGTGCTGAATTTGAGGCACTTAACCCAGCTAAGCGGATGGAATTTATTAAGTCCGGTGGCACTATAACTAATGATTAAAAGGTAAATTAAAATGGCTGAGAATAACATCACATCAATCGTACCAGATATCTATGAAGCTCTGGACGTTGTATCTCGCGAACTAACAGGTCTTATCCCTGCTGTAACTATGAATGCTAGTGCTGAACGCGCTGGTTTAAACCAAAACATCGTTGTTGATGTTGAGCCTGCTGGCAATGTTGCAGATATTACTCCTGCAATGGCTATCCCTGATCCTACTGGTCAGACTTCTGGTTCAACTAACATCCAAATCACTAAGTCTCGCGCTGCTGAGTTTGGATTCATTGGCGATCACCAGAAAGAGCTGAACACTGGCCCTGGTTACCAGAATGTTCGTGCAGCTAAGATTGCTCAGGCAATCCGCTCTGTTGTGAACGAAGTAGAAACTGACCTCGGTGGTCTTCAGTCTACTTTCAGCCGTGCATACGGTACTGCGGCAACTACTCCTTTTGGAACTGCTAACGATTACACTGATGCATCTAACGTCCTGAAGATTCTGAAGGATAACGGTAGCCCACAGTCTGACAATCAGCTTGTTATCAACACTTCTGCTGGCGCTAACTTCATCGGTAAGCAGTCTGCTGTAAACTCTGCTGGTACTGACTCTATGCTTCGTCAAGGCGTTTTGCTTGATCTAGCGGGTATGCCTCTTCGTGAGTCTGCTCAGATTCAGAACTCAGTTTCTGGTACTTCTGCAAACGCTGTAGTGAACGCTGCTCTTACTGTAGGTCAAACTAGCATCACACTTAAAGCTGCTGGTACTGGCACTATTGTTACTGGTGATGTAATTAGCTTCGCTGGCGACCCTGAGAAGTATGTTGTACAAACTGGTGCTGCTGCTGTATCTGGCGCAACTATCGTTATCTCTGCTCCAGGTATCCAGAAAGCTCAGGCTGTTGGCGACAAGGCAATCACCATCACTGCTGCTTCTGCTCGTAACATGGCGTTTAACCGCTCTGCACTTGTACTAGCTGCTCGCGCTCCAGCCCGTCCTGAAGAGGGTGACATGGCTGAAGACGTAATCCTGATCACTGATCCACGTTCAGGTCTTACAATGGAATTTGCAATGTACAAAGGCTACAGAAAAGTACGTTACGAAGTTGGTCTAGCTTGGGGTGTTAAAAACATCAAGCCAGAGCATACCGCTCTATTGTTGGGTTAAGTCTAAAGATAGCCATCTCCTTCGGGGGGTGGCTTTTTAGGATTGTGATATAAGCAGTAACTCTTAAAAGGCTAAACAATGTCATCACAAGGTATCAGGCTTTCTACATCTAAAAAAGGTGATACTTCTCACGAATTGGTGACAAGATTAGACCGCCTTCCTGTTGATAATATAAACAATGATATTGGGCGTGGAAATGTACAGGGTGCAAAGTACTTTTCATCTTTTGGTAGTGCATCTGTACAGGGTGCTGGCTCAAAAAGAATTGTTTCAACACAAGCTAGTTTTCCAGACCCTTTAACTTCAGGGACTCAGTTCTCTTTTAGAAGCACTAGCGGAAATGACATTGCTAATGGTATTGGTATTAGGTCTATTGAGATACACTATCTCGATAATGAACTTGAAGAACAATCCGAAATAATAACCATGGCTGGTGCGTCTTTAGTTACAAGTGTCGCAACAGATATCCGGTTTATTAATGAAATGCACGTCTATACTTTTGGTTCAGGCAGTGGCAGTATTGGTAGGGGCCATGCTCAAGGTATTATTACCGCTTTGGCTTTTGGTGTTGTTCGTTCCACAATTATGATTAATCAAAGGTTACAAAAATCTAGTGCTAGAATGGTTCCAAAGGGCAAAAGGCTTTTTGTTGCTGACACTACTGTAGGTTCGTCTAGCGGTAGTGCTGATGCTAGATGTACATTTACGTTAGTAGCAAGCCAGTACAACAGTAAATTATTTGACGATCCGTTTTTGTTTATTCCGTATAACGCGATGTCAACCCAAGATAGTTCAGTTTTATTTACACTTCCTGTGCCTTTGCAGTTCTCTGAGGGGACGGTAGTTGCATTTGAAGTGTCACACGATAAAACTTGCACAGTAGAAGCAGCCTTTCACGGTTGGATTGAGGATGTATAAATGGCAACAATAGTTGTAGAGACAGGTGCAGGTTTAACTAATTCTAATTCTTACGTTAGCGCGTCAGACTTGTCCACTTATGCTGCGGATCGCGGCATTACATTAACTGGTACATCTTCTGTCTTGATATTGAAGGCGATGGATTACTTAGAATCTAAGATGTTTATTGGCACTAAAACAAGCATCGCACAAGCTCTGCAATGGCCTCGATACGGCGCTGAGGTTGATAACTATTATGTCGATTCAGCCGATATCCCAACCTTGCTGAAAGAGGCTGAGATGGAGCTTTGTATAGCAATTGATGGCGGCGTTAATCCACTGGCTAACCAAGGCCGTGAAACGCTAAAAGAAAAAGTTGATAGCATTGCTGTCGAATATAAGGCAAGCTCAAGAGCAGATACATATCTTACTGCGGCTGAGACAAAGATGAAAAAGCTACTTATTAAAACTGCTAGGGTGATCCGTGTTTGATTACGCTACATTACGCAAAACTGCTGCCGGCCTGATTAAAAACTTTGGCGCTGAAGCTGTTATTACCCGTGATGTTGGTAGAAGGTATAATCCAACGTCAGGGTCGTTGTATACGGGTTTAACTAATGAGCTAAAGCTCAAAGCAGTTAGATCGCAATACGGGCAGTTTGAGAAATCAACAATGTCTATCCAAGTGGGTGACATTAAGCTGTTAGTTGAGGCAGGATTAGGTGAGCCGTTAATCGACGATAATTTGTTATTTGACGGCATTAATTACAGAGTCATGCAGGTTGATACTACTTCTCCTTCGGGTACGGATGTGTTCTATGAGCTTCACCTTAGACCTTAAAGAATTTGCAGAGAAATCACATCGTGACGCATTGGAAGTGGTGCAAGTAACTGCTATTGACTTGTTTAGTAGGGTTGTAAAAGCTACTCCAGTTGGTAAGCCAGAGTTATGGAAGCCTGCGGGTGAGCGTAAAGCCCCTAAAGACTATAAGCCTGGTAAGCTTAGAGCTAACTGGCAAGCAAGCGTGTCTACGCCAGAGAAGTCTATTTTAGATATACGAGATACTAACGGTGCTAACACTATAGCCGGTATAACTAAAGTAGTTCAGTCTTCAACTGGTCAAAATTTGTACTTGGCCAACAATCTTCCTTATGCGGGTAGAATTGAGTTTGGTGCTTACTCTACTCAGGCTCCCGCTGGAATGGTAAGAGTTAATGTAGCGGCTTTTCAGCAAGCAATTGATAAGGCTATAAATAAGGTAGTCAAATGAGTACAGTGTTTTCAGATATTAGTACAGCATTAGATGTGAGATTAGACTCTCTTGCAGGCCGATCCCCTATAGCTTGGGAAAATATTGGTTTTAAGCCAGTCAAGAATAAATTATATCTAAGGCCGACTCATTTACCAGCCCCTACAGTTCAAGCAGGCTTAGGTAATGGCGGTTTAGATGAATATGTAGGTATATACCAAATAGATGTGTTTGCTCCAGCAGGTAAAGGCCGAGGAGCTTCAGAGAAGAAATTAGATGCTATTGCTGACCATTTTAAACGTGGTACTGATTTGTTGTACAATGGTGTTTATGTTCGGCTTGGTAATGTATCAAGAAACGCAGGATTTATTGACGAAGAAAGATTCGTCACTTCAGTAACAATTAATTATATGGCTCATGTAGCGCCGAGGTAAATTATGACTATAGCAACAGGTTCACGACACAATTTGGCGTATGTAGCCGAATCTACGTTTGGTACTACTCCAAGCACCCCAGGCTTCCAAAACTTGCGCCACACTGGTACAACTTTGGGTCTATCTAAAGATGCAATCGAATCAGAAGAATTGCGCGATGATCGTCAGATCGCTCACTTTCGTCACGGCAACAAAAATGTTTCTGGTGATGTAAACGTCGAGCTGTCTTACGGAACATTTGATGACTTTATTGAAGCTGCTTTAGCAGGAACTTGGGCAACTAACATTCTTAAAGCAGGTACAACTCGCAGAAGCTTTACTATCGAGCGACACCATGAAGATATTAATAAGTATTTGCGATCTACTGGTTGCAGTATTAATACAATGTCTTTGTCTGTTGCACCTAATTCAATGATTACAGGCTCGTTTGGCGTGATTGGTAGCGGCTTTGCGGCAACCGGATCAGCTATAACAGGATCGACTTACAATGCGGAAACTACTACCGCACCATTTGACTCATTTACTGGATCAATTACTGAAGGCGGTTCTTCTATTGCTATTGTTACTGGACTAGAGCTAAGTATTGATAACGGTATGGAAGCACTATACGTTGTTGGTCAAGATACGACTCTTGAGCCATCTATCGGTAAGTCTACTGTGACAGGTTCCGTAACTGCTTACTTTGAAGACATTACACTGCTTAACAAGTTTGTGAACGAAACAGAGTCTTCTTTGCAGTTCACATTAACTGACTCAGCAGGAAAAGATTATATTTTCCTAATGCCTAAAATTAAGTACAACTCTGGTAACCCAGAAGCAGCAGGCCCTGGTGCAGTAACTATTTCATTGGATTTTGTAGCTCTTTATGATTCTACAGCAGCAACCCAGTTGAAAATTACACGCCAACCCTAGTAATATAAAAGCTACAAACCTAAAGGGGCTGAAAAGCCCCTTAATTAACTCTGGAGAGAGAGTATGGATTTAAAACAGTTATACACTGCTGACGCGCACAACGAAGGCGTAGAGATATGCATTAAAAGCCCCTTAGACGGCAAAGAAACTGATTTCTATGTAACCGTAATGGGTGTGGACTCTAAAGCGTACAGAGAGGCTGTCAGGGCTTATCACAGGAAGCTGCTTAATAAGGAAGAGGGTGGTGAGATTGATCTTCTTGTATCGGTGACTAAATCTTGGAGAGGTCTTCAAGATCAAGGTAAAGATGTTAAGTTCAGCCCAAAGGTTGCTGCTAAGTTATATAATCAATCACCTAATGTTGCATCTCAGTTAGATGCTGCTGTAGCTGACCGCAAAAATTTTATCAAGGGCTAATTGAAGAGTTAGAAGCCTTTGGTCAGTGGCATTTTTGGGCTGCTGGCTATGATAAAGGTTCTAAAGTTAGCCGATTAGATAATCTAAATCAAATAGCAAAATCTTTAGGTAGAAACCCTAAAGAGCTAGACGAGAAACCTACTTTGCGTGATCAACTCACTTATTTGTGGGTTCTTTTCGTGTCTCTCAAGAATGCTTCCAGTGGCGTTATCAGTTATACTCAAATCAAAGATTACATGGCTATCTATGGCAACTTATCTACTTTTGAGGTAGATGCAATTAGATCGCTTGATTTATTGCATTCTAAAGAGACTAATAATCATGGCTGAAATGAATACGCTAATCATTGGCGTTGAAACAAAAGGCGCTAAAGAAGCTGCTACCGAATTAGATCATTTAGCTAAATCTGGCGAGAAAGCAGAGAAGACAACCAAAGGCGTTGGCAAGGGAGCTGGTCAAACTGTTGCGCCATTTAAAGCTATGCGAGGCGCTACCCAGCAAGCCTCTTTCCAGTTGCAGGATATTGCAGTACAGGCGCAATCAGGTACAGATGCTTTCATTATTCTTGGTCAGCAGGGGCCGCAACTTGCCTCTATCTTTGGCTCAGGCGGCGCTATTTTCGGTGCTGTCATTGCGTTTGGTGCTTTAATTGGCGGGTTGTTAGTTAGCCAGTTCAATAATGCGTCAGAAGCTTTTGAAGCACTTGAAGAAGATATGCAATCACTTGGTGATAAGTTTGATGCACTTGGCCCTGCTGCCAAGGAATACGAAAGGTCTTTATCTGTTAAAAAGGTCGAAAATTTTGATAAAGCTATAGCAGAATTAAGCAAAGAGCAAGAAAAAGGTATAAAACTTACTTACAACCACGCAACAGGGCAGGCCGTTGCCGGTGAAACTACAGAGGCATATACCGAAAGACAACAGAAGCTTGCTGCTGAAATTGAACGATTAAACGCTTTAAAGGATGAAGAGATATCTAGGACTGATGATGTAACACAAGCAACTCTAGATGCTGCTGAGGCAGATCGAAAGTACACAGAAAAGTTACGGGATGAGTACGCACAGCTTACATTAACTGGAGATGAGTTACTTAGATATAACGCTCTTAAAAATGGAGCTTCTGCCGAGTCACTTGCCGCTGCTGTTGCACTACAGCAAGAAATCAATGCTATAAAGGCAAAAAATGAAGCTGACAAAGAAGCTGCCAGAATAAAAGAAGCTAAGACTAAAGCTGATGACAAAGCTGCCCAGCAAGCGAAAGCAAAACGTGAAGTCATGATAGCTGCTGCTCAAAAGAATCTTACTGTAATTGAGCAGTCATTGATGAGCGAGAGAGAATTGATAGCTGCTTACGCGGCTGAAGATATAGCCCGTCTAGCTGCTGATCGTGATGCTGGGTTAATCAGCCTACAGGAATTTACTACTGCTAAAGCGCAAATTGAATTAGATGCTGCTAATAAAAGTGTTGCTCTTGTTCAAACGGAAGAAGAACAGAAAAAAGCTATTAGGGAGCAATTACAAAGCCAAGTAATAGGTCAAGCTGGTCAATTAGCTGGTCAATTAGCTGGTATGGCAAAAGCAGCATACGGTGAAGAGTCGGCAGCTTATAAGGCAGCTTTTCTTGTACAGCAGGGTATTGCTATAGCATCTGCAATTATGAGTACTCAAGTCGCAGCAGCAGCAGCTCTTGCTCCTCCACCTATAGGTTTAGGCCCAATAGCAGGTGTAGGTCTGGCTGGATCAATTCAAGCAATGGGTGCAGTCAATGTCGGTATTATTGCAGGTCAAACTGTTGCAGGTCTTGCTAGAGCTAACGGCGGTCAGGTTAGAGGTGGAGAGTCTTATCTAGTAGGTGAGCGTGGGCCAGAGCTTCTAACAATGGGTACTTCTGGTAGGATAGCTACAAATGAAAACCTAAAACGAGCAGTTAATAGTGACGAAGGCTCTAGTAAGACGCAAAATGTAAATGTTAACTTCAATATTATGGCTAACGACACTAAGGGCTTTGATGCGCTCTTAAACTCTCGCAGAGGCCAAATAGTTAGCATGGTCAACAGAGCTGTTAATAATAGCGGAAAGGCAAAACTAACATGAGTGGACAATACCCAACAACACCTGTATTTGAGTCAGTAAGCTTTACTAGTAAGTTTTATAATTTATCTAGCACAAGCTTGTCTGGTAGAACCCAAGTAAGAAACATTGGCGGTCAAAGATGGGAGTTTTCTGCAAAATACTCTCGTTTATCTGTAGAAGAATTTGCACCAATAATGGCATTTCTTATGCTGCAAAAAGGTAGCAATGAAACCTTCACTATCATTTTGCCACAAATAAGCCATAAGAAAGGAGCTTCAACAGGAACTGTCAAAGCTAACTTAACTACTACAAGACAGATTGGCGCGACAGACATAACTGTTGATGGGCTGACAGGTGGCACGTTAAAAGCAGGTGATGTGTTTAAGTTTGCAAACCACACTAAGGTTTACATGATTACAGAAGATTTATCAGCAAATGGAACATTAAAGTTTCAGCCGCCACTTGTAGCTAATGTACCTAACAATGTAAATGTGACCAAAGATGGAGTACCTTTTACTGTGCGCTTAGATAACGATGTTCAAGCTTACGATTTAGGTTCAGCGTCATTGTTAGATTTTGAAATAGACTTTATTGAGGCCATCTAATGCCTAGAGGAATTAATGCAGCAACTATTGCAGAGTTAGCTAAAGATAGTTTTAACTTAGCTACTTTGGTAAAGCTTAACTTTAGCACCCCTTTAAAGCTTACTGATTGGGGTAGAGATGTAGATGCACTTAGCCAAACTTGGACTAGTAGTAGTCACATGATGGCTCTTGATAGTCCAGTTGAAACGCAAGAGCTTAGAGTAAACACGTTAAATATCACTATGTCTGGTGTGGATCAAAGTTTATCTTCAATATTTCTATCACAAACTGCCGGTCAATCTACATATTTAGATACTACTGTTGAAGTCTATCGTGCTTGCATGAGTGATACTGACACAGTGATTGGCGCACCTATATTAATGTTTCAAGGATTAATAACTGGATTTGATATTAATGATTCTGAAAATAGCAGTACTTTAACTATAGAGTGCGCATCGCACTGGAAGGACTTTGAGAAACAAAACGGCAGAAGAACTAACACTAATTCACAGCAAGTACATTTTGCAGGTGATATAGGATTTGATTGGGCAGCTTTGACTATTGCTGACTTACGATGGGGTAAATCATGATATTTGTATGGATTGCAATTGGTGTAGCGGCAGCATCTTATGTAATGGCTGTGCAAGCGCAAAAGAAAGCGCAAAAACTAGCCGACGACATGAAAGGGGTTTTGTTTAATAAAGAGTCTAACATTGAACCAATTCCTGTTGTTTATGGAACAAGACGAGTTGGTGGAGTGCGTGTATACGTTGCCACAAAAGATGTTCCAGATGGCGATGATAATGAATTTTTATACATTGCATTGGTATTGTGCGAAGGTGAAGTAAATTCCATTACAGATATTGAAGTTGATGGCAACCCTATAACTGATTCCAAGTACACCGACTTATACACCATAAATGCTTTTACAGGCGCAAATGGTCAAGGCTCTAGCGCTTTAATTCGACAAAGCGACTCAGCTTGGACTACCGATGCAAGGCTCCGAGGCGTTGCTTACTTAGCTATTAAGTTGAAGTGGGATGAGGATGCCTTCCAAGGTATACCGACAATTACTGCGTTAGTTCAAGGCAAAAAAATATATGACCCTCGTCAAAATGTTAACAGCCCAGTTTACGATGCAAGTGTTGGCGTAGGTACGCAACGACCAAATAATCGCAGCACTTGGTTATACTCTGATAACCCTGCTTTATGTATAAGAGATTATCTAACTGATGATACATACGGTAAAGGTTTGCCTGAAAGTGCTATTGACTACGTTGCTTTTGCTCAGGCTGCGGATGATTGCGAAGAATTGTTCATCCCTTTTTTGCTAGGCTTGCAAAGAAAGCTGTTTAGAACTCACGCTGTTCTGCAAACCGACAAGACCCTGTTTGAAAATATTGAAATGATGTTAATGGGATGCAGAGGATTTTTGCCTTTTAACCAAGGAAAATATTCTTTAGTAATTGATAAAAATAGATCAAGTACGTTTTCATTTAACCTGGATAACATGACATCTGGCTTGCAAATAAAAGGCGTGTCTAAAGATACAAAATACAATCAAGTTACAGTCAAGTTTGCAAACGAAGCAATTGGATATGAACCAGATGAAGTGACATATCCTAGTCCAACTGGAACGACAGCCGAGCAAGCGACTAGAACCGCTTATTTAGCTGAAGATAACGGAACTGAGCTGGCTCTAGACGTAGACCTTGAAACAGTAACTAATGTATACGTTGCTAGAGACTTTGCTCAAGTATTTTTGCGTAGATCAAGAGCAGGCATGATTTTGCAATTTAAAGCTACAAGTGAGGCTTTAAACTGCTCAATTGGTGACACCGTAACCGTTACACATCCATCGCTATCACCTACTCTTGTGCCTAAACTGTTTCAGGTAAGCTCATTGAGCTTTAATTATGACGGTGAAGTGTCTGTGCAACTGTTGGAATTTGATACCACAGCCTACACATACGACACGATGAATGAGATTGCTGATTTTGAGCAACCACACTTGCCTGATCCTTTTACTGTAGCTGCGCCCAGTAATTTAACTGGTTTATCTAGTACTTTTTTAGGTTCAGATGGTACGGTTATTCCTGTTATTACTGTCACATGGACAGCCGCTGCGGATTCTTTCGTTAATCGTTATATTGTAGAGTGGAAAAAGACTAGCGAGTCTTCTACCGCATACAGATCAGCAACAATGCAAACAACTACTTTTGAGTTGACTGATGTTGTGATTGGAACTTCCTATAATGTAAATGTTTATTCAGTTAATGCATTGGGTGTAAAGAGCGAGGCTGTAAGTATTACAACAGCAGGAGTTGGTGACACAACTGCACCTGCAAAACCTACCGCTTTAACCGCTACATCTGGTATAAACACTATTACCTTGAACTGGGTTAACCCAAGTGACGGTGATTTTAGTAATGTAAAAATACTTAGAAAAACAACTGGTGCCTATGCACAAATTGCAACTGTTTCAGGTAACCCTGGATCAGCGGCAAGTTTCAGCAATGGAGGTTTAGCTGGTAATACGCAGTATTTTTATAGAATAAAGTCAGTAGATTTTAGTGGCAACCAATCTGATCAGACCAATGCTGTCAACGCCGTAACTAGCTTAAACCCAAGCAATGTTGATGGTAAATCAACTTTTGTTGCGCCTATATATAAAAGAGCGACTTCTGCTCCGGCAACCCCTACAGGTGGCAGCTTCAATTTTGGAACTAATGCGTTGACTACACCGACAGGTTGGTCTGCATCAATTCCCAGTGGTACAGATCCGGTTTATTATTCGCAGTTTGTTTTTTCCATTGTTGGTGATACAGGTATTGTCAATGGAGGAACTTGGTCTTCTCCTGTTGTGACCGCAGAAAATGGTACAGATGGATTAAGTACATTTAGATTTAATATTTACAGAAGAGCTACTTCTCAGCCTTCCGCTCCAACAGGCGGTTCATATAACTTTACTACTAACGCTATTGTTTCACCGACAGATTGGTATTCTGCACCGCCATCAGGCACAGACCCTATGTGGGTGTCAACTGGTACAGCTCAAATAGCAGGCGCTACTGGGACAGATTCGAGCATAACTTGGTCTACAGTTAATCTATTTGTTAGTAATGGTGCTGCGGGTGATGATGGCCCAAGAAATGCGAATGGCTATATTTACTTTCCTACGGCGCAAGCTAACGCACCGGCTCAACCTGGAACAACAGGAAATTACAGCTTCAGTTCTTTAACCTTTTCAAATTTAACTAATGGCTGGGTTCATGAGCCACCAGAATATGCCGCGGGAAGTAATAATACATTTTGGGCTGCAAGCTACACAGTTACAGAGGCTACCTTTAATGGCACTCAAACTAAAAGCTTTTCATCCCCATATAAGGCTATTAACTTTGATGGCTTAGTTACTTTTACCAATCTAAATAATGAGCTTGCAGACCCTGACAGCACAGAGATTACCACTATTGATGGCGGGTTAATAAAGACAGGTTTAGTAGAAGCTGACCGAATAAAGATTGATAATTCGACTATTGATACTGCAACAATCGGCGGCGTAGAAGCATTGGTGATTAAAAACCTTGGTGTTCAGACTATACACGTTGGTGATAATCAAATAACCGTGCCTTCTTTCAAGCGTGATGAATTGTTTTCTTATCAAGATATAGATAATACAAATTACACTACTGTAAGTGAGTTGCAAATAGATGTTAGTGGCGCACCTATTCAAATTCAGTCAGTTATCCGATTAATGGCGGCTAATACCAACAACAGTCTAGCAACAAGTGGACTGGCCACGTTTGACCAACGAGTAACTTATGAGGCTTTTGCTTCAAACAATCAACCGATAGGCACAACGACTAGCGGTGTAGAAAATCTTTATGTACAGCACCGAGTCACTTTGCCTGCATATCACAGTAATTTATTTACCCCAAACGTAAATGCTTCTTATATCAAAATACGTTCGCAATTGAGAGTTACATCATTAGGTGGGAAAGATTTATTTTTATTAGATAGCACAATATCATCGTTAGAGGTTAAAAAATAATGATAACTACATACGCAATATATGACCCTAACGATGGAAAGATAAAATCTACATTTACTGGCACTCTCGCAACACTGCTTTTAAATGTTTCTGATAATGAGCTTTACGTTGAAGGGCAACCAGAATCAGGGTTTGATTACTATATAGATGGTCAGTTTGTTGCTAAAGCTGTTCCAGAAGAACAAAAAATAATCACCTGCTTAGACAACTTGCGATTTAAAAGAAGTCTGTTATTTCAAGATTCAGACTGGACACAGTTTACGGATAGCCCACTTACCGACGAAAAAAAGGTAGAATGGGCAACATACAGGCAAGCTCTCAGAGACTTGCCAAGTCAGTACCAAGATGAAACAAACATTGATAACGTCGTCTATCCGACACGACCAGAGGCATAGCATGGACATATATACATTAGTAAAAGGCGACTCAGCTCCGCAGATTAGAGCTACCTTAA
>Ga0206127_1002588_pt1 | contig 17709 bp, 22 predicted proteins | sample Helgoland_Spring_6_FD_148646 | JGI IMG/M metagenome (GOLD analysis project Ga0206127, IMG submission 148646) | Pelagic subsurface seawater microbial communities from Kabeltonne, Helgoland, North Sea - Helgoland_Spring_Bloom_20160419_1 | ecosystem: Environmental > Aquatic > Marine > Epipelagic ...
TCTCAAGTTAACTTAAGGAATTACAACATAGAGAGCGCACACATATGAAAGGGCAAATCATGACTGAGTTAGAACACCTAAACGCCACTGTAAAAGACACACATGCGACCGCTGAAATGCTATGCGATCTGTCTGGATGGGGAATCCCGTGGGAAGGCGCGTCCATGAATGACGGCTATTCACTGCACGTGGGCAGTAAGATAAGCTACCTCGCACTGTACACCCAAAAAAAACCAATGCCTGCTGCCCCAAAATACTACAGTAGTGCCGCCCTCAACCACTTAGGCATTGTTTTGGATGATTTGAACACTGTTGAACAAAAGGTCATTACGCGCGGCTATGTCCCCAACAGCCATTAAGACTATGAACCTGGTCGTCGCTTCTACTTTGAAGATGAAAACGGGATTGAGATTGAGGTCATCTCATATAACTAAAACCAACAGCTGGGCATGCCACTTCGTGTGCCCAGCATCAATGCACGCCCACCTTGCTATACTTTGTCACATCCTTTTTTGAACGCACCCGAATTAAGCTTGCTTAACTTCAATCAGATGCAACCGTCATATGCCTTATCACTGGACCCATCGACCAAACGACCCAACACAGGTCATGCACCTCAAACCACATGAAAGCCTGCCACCCAAAGGCATGGCCGCCTTCATCCTTGCCACCTTCACGCTCATCTTGATACCTGCCTTGGCCTTGCTCGGCACGCCCCTACTGTGGGCTTTGCTGCCATTCTTATTGCTGGCCGTCTGGGGGATGTACTTCGCACTGCAGCAAAACCACAAACAACGTCAGATCCTTGAGGTTCTGACACTCAAAGAAGACAGCGTTAAACTGATCCACTCCCCGGCCAAAGGCGATGCTATCACATGGGATTGCAATCGTTACTGGACCCAAGTCACAAAACACGAGACTAACGGACCCGTCCCAAACTATATCACCCTAAAAGGTATGGGGCGCGAAGTGGAAATCGGCACATTCCTCTCAGAGGAAGAGCGACTCGCCTTATTCGATGACCTTCAACGCGCGCTCAAACGGAGCCAACATTAAAAAAGGCGGGCCAAAGCCCACCTTCTTCATCGTACTAAATAAACTTCTGGGTTTGAGGCAGCGCCTCACCCCCTAATCATGAACACAAACGATCCTTAACGATCGGGCCAACTGAACCAAAGTCCATCTGCCCCATATATTTGCCCTTAAGAATCCCCATAACCTTACCCATATCGCGAATGCTTGTCGCACCCACTTCGGCAACAGCGGCATCAACAGCCGCCGCACTTTCCACCTTATTCAACTGACGTGGTAAGAATTCTTCAATCACTAGGATCTCTTCGCGCTCACGCTCCGCCAAATCCAAACGATTACCTTCTTCATAAGCGCGTGCGCTTTCAAGGCGCTGCTTGGACATTTTGCCAATAATCATAAGGACTTCAGCCTCTCCAACGCCCTCGTCTTCTCCAGCGGCACGGGCATCGATGTCTTTATCCTTGATCGCCGCATTGATCAGGCGCAACGTCGATAGACGGTTTACAGCCTTGTCTTTCATAGCTTGCTTCAAGGCAGCTTGAATTTGCGTTCGTAAGTCCATTTTTGACTCTCATCCCCATGAGCTAGCATTAGGAGAGAGACTTTACCTAAACCATACAAACCTTGCAACCGAACAGTTCAATTTTAAGTTACTGTTTTTAAAAGATAAAACAAATCATTTCACCCTTGACCCTACAACCCCCTCGCATTAGTTTCCTCCAAGTTTGCCACACACTAACATATTTGCCACACACTAACATATAGGTCTGCCCATGACAGCGCTCGCACCCACCCGCCCCACCGCTTGTTTAGCTCTGGCGGATGGAACGTTGTTCTACGGCGCTGGTTTTGGCGCGACAGGCCAAACCGTGGCCGAGCTTTGCTTTAACACATCCATGACCGGCTACCAAGAAATCATGACAGACCCCTCATACGCAGGTCAGGTCGTCACATTCACTTTCCCTCACATCGGTAATACCGGCGTAAACGCGGAAGATGACGAAACCGCTGATCCCGTCGCTGAGGGCATGGTGGTCAAGTGGAACCCAACAATACCATCTAACTGGCGCACCGCTGGCCCATTGAGCGAATGGTTGGCCGCACGTGGTCGCATTGCAATTGGTGGCGTCGACACACGTCGCCTGACCCGCGCGATCCGTCAAGCAGGCGCACCGCATGTTGCCCTGGCACATGATCCAGATGGCAACTTTGATATTGAAGCATTGGTTGCAGCTGCGCGTGGCTTTGCTGGGCTAGAGGGCATGGACCTCGCCAAGAAAGTCACTTGCGCACAATCTTACCGCTGGGACGAAATGCGGTGGGCATGGCCTGATGGCTACACCCGTCTTGAAAACCCAAAATTCAAAGTGGTCGCAGTCGACTTTGGCGCAAAACGCAACATCCTACGCTGCTTGGCCTCTGTTGGTTGTGACGTTACTGTACTGCCAGCAACTGCTACGGCTGAAGACGTGCTCGCGCACAAACCGGATGGCGTGTTTTTGTCAAACGGCCCAGGCGATCCTGCAGCAACAGGCAAATACGCCGTGCCAATGATCAAAAGCGTTCTTGAGGCTGATATTCCAATCTTTGGTATCTGCTTGGGCCACCAAATGCTGGCCCTCGCCCTTGGCGCGCAGACCATCAAAATGAACCACGGTCACCACGGTGCCAACCACCCGGTCAAAGATCACGACACAGGCAAGGTTGAGATCACCTCGATGAATCACGGGTTTGCCGTCGATGCACAAACTCTACCAGCTGGCGTGGTCGAAACACACAAGTCCCTCTTTGATGGATCAAACTGTGGTATACGCCTTGATGGCCGTCCTGTCTATTCCGTTCAGCATCACCCAGAAGCCAGCCCAGGGCCACAAGACAGCTTTTATCTGTTTGAACGCTTTGCTGCGGTCATGGCTGAACAGCAGGCTTAACGCCCAACCGACACTCACAAGACTTCTTTTAACGCTCCATTTACTTGGGGCATTCGAGACTGATCTGGCGTGCGGATTGACGATGTGCGCCCATCAAAAGGTGCCCTCTGTGCAATCAACAATTAATCCTGCGTGATCCACAAAGCATTGGTGCCACTGGATCGGCGCGCTTGCTGGACTGTCAGTTGATTGAGGATGGCCACATCACCACGCCCGATTTGGTGCACGCCCTCGAACTGCAATCCAATATGGATGCCCAACAATCTCTTCTTAGGCACGAACATCATCATCTTCACTGCATGCATCGCTTCTTTTTTCGATATGAACTATAGCAAGAGCCAGTCCAGTTGCTAAGTAATTCGTCCGCTCACCCCTCTTCTTGGCGCCGTGCCGCGTCCTGCTTTAGCCGCGTCATGAAGGCCACCGAAATATGGTCGCGCAAAACTTTGCCTGCCGTCTCACCATCATGCGCCTCAATCGCCGTGACGATCGCGGCGTGTTCCGCTTGCGCAATCTCGCCCCTCCCTTTAGCTGACAGCGACGTATCTGTCATCAACGCCATCGTGCGGTGAACTAAATCCAATTGCTGCACCAAATAACGGTTGTGCGAGGCAAGGTGAACTTGCTTATGAAAACGACGGTTCGCACGAGCCAGGGCAGTAGGATCGTTCATCAACGCGTTGTCGTCTTCAATCATCTCGCGCAGGATACGCACCTCTTCGTCCGTGGCGTGACGTGCGGCCAAACTTGCGGCCAGCCCCTCCAACTCACTGCGCACCACGTATAATTCAGAAATTTGGTTGTGCCCAAGGGAGGCAACAATCAAGCTGCGCCCATCGCGTGACAACAATGATTGGGTCTCAAGCCTTTGTAATGCTTCACGAATTGGAGTTCTCGAAACTCCAAACCGCTCTGCCAATTCGCTTTCCACCAATCGATCACCGGGGCGATATTTACCAACATCAATGGCCTCTAATATCATTGAATAGGCGTCTGTATTGGGCGATTTCATAGTACAAGTTCCGTATTTTAAGGTTGGCACAGCTTAGCGTGCACAGGCCCGTACGCAAGCCAATCCGCCCATAGGACTTGCACACGGACAAATGCCTGATATTTCTGGCTAATGAACAAACCTGACCCAAGCTCCGCCTTTGCTCGTGTGACCGACTGGGTCTTTGACCTCGACAACACATTGTACCCGCCCGCCGCACGCCTATTCGATCAAATTGAAGAGAAGATGTGCGCCTTTATGGTCAAGGAATTGGGCGTGGATCAGGACGAGGCAAACCACCTGCGCAAACGTTATTGGGAGGTCCACGGCACCACCCTGTCTGGCTTGATGAAAGAACACGGCATTCAGCCCGAACAATTCTTGATCGACGTCCACGATATTACCTTTGACGTCCTGCAACCGGCCCCCGACTTGGCCGCATTGATCAAGAACCTACCAGGGCGTAGCATCGTCTACACCAACGGCACCAAACCCTATGCAGAACAAGTGCTTAAGGCGCGCGGATTGGACGGTATCTTTGACCAAGTATACGGCATCGAACACGCCAATTATCTGCCCAAACCCCAGCGTGCAGCATTCGACATCGTCTTCGGACTAGATAGACTGCCCCAACAAACAGCCGCGATGTTTGAGGATGAGGCCCGCAACCTCGAAGTGCCGCGCGATATGGGCCTGCTAACGGTTCACGTCGCACCCGAACCTGATCATGCCGAATACGTCGACTTTCACACCGATGATCTGACTGACTTCCTGCGCAAAATAAGCAGTTAGACAACATGCCGCTTGGCCAAACCGCGCCCCACGCCCTACATTAGCGTCAACGAAAGGCGTACCCATGAGCTTACAAACCTGTGACATCCTAATTTCCGGTGGCGGCATCGCGGGCCTTAGTGCGGCAGCTGCCTTTGGCACCGCAGGCTTTAGCGTCATTTGTGTTGATCCAACGCCCCCCATCACTGACCACGAAGCGAGCGGCGCTGACATGCGTTCCACCGCGATGATGCAGCCAGCGCGCGATATGTTGATGGCAGCAGGCATTTGGGATCACCTCGCTCCCCACGCCGCCCCCTTGCAAATTATGCGGATCGTAGATGCAGGTGGTGAAAAGCCGGAGGCGCGGATCGTTAAGGATTTCAACGCCGCAGACATTTCTGATTTGCCGTTCGGTTGGAACTTTCCAAACTATGTGCTGCGCCGTGAGATGCTGGCCCGCCTTGATGCGCTGCCAAACGTTGATTTCCGCCCAGACACTGGAACCAACAGCCTGTTCACCCGCAGCCAAATGGCCAAAGTCACACTTAGCGATGACACCACAGTACAAACCAAACTGGTGATCGCAGCAGACGGGCGCAATTCCCCCATGCGCCAAGCTGCAGGAATTGACGTCATCACAAAACGCTATGGGCAAAAGGCACTGGCGTTCGCCGTGACGCACCCGATTCCACACGAAAACGTTTCCACCGAAATCCACCGCACCGGCGGCCCATTTACCTTGGTGCCCCTACCCGACTTCAACGGTTTGCCATGCTCTGCCGTAGTATGGATGGATGACGGGGCTAAATCAAAGGCCCGCATGGACCTTGATACCGCAGCATTTGAAGAAGAAATGTCCGTGCGGTCCTGCCACCATTTCGGCCCCCTTACATTGGCCTCAAAACGCAGCATCTGGCCCATCATCAGCCAAACCGCATCCGCCCTTAGCGGTCAACGTATCGCCCTGATCGCAGAAGCGGCGCATGTTGTGCCACCAATCGGGGCCCAAGGACTGAACATGAGCCTGCGTGACATGGGTGCCTTGCTCGAGCTCGCGATCACGCGACCCGATGAATTAGGCGATGCAAAGATGTTGATGGCCTATGAAAAGGCCCGTATGGGCGATATCAAACTGCGCATGCGAGGCATTGATCTGCTCAACCGCGCCAGTCAAGCGTCCAGTCCCGCGCTGCGCGATGCACGCGCTATGGGGTTGAATGCCCTGTATAATTTGGGTCCAGTGCGCAAAACCTTAATGCAGATGGGTTTAGGTGTCGCTGGCAAACAGGGTTAAAGGTGACCTGACCACGTCGACCAAATCATAAAGCAAGTCACAATCGCAATCAGGTTGAGCACCATTCCACCAAACCAATGCAACACGCGGGTTTTGCGGCGTTCCTGAACATCAATAGCATCTAAGAACGTCACAATATCGGAATGGGCCGTGTTGATCGCGCCCATATCAATCCGCGCGTCAGATTTGGATTGTCACCCAAACCCTGCGCCATAACGATAATAGCCGCCTGTTTGGCCAGTCTTTTGAGAAATAATCTACCGGCATGCGCCACCGCTTTGGTCAAGGTGCGACCACGCGCATTCAGCTTTGCCCGCAAGGCAAGGCGAACCTCTTCCGCTTTGGCGGTGATATCTGCCTGATAATCTATAGCGGCTTTAATAGGACGACGATCCGCTGGCATCAATGCCCTAGCGCCCCCAGGTCAAAGCAGCTAAATTGCAATCATGTTGAATTACAATGAATTTGGGACTGGTCCTACGCTTCTCATCGCCCACGGTCTTTATGGGTCTGCCAGAAATTGGGGCGTGATCGCAAAACGGCTCAGCGATACGCGCCGCGTTGTTGTGGTGGATATGCGCAACCACGGCAACAGCCCGCGTTTTGATACGCACAGCTATCCAGATATGGCCAAGGATCTGGCCGAAGTCATTGAACACATCGGTGCACCTGTTGATGTGCTTGGTCACTCAATGGGCGGCAAAGCATCCATGGCCTTGGCCCTTACACGTCCTAAATTGGTGCGAAGCTTGATCAGCGCCGATATAGCGCCCGTATCCTATACCCATTCCCAGATACATTTCATCGAAGCTATGCGCGCCGTCGATCTAAAAACCCTCACCCGTCGAGCCGAAGCAAAAGAACAGCTCGAGGCACAAGGCGTAAGCGCAGAAATGCAATCGTTCTTCACTCAATCCATTGATTTATCGAAAAAAAATTGGAAACTAAATTTTGATGCGCTGGCTGCCGACATGGGTAAAATTCTGTCTTTCCCCACGCTCTCTGGCTCATATGACGGCCCCACCCTGTTCTTGTCAGGCGCAGAATCTGATTATGTGACCCGTGAACACCGCCCAATTATCAAGCCGCTTTTCCCAAATGCTCGCTTTGCGAAAATTCCGAAAACCGGTCATTGGCTGCATTCTGAGCGCCCGCGTGTCTTTGAATCAGCAGTACGTACATACCTTGATGCGGTCTCAAAAGAGGGCTAATTTTCGGTTAAAACCAGTGAAACGGTTGATAGTACAAGGACAGTCGCGCATCGTGCAACAAAAACGGCCAAAAAACACAGCCAAATGTACCCTAAAAAGTGCATCAACCCTTGCACCCGCTGTCCCCAAGCCTATAACCCACGACAATTTGCGGCGCATCGGGTAAGCCGTAACCAACCGGACACATAGGGGGCTGCCGCCATGCCAAAGAGAACTGATATCAAGTCGATCATGATCATTGGTGCGGGGCCGATTGTAATTGGGCAAGCCTGCGAATTTGACTACTCTGGCGCACAGGCTTGTAAGGCCCTTCGCGAAGAGGGTTATCGCATCATCCTTGTAAACTCAAACCCAGCAACAATCATGACCGACCCTGGACTTGCTGATGCGACCTACATCGAGCCAATCACCCCGGAAGTCGTTGCCAAAATCATCGAAAAAGAACGTCCCGACGCGTTGCTGCCTACGATGGGCGGGCAGACTGGTTTAAACACCTCGCTTGCGCTTGAGGAAATGGGCATTTTGAAAAAATACAACGTCGAAATGATCGGCGCGAAACGCGAAGCCATTGAAATGGCAGAAGACCGCCAGTTGTTCCGCGAAGCCATGGACCGTCTTGGCATCGAAAACCCAAAGGCTACAATCGTCACGGCCCCCAAAGGTGAAGACGGCAAAAAAGACCTTGCTGCGGGCGTTGCTTTGGCCGTTGATACACTTGATTATGTCGGCCTGCCGGCCATTATCCGCCCTGCATTTACCATGGGCGGAACAGGCGGTGGCATCGCCTACAACCGCGAAGATTACGAACACTTTTGCCGTACCGGCATGGACGCCTCCCCTGTGGGTCAGATCCTTGTGGACGAGTCGCTGATTGGATGGAAAGAGTTCGAGATGGAAGTGGTCCGAGACACTGCTGACAACGCCATCATCGTCTGTGCCATCGAAAACATCGACCCAATGGGCGTGCACACAGGTGATTCCATCACTGTGGCCCCAGCACTGACATTGACCGACAAAGAATACCAAATCATGCGCAACCACTCCATCGCGGTCCTGCGCGAAATTGGCGTTGAAACAGGCGGTTCAAACGTACAATGGGCCGTGAACCCGGCGGACGGCCGCATGGTTGTGATTGAGATGAACCCACGTGTGTCACGTTCTTCTGCGCTGGCGTCCAAGGCGACAGGTTTCCCGATCGCCAAGATCGCGGCGAAACTGGCTGTGGGCTTTACGCTGGACGAGTTGGACAATGACATCACTGGTGTAACACCAGCGTCCTTTGAGCCAACAATCGATTACGTCGTCACCAAGATCCCAAAATTCGCTTTCGAAAAATTTCCAGGCTCAGAACCATATCTGACAACGGCGATGAAGTCGGTTGGCGAAACCATGGCGATTGGCCGCACGATCCACGAGAGTTTGCAAAAGGCTCTCGCGTCGATGGAATCTGGCCTAACTGGATTTGACGAAGTAGAAATTCCTGGCGCACCTGATAAGGCGGCTGTGGTCAAAGCGATCAGCATGACCACTCCAGATCGTATGCGCACCATTGCCCAAGCCATGCGTCACGGCCTGACAGACGATGAAATCTACGGCGTCACAATGTTTGATCCGTGGTTCCTCGCTCGTATCCGCGAGATCGTTGAAACCGAAGAAGACGTGCGTAAGAACGGCCTACCACTCACTGAGGAAGGCTTGCGCCACCTCAAGATGATGGGCTTTACCGACGCGCGCCTTGGCAACCTGACGGGCCGCACGGAAGACAACGTTCGCCGCGCACGCCGCAACCTTGGCGTTAAAGCCAGCTTCAAACGTATTGACACATGTGCTGCTGAGTTTGAGGCACAAACGCCGTACATGTATTCCACCTATGAGGCCCCAACGATGGGTGAAGTGGAATGTGAAGCACGTCCAACTGAACGCAACAAAGTTGTTATCTTGGGTGGCGGTCCAAACCGCATCGGCCAAGGTATCGAATTTGACTATTGCTGCTGCCACGCCTGCTTTGCACTGACAGACGCGGGTTATGAAACCATCATGATCAACTGTAACCCTGAAACAGTTTCAACGGATTACGACACATCTGATCGCCTCTACTTTGAGCCGGTTACATTTGAGCACGTAATGGAAATCCTGTCCAAAGAACAAGAAAACGGCACGCTGCACGGTGTGATCGTTCAGTTCGGCGGCCAAACACCATTGAAAATCGCACAGGCGCTTGAAAATGAAGGCATCCCAATCCTTGGCACCACACCAGACGCCATCGACTTAGCCGAAGACCGTGAGCGTTTCCAAGAGTTGGTCCAAAACCTTGGCCTAAAACAGCCACACAATGGCTTGGCCCACTCTGACGGAGAAGCCCTCGCGATCGCGGGTGACATCGGCTTCCCATTGGTTATCCGCCCTTCCTACGTTTTGGGTGGCCGCGCGATGGAAATCGTACGCGATCAGGCACAGCTTGAACGCTACATCTCTGAGGCAGTTGTGGTTTCCGGCGACAGCCCTGTTCTGCTAGATCATTACCTATCTGGCGCAGTCGAACTTGACGTTGATGCGATCAGCGACGGCAAAGACGTGCACGTAGCAGGCATCATGCAACACATCGAAGAAGCAGGCGTTCACTCAGGTGACAGTGCATGTTCCTTGCCGCCCTATTCCCTGAGCAAAGAAATCATCGACGAAATCAAAGTACAGACCAAAGCACTTGCACACGGTCTAAACGTTGTTGGCTTGATGAACATTCAATTCGCAGTCAAAGCCAACGAACAAGGCAAAGACGAAATCTTCCTGATCGAAGTGAACCCACGCGCCTCGCGCACAGTGCCGTTCGTTGCCAAAGCAACAGACAGCGCCATCGCGTCTATCGCCGCGCGGGTTATGGCGGGCGAACCATTGTCCAATTTCCCGCTTCGCGCGCCATATCGCGAAAACGCGGATTACAGCGAAACCATTCCACTGGGCGATCCAATGACATTGGCAGATCCAGACATGCCATGGTTCTCGGTCAAAGAGGCTGTACTGCCCTTTGCCCGCTTCCCAGGTGTGGACACAATCCTTGGGCCAGAAATGCGCTCAACTGGTGAAGTTATGGGTTGGGATCGCGACTTCCCACGTGCATTCTTGAAGGCACAAATGGGCGCTGGTGTAATCCTACCATCGACCGGTTGCGTGTTCATTTCAATTAAGGACGCGGACAAAACCGCTGTCATGCTTGAGGCGGCAACGGTTCTAACCGAACTCGGCTTCACATTCGTTGGCACCAAAGGCACGGCAAAATGGCTTGTTGAAAATGACATTCCATGTGGCCCAGCCAACAAGGTCTATGAGGGCCGTCCAGACATCACTGACTTGATGAAGGACGAGAAGATTCACCTCGTTATGAACACAACGGAAGGCGCACAAGCGGTTGAAGATTCCAAATCAATCCGCTCAATCGCACTGTATGACAAAATCCCATACTACACCACCGCAGCAGGCAGCCACGCGGCGGCTCTCGCGATCAAGGCGCGAGCTGAGGGCGATCTGCTTGTTAAAGCCCTGCAGGGCTAAATAGCCGACGATCAAATTTTCAAAGCCGCGCTGAGATTCAGTCACCGCGGCTTTTTGATGCCAAAACCCGTCTACTGCACGTTGACTGATTTCCGGGTAGTCTGATATCATGAAAGCCATTGCTTAAATCCCATCAAAAGTTAATCCCAAATGCGCATATGTATTACTCTACTTATTTTCTCGTCCCTCACCGCCTGTGGTGTGCCCTTCGTACCGTTCCTTTGAACACGCCTTAACCAAATTTGGGCCTGTGATTTGCAAAAGTGATCAGACTGTACAGATTGAGGTAAAAACTGTGCAGTTTGATCCAAATCCAGCAAAATCTTGATTTTTCGTGTACCCGAAATGCACAGTTCAAGAGGTGAAATGTGCATTTTTGCCGTCTTTTAATAAACACAGCACAACTATTCCCCTATGGTAACCTAGCGTCCTGTGTTGACCTTGACGCCATTTTTTGGCCAACTTAGTCAACTTTGAGAGGTCAGAATATGTACACACCAGCAATCACTGGCACTGGGATTTTCACCCCTGAAAACACAATCAGCAACGCCGAGTTGGTGAAGTCGTTCAACGCATATGCGGACAAATTCAACCTCGAACACGCAGGGCAAATTGAATCCGGTGACGTTGCGCCACAGTCTCATTCATCTGAAGAATTCATAGTCAAATCATCTGGCATTCATAATCGATATGTTATTGATAAGGAGGGAATTTTAGACCCTGACGTAATGCACCCTTTGATGCGTCAGCGCGAAGATGATGAACCATCTTTGATGGCCGAAATGGCGTTGGACGCTGCCCTAAAGGCACTTAAGGCTGCAGCTAAGACTCCAGCTGATATAGACACCGTAATCTGCGCCGCCTCTAACCTAGAACGCGCTTATCCAGCCGTTGCTATCGAGATCCAAGAGCTGCTTGGTATCAAAGGCTTTGCTTTTGACATGAATGTTGCCTGCTCATCCGCAACCTTTGGCCTGCAATTGGCCGCTGATATGATCAAAAGTGGTAGTATTTCCAGTGCCTTAGTTGTTAACCCCGAAATTTGTTCGGCTCACCTAGAATGGCGTGATCGCGATTGCCACTTCATTTTCGGGGATGTGGCAACAGCCACACTTGTTGAGCGTTCAGAAGACGCGATCGGCCCATATTTTGAAATAAAATCAACGCGTTGCGCCACTTCTTTTTCAAACAATATCCGAAACAACAACGGCTTTTTGCGCCGTTCCCGCCCAGATGGCACATCCGATCGCCGCGACATGCAGTTCATGCAAAACGGGCGCAAAGTGTTCAAAGAAGTGTTGCCAATGGTCAGTGCCCACATCGGCTCACACATCGGCGATGAAGGCATACAAGCCACTGATTTGAAACGCCTTTGGCTTCACCAAGCCAACAAATCCATGAACGATTTTATCGGTAAAAAGGTGCTGGGACGCACCCCTGAAGACGGTGAACAACCCAACATCTTGCAAGACTATGCAAACACATCCTCAGCCGGATCAATCATTGCATTCTCAAATTATTCCAATGACTTAGGTGATGGCGACTATGGTCTAATCTGTTCGTTCGGTGCAGGGTATTCGGTGGGATCAGTGATCGTTCAGCGCCGCGGCTAAACGATCTACTTTTTGGAAACGCGTTTGTTGGTTTCTTCAGCCGTTTCAACACGTTCTGAATAGCGATCGACCAAATAGTCCGATCGCCCACGTACCATCCACGTGAACTTGGTCAATTCTTCCATCACGTCAACAATGCGGGAATAAAATGGTCCCTCAGGCAAGCGCCCTTTACCGTCAAACTCAAGCCAAGCCTTTGGAATACTTGATTGATTAGGAATCGTCACCATCCGCATCCAACGCCCTAAAATGCGCATCTGGTTGACGGCATTGAACGATTGCGATCCTCCACAGACCTGCATGATTGCTAGAGTTTTGCCCTGCGTCGGACGGATGCCACCCTGGCCCGAAAGTGGGATCCAATCGATCTGGGTTTTCATAACACCCGTCATTGCACCATGACGTTCAGGACTGGACCAAACCATCCCCTCCGACCAAATCGCAAGTTCGCGTAATTCAACGACTTTAGGATGATCGACGTTCTCGTCATCAACCAAGGGTAAGCCTGTTGGGTTATAGATTCGCGTCTCGCAGCCCAAGTGCTTCAAAACACGTGCTGATTCTTCGACAGCCTTGCGTGAATAACTTGCACCGCGCAACGATCCGTACAGCAACAAAATGCGTGGCGGATGTCCGTTATCACCGGGTGCCCGTAGCGCTTCACCGTCGATGCTTGGCAGCAGCGTTTCATCTAACGCAGGCAGATCAGGATTAACCATTTTCGCCTCCGAGATGCATTTTCATATCGATCAAGACCTGTTGTAATATTGACGTTTCTTTTAACAAACGCTTTGCTTCATTCACCGCAATGATACCATCTTCTATCGTTTTCTGACACCCGGACATTAGCATCGGCATCCGTTGACTTAAACAATAATATCAGAATTCACACCACCAGTTTCTGGCGAATTTGATCAGCGCTCGTCATGTGACAAGGTGATGCCTTGGAGCTCTGCAATGACACTTGTAACTTGCGGCTAACCAGCAGCTTTTTCCAAATTGATAGCAGCATAAATCGGTCGCTATGTTCAGGATGATCAGAATAATAACGTCCTAATGTAGCTTTAGATTTGCCTGTAATTTCGCATTCTGGCTCAAGCCCGACGTCCTTAACAAGTGTCTCGGTATGCTTTTTAAGCTAACTGCCATGTCGGGCCATAATCGTATCCCGCTCTTCCCCATCGCACCCACAAAATTGCTATGGTGAGCCTAACTTTTCCCATTTTTTTGATAGAATAAAACGTCAATTTACGCCTATCTCAATTTATGGGGAATTAACGAGTAACCGATGCTGCCGCATCTGTTTCAAGGGTGAAATTTTCTCATCTAATCGTTGAGCCTTTTGGCCAACCCAATCGTTATTTTCTTTGTTTTTCTTCCAACTTTACGATTTCTACTTTTCACCATCCCTCGGGCTTTGCCCCGCAAGATGTATTTTTCAGTTGGTACAAAATTACAATGGTGACTTGGGACGGTTGGTAACTTTTGGCTCCACCCCGCTTGTCCTTAATTTCCGCTCAGCGTAATAGGGCCTATGGCTAAGTTATACTTTCACTATTCTACAATGAATGCCGGAAAATCAACGGTATTGCTTCAGGCGGCGCACAACTACCGTGAGCGCGGTATGGAACCTTATTTACTTACTGCACAGTTCGATAGTCGTGCTGGTAAGGGAAAAATTGCATCAAGAATCGGGATCGGCACAGCTGCTGATACCTTTGGCGAAAACGATGATCTATTTCTAAAGATTGAGGCGCAAACCAAAGCCGTCGATCTGGCCTGTGTTTTTATCGATGAGGCACAGTTTTTATCGAGGGATCAGGTTTGGCAATTGGCGCGTGCTGTCGATGATTTACGTGTTCCGGTGATGTGCTACGGTCTTCGTGTTGATTTCAGAGGTGAACTGTTCCCTGGCTCCGCCACTTTGCTCGCTTTAGCTGACGAAATGCGTGAAATCAGAACCATCTGCCACTGTGGAAAACGTGCAACAATGGTTGTGCGCCAAGACGAGAACAAGAATGTTTTAACCGGTGGTGAACAAGTGCAAATCGGCGGCAACGAAACCTATGTTTCACTTTGCCGTCGTCATTGGCGTATTGCTGTCGGCGACAAAGCTTAGACTTTATTGGGCGCTAAAATTCCGTCGACAAGGTGTGCCTTAAGATTGGCAACCGCCATCAGCCCCATATCCGCACGCACTTCCAGTGCTGCAGTCCCCAAATGGGGCAATAGCACTACGTTTTCGAGGTCGCGCAGCGCTTGTGGCACTCTCGGTTCAAATTCGTATACATCCAAACCTGCGCCACCAATTTGATCGGTCTGAAGCGCTGCAATCAATGCCGCTTCGTCGACGACGTTGCCGCGCGAAATATTCACCAGATGAGAATGTGGCTGCATTACATTCAACACATCGGCATTGACCAGATGATGGGTCTCAGCCCCACCAGGAACAGCAAGAACCAAAACATCCACAGCACTAGCAAGTTCGATCAAGGAACCAAACGCCGCAGCCTCAAATGGCAATATTTTAGGCGAACGGCTGACATAGCCAACCTTCATGCTGAATCCATAGTGGCATCGTTGGGCGATTGCCTGACCGATACGCCCCATGCCGACGATACCGACTGTCTTGCCGCTAAGGTGAAGCCCTAGCATCTGTGTCGGATGCCATCCCTCCCATTCGCCTGAACGGACCAGCCTTTCGCCTTCTCCCGCGCGGCGTGCGGACATCAGCATCAAGGTGATGGCAATATCGGCAGTCGCGTCAGTCACAGCACCGGGCGTGTTACTTACGGTTATCCCAAGCTGCATTGCGGCATCAACATCGATGTGATTATATCCCACTCCAAAGTTAGCAAGGATCGTACATTTGGATTCGCTCAGGCTGTCAAACACAGCGGGCTGAAACATGTCACCAAGCGTGGGCATGATACCATCAAACGCGCCCAGCGCGGTTTGCATCTCTGAAATAGAAAGCGGCGATGTTTCAATGCGTGCTGTCACATCAAAATATTTGCGTGCCTCGGCTACAACAACGTCTGGCAATGGTCGAGTGATAAGAACCTTTTTCAAACCATTCGCTCCCCAAGTGGAACATCCAGATCAGGAGACAACAAAACAATCCCTCCAGCTTCATCGGCCAAGCCTAACACCAGAACCTCCGACATGAATTTACCGATCTGTCGTGGCGAAAAATTGACTACACCCATCACCTGCTTACCGACGAGTGATTCTGGTGAGTAATGGGCCGTCACCTGCGCAGAGGTTTTGCGCTCCCCAATTTCATGTCCAAAATCAATCCACATCTTGATCGCTGGCTTGCGCGCTTCTGGATAGTGCTCAGCACGCAGAACCTTACCAACGCGGATATCCACCTTCATAAAGTCATCAAATGTAATTGGATCAGCCATTTGCCAGCTCCCTTGAACGCCCTGTAGCGGCAGCTACAGTTTTGTTGATTAAAGACGGCAGCCCTGTTTTCACATCCATTAGCACCTCAAGCCCCGCTTGTGTGGTGCCATTTGGACTGGTCACGTTTACACGCAATTGGGATGGGCTCTCGGCGGCCTCCTCAGCAAGTGCGCCAGCCCCCGCGACAGTCGCATTGGCAAGCTGCATCGCCATCTCTGCTGGCAAGCCTTGGGCCTCCCCTGCAGCGGCCAATGTTTCAATCATATGAAAAACGTAAGCAGGGCCGGATCCGCTGACACCCGTAACCGCATCAATCTGGCCTTCATTCTCTAATCGTACCACCTGTCCCACGGCCTGGAGCAGCTGTACGGCTTCATCCACACCCTCATTTGATACTGCTGCGTTGCCGATGATAGCACTGATCCCCTTCCTAATTGCCGCGGGCGTATTTGGCATAGCTCGCACAACTGGGGTTTCACGTCCTAGGACGCTTTCGAAATATCCAATGGTGGTACCTGCAGCAACGCTGACAAACACAGTTTCACCGCCGCCCATTTCCTGCAATCGAGGCAACGCTTCAGCCATCATCTGCGGTTTAACTGCAACAAGAACAATGGCTGGCGCGTCCGGTAAATCGCTATTCAGCGACACACCTGTGCTTTTTAGCCAATCAGAAGGAAACGGATCTAAAACGTGGACGGAAGTTGCAGGCAATCCTTGATCCAGCCAACCAGCCAGCATAGCAGATCCCATCTTACCACAGCCCAACAACACCAGTCCTTTTTGCGCAATACGACTATTCTTCATGGAGACCCCTTCCAGAAATTGTTTCAGGGCAAACTGTTACGCGCGGCCAAAGGCCTCTGCAATGGCAACTTGAAGCGCCTCTTTAGGAGTTCGATCCCCCCAAGCCAGCAATTGGAATGCAGGGTAATACCGCTCTGCGCTCATTACCGCGGCACTAATCATTGTGTCGACCTGTTCAGGACCAATGTCCTGCCCACCCGCCAGAACCAAGCCATAGCGATACACCGTCAGCTTTTCTTTTTCCCAGTATGTGAAAGATCCTGTCCAGCATTTGTCATTCACAAGATTGAGCAGTTCATACAGCTTTGGCAATTTTTCAGTCGGTGGTTCCATCTCAAAGGTACACACCATGCGCAGCGTTTCATCATAGGCGGACCACGCTAATGTAATCGAGTAAGTACGCCATTGACCAACGACAGCCATCGCAATGTGATCGTCGGCTATACGCTCAAAATCCCATTTATGATGCTCAGCAATATGCTCGACCAAATCAATCGGGTGAATATCGTCTTCAAAGATATGTTCCGATAGGGCCATCGTATCACCTAGTGTTGGCTGGCGCTGGGGCGAATTAAGATCCCAAGCACTAGCTTTTTGCGCAAGAAACTGGTGCAGAACACACGCTTCTTACTAGCTATGGTGATGTTGAGCGACCGTTCTGGCAACCCTTTATCTGGGGATAACTTCAATAAGTTGTGGAGAGCCGCGTAAGCCCCACAAAATATAGCCCCCGTGAGTTCAGCCCAGAAATGCAAAACGCCCCTTCCAGTAGAAAGGGGCGGCCAACTGCATTGCAGGCAACGTCTTAGTGTAGAATCGTTACCTTATCTTGCTCGGTTATTTGGCTTCTAGCGAATCGAGGCGCGCCTCTAGCGCCTCGTTCTGTTCACGAGCTTTTTGGGCCATTGCTCGCACCGCGTCGAATTCTTCACGGGTCACAAAATCACGATCCGCCAGCCAGCGATCCAACAAGGATTTCATCGCTGTTTCAGCTTCATCTTTGGCACCTTGGGCAACGCCCATAGCGTTTGTCATCAAATGGGAAATGTCGTCAAAAATTTTACCACGAGCTTGCATCACTGTCTCTCCTTAGTGC
>Ga0206127_1002591_pt1 | contig 17693 bp, 13 predicted proteins | sample Helgoland_Spring_6_FD_148646 | JGI IMG/M metagenome (GOLD analysis project Ga0206127, IMG submission 148646) | Pelagic subsurface seawater microbial communities from Kabeltonne, Helgoland, North Sea - Helgoland_Spring_Bloom_20160419_1 | ecosystem: Environmental > Aquatic > Marine > Epipelagic ...
ACCGCATCAGAGGCAGAGGCTAAAAGCACATCCGATTCTGAGATTTGACCTACCCCTTTGTGGATGATGTTCACCTGTACTTCGGCTGTAGATAACTTTAATAACGAATCTGCCAAGGCTTCTATTGAGCCGTCCACATCTCCTTTTACTATTATATTAAGTTCTTTAAAGGAACCAATAGCCAATCTTCTTCCGATTTCATCCAGGGTAATGTGCTTTTTAGCTCTGACTGATTGCTCACGTTGGATGATTTCTCGCTTATTGGCAATTTCCCTTGCCTCACGATCTGATTCCATCACATTGAACTTATCTCCTGCTTGGGGGGCTCCATCGAGTCCTAACACAACGGTTGGAGTAGCCGGACCTACTTCTTTTAATTTCTTCCCTCGGTGGTCAAACATGGCTTTCACCTTTCCAAAATAAGAGCCTGCCAACATCACATCTCCGATGCGCAAGGTTCCCGCCTGAACCATCAGCGTGGTCACATAGCCACGTCCCTTATCTAAACTTGCCTCGATGACACTTCCAACCGCAGCCTTATCAGGATTTGCTTTTAACTCTAATAACTCTGCCTCTAGCAACACCTTTTCCAGTAATTCATCAATCCCTTCTCCCGTTTTTGCAGATAGTGCTTGACATTGATATTTTCCTCCCCAATCTTCCACCAAAATATTAATGGCTGAAAGCTCTTCTTTAATCTTATCCACGTTGGCAGTGGGTCTATCAATCTTATTGATCGCAATAACGATCGGCACACCCGCTACCTGGGCGTGATTTAATGCTTCTTTCGTTTGAGGCATGACGGCATCGTCAGCCGCAATCACAACGATAACAATATCTGTGATTTTTGCTCCTCGGGCACGCATCGCCGTAAAGGCCTCGTGTCCAGGTGTATCCAGAAATGCAATTTTTTTACCTTGATTGGTTATCACATTGTAAGCACCAATGTGTTGTGTGATACCTCCCGCTTCGCCTTCAGTAACCTTGGATTCTCTAATGTAATCGAGCAAAGAAGTCTTACCGTGATCGACATGTCCCATGATGGTAACAATTGGGGCTCGATCTATCAAATTTTCAGTGATGTCTTCTTCTTCAATAATATCAATTCCCTCTTCCGTGGTCGTAAAGGTCACATCGAATCCAAATTCGTCTGCAATGACCGTAATGGTCTCCGCATCTAACCGCTGATTGATGGAAACAAATAGTCCTAAATTCATACAAGATGAAATCACATCATTGACCGATACATCCATCAATGAGGCCAAATCATTGGCCGAAATAAACTCAGTTAGCTTCAGTGTTTTAGCATCCTCAGCCTCTTGAATAATCTGTTCTTCTACTGCCTCAGCTTTTGCAGATCGCTTATCTTTTCTGTACTTCGAACGATTAGCAGTTGCCGCTTTATTCCCTCCTCCACTGAGTTTGGCAAGCGTCGCTTTAATTTTATCCTGAATTTCCTTATCCGTGAGCTCCTCGGTCTTTTTAATATCCTTACCTCTGATTCTACCGGCATCGAAAGCTCCCCTTGGTTTTTGTCCCAAGGGAGGTCGCTGGCTGGGTGGCGTACTTGACTGAATTCTTTTTCGTGGCCGTTTCTTTCGATCCTTATGCTCATCCGAAGAAGCAATAGGTTTTTTCTTTTCAGCAGGCAATTCAATTTTACCCAAAACCTTAAGGCCCTTGAGGGCATCTGCTTTAGCCTTTATCGTTTCTCCTTTTTGGGAAGCTCCCTTTTCAGGAACTTCGATTTTTGGCGGTAATGGGTCTGCTAACTTGTGAACCTCCTGAGCAGATGTAACTGAATCCTCGGTGACCACAGGAACCTCTGAAACCTTATCAGAAATTTCACCAACTTCCTGATCCTTAGCAGCAGCCCCTGGTACTGGCTCCATGGACAAGTCAACCACAGGCGCTTCAGGCTCTGATTTCAAAACTCCCTCTGGCTCTTGAGCCTCCTCAACTGGCGTTGTCTCTTTAACCTCTGCTACTTTTTCAATCTTCTTGTCCCCGAATTTATTCGCCTCAAGGTCAATTTTACCTATTACTTTGGTACCTTCTAATTTAGGTTTTGAGATAAGGTTATCTGCCTTTTTAGGGACTTCTTCCTGAGGCGCTTTTATTACATTATCTGTGATTAAAACATGGTCTTCTTCTTTTGTAGAGTTCTCCACTGAAGGACTAGACTCTTTGATGACCAGGTCTTCTGAATGTTTACTACCAATGGTCAAACTAGAAGCTTCCTCCTTGTCTATTACCGAAGAGGCGTATTCCTTAGATAACAGCTCAAATTGTTCATCTGTTATTTTAGAATTAGGGCTACTATCTACTTCTTGTCCTTTTAACTTAAGGAAATCGAGTATGGTAGTACTCCCTACGTTTAATTTTCTGGCAACTTGACTCAGTCTATGCATCTATCGTCTGCTTCTTAATTTTTATTCAAATTCTTGGGAAAGTACCCTCAACACATTATCAACCGTTTCTTCTTCCAGATCGGTTCTTCTGACCATATCTTCACGACCCAATCTTAAAACACTTTTAGCAGTATCTAACCCTATTTTTTTCAACTCGTCAATGACCCAGCTCTCAATTTCATCTGAAAACTCATCCAAATCAACATCCTCATCTTCTACGGCGCCAAGTTCTCTGAAAACATCTATTTCATATTCCACTAAACGGCTGGCTAGTTTAATATTTTGACCCCCTTTTCCTATAGCCAAAGATACTTGATCTGGCTTGAGATAAACAGAAACTCGCTTTTGAGGCTCATCTATTTTCATGCTCAAAATTTTGGCCGGACTTAAGGCTCTTGAAATGTATAATTCAAGGTTGTCTGTAAAGTTAATTACATCAATATTTTCATTTTGTAATTCTCTAACAATAGAATGGATACGTGAACCTTTCATCCCTACACAAGCCCCTACTGGATCTATTCGGTCGTCATAAGACTCTACAGACACCTTGGCTCTTTCGCCTGGCTCTCTGACTACTTTTTTAATTGTAATCAGCCCATCATAAACTTCAGGCACTTCACTTTCAAACAATCTTTCCAAAAACGTAGGAGAGGTTCTTGATAAGATAATCCTTGGATTTCCATTATGCATTTCAACGCGATGTACAATGGCACGGGCTGAATCTCCTTTTCGATAACGGTCTTTAGGGATTTGATCTGACTTGGGTATATTAAGCTCATTGCCCTCCCCATCAATAAGCAACACTTCTCTACTCATGGTCTGGTATACTTCCCCAGTAATTATTTCTCCAACCAGCTCTTTGTATTTTTGAAAAAGGATATCTTTTTCTAAGTCTTTGATTTTCTGAATCAATGTTTGGCGCGCAGTCATTACCGCTCTTCTACCGAAATCTATCAGTTTGATTTCTTCAGCTACCTCTTCTCCAATTTCAAAATCTGGTTCAATCTTTCTTGCATCCGTCAAACAGATTTTGTCATGATCCCATATGTCTTCGGAATTATCGTCAACTATTTCTCGAAATCTCCAAATTTCAAGATCACCTTTGTCCGTGTTGATGATGATGTCAAAATTGTCATCATCTTTATATTTTTTTCTAATCATCGTCCTGAAGACATCTTCTAGGATCCTAATCATAGTTGGCCGATCTATGTTCTTATTTCTGGCAAAATCGGCAAATGAATCAATTAATATTCCTGCTTCCATTTTCTAATTAAATGATATTAATACTTTCGCTTTTTTTATTTTATCTAATAACATGGTCTCGTCTCGTTCGTTCACAGAAAGGACGACGGTTTGTTCTTCAATTTCTTTTAACCTCCCTTCAAATATTTCCCCTTCTAAAGTTTCTACTTTCAATTTCCGGCCAATGTTATTTTTATATTGTCGTGGCAAGGAAAGCGGCCTGTCGATACCTGGCGAAGACACTTCAAGATTAAACGCTCCATTAATAAGGTCTTCTTCTTCAATCCTATTTGAAAGTTTTCTACTAATCAGTGAACAACTTTCGATAGGAAGTCCTGCCTCACCGTCAATAAGTACTAAAACGCGTTGATTGCCCGAAACACCTGTCACCGTTAAGTCTACCAAAAACAATTCCGGAAAATCATTGATTATGATCTCTAGTTCGGCGGTTAGTTTATGTACGAGTGTTATCATCAGTTTTTCTAATAAAAAGAGGGGACACAAGTCCCCTCTCTTCCTTTTCCTATTTACACATACAAAAGTAATTCAAAAAAAACTCAATTCAAATTCGATTGTTATAAAAGCATCGTGCATTTTTGCATCTAGTAAGAAATATTGTCAATAGCAATGATCGGAAAACTTAGATTAACTAACTCTTTGACTCGAAAGAAGGAGCTTTTTGAGCCTATTAACGCGCCGAACGTAGGTATGTACGTCTGTGGCCCAACGGTTTACAGCGATGTTCACCTAGGTAACATAAGAACTTTCATTAGCTTTGATATTATCAATAGATACCTAAAGTTTTTAGGTTATAAAGTACGATACGTAAGGAACATTACGGATGTAGGCCATTTACTAGATACGGGTGAAGATAAAATTTCCGAAAAAGCCCGGCTAGATAAACTCGAGCCCATGGAGATCGTACAAAAATATACCAATGATTTTCATGACGTAATGAAAACCTTCAATGCGCTGGCTCCAGACATTGAACCTTCAGCTATCGGTCACTTATTAGAGCAAATTGAAATGATAGAAACGCTCTTAGAAAAGGGATTTGCCTACCAAGCCAATGGATCAGTTTATTTCGATCTCAACAAATACAATGAATCACATGAATATGGAAAGTTGAGTGGTAGAAAAATTGAAGATCTGATCAATCAAAGTAGGGTCTTAGATGGTCAAGAGGATAAAAAAAATCCGCTAGATTTTGCTTTATGGAAAAAAGCAGCACCCAACCATATCATGAGATGGAAAACAAAATGGAGTGATGGATTCCCCGGTTGGCATCTCGAATGCTCGGTGATGAGTACAAAATACTTAGGATCACAATTTGATATTCATGGCGGTGGAATGGATCTTAAATTTCCGCATCATGATTGTGAAATTGCACAATGTATAGGTACTACTAATGAAGAGCCTGCCAAATATTGGTTGCATACCAATATGCTCACCGTCAATGGTCAAAAAATGTCTAAATCATTGGGTAATTCATTTTTGCCCTGGCAGCTCATTTCTGGAGATCATGAAATGCTCGATCGTGGCTACTCTCCCATGTCCATCCGCTTTTTTATGCTCCAATCTCATTATGCAAGCACCTTAGATTTCTCTAATGAGGCCTTAAATGGATCCTTGAAAGGTTACACAAAGCTAGCCAATGGTATAAGAATACTCAAAGAAATGGTTTATCCAGAGAATGAGCCCTTAAATGTAGACACTGCACTCGTTGCTCAGGTTAATAAAATGTGTGATGATTGTCATCACGCTATGAATGATGATTTTAATACGGCCCTGACCATAGGTCATTTGTTTAACTTGCTTAAAAAAGTGAATTCATTGTACGCAAAACAAATCACCTTCGCAGCCATGGATAAAGTGACATTTGATCGTATGAAGACCACATTGTTAAGCTTCACAGAAGACATATTAGGAATAAAACCCGAGACGTACATCAATGGCAAAAACCTACTCAGTATTTTATTGGAAGATTACGCTGAAGCGAAAGCGACCAAGGATTACAAAAAAGTAGATGTTCTTAGACAGCGGCTCAAGGAAGAGGGCATCACCATAAAAGATATGAAAGATTTTGTAGGGTGGGCCTACAATGAGTGATTCGATGAGCTCCCACCATTAATGAATCATCTGCTTCTCTTTAAATTTCTTGATCTGTCGTCGTAAAGCTTCAGTAGCCTCATCCGCCCCTATTTCAAAAGACCGTGCCCGCCCTTTAGCAAATAATTGATCCCCAGGAATATTTAACTTTATCTCAATAATTTTATTGACTCTAGATTCATCATTTTCAATCTTAAGGAAAACTTCACCATCTATTATTCGATCATAAAACGTCTCAAGCTTGTTAAGTTTTTTTTTGATGAGGTCAATCAATTTTTCATCTGCATCGAACCGTATAGAATGTATTTGAAGTTTCATATCGTTTAGATTTAAGTTAATAATTATGCTTTTGGATGAGCTTGGTCAAAGGTTTTTTTAAGTTTTTCCATAGAATTATGAGTATACACCTGGGTCGCTGCCAAACTCGTGTGCCCCAGAAGTTCTTTTACTGCATTCAATTCAGCTCCTCTATCTAACATGTGCGTAGCAAAGGTATGTCTGAGTACATGTGGACTCCGTTTTTTCAAGGTTGTGATTTGACCTAAATATTTTTGGACCAAGCGATAAACAAACATGGGATACATTTGCTTTCTTTTATCGGTGAGTAACAAATAAGCTTTTGATTCACCGGTAGACTTGTAGGCTCTAAGATAAGACTGGATCGTCTTGATCAAAAACTCATTTATGGGGACCAATCGCTCTTTGTTCCTCTTACCTAATACCTTCAAAGTCCCATCATAGGTGTTGACGTCCTCTTCCTTAAGATTAATCAACTCAGAAAGTCGGATCCCTGAGGCATATAAGAGCTCGATGACCAATTGATCTCGCTTTCCGGAAAAAGAATTGTCATATTCAACATGATCGAGCAAAGAGGTAATCTCGCTCAATCTAAGGAAAGAAGGAAGTTTTTTTTCTGCCTTAAGGGGTTTTATCCTTGAAGCCGGGTTTTTTACAAGCAGGCCCCGAACATTTAAAAATTTAAAATAAGATTTGAGACACGCAATTTTTCTGTTGACAGAAATGGGATTGATTTGTGCCTCTAACAGCGAAACGACCCAAGCTCGTAAGTGAATGTGCGCAACCGATTGCTCGGTGTGGATTTGGAATTGTACTTTTAGGAAAGAAAAAAATTGATATAAATCTTTTTCATAAGCCAGTGAAGTGTGTCGGCTGAACCTTTTTTCGTAAACAAGAAATTTCAGAAATTTGTCTACCATCCATGAGTTTAATAGAAAAGTAATATTCTCGTTTAAATCTACTGACAAAAAGCCAAAGAACTAAAAATAATTTGACTTATTTTGATTCAAGGTCGCGTAAATTTTGGATATATGCTGCTTTTTTAATTTGCTCTCGACGAACCACCGAAGGTTTAGTGAAAAAAGTTCTAGATCGGAGTTCTCTCAAAGCACCTGTTTTCTCAAATTTTTTCTTAAACCTCTTGAGGGCTCGATCGATTGACTCGTTGTCTTTTATGTTAATAACAATCATATTTTTCTAATTACTAAAAGGACCGCAAATATAGAAAAATTAATATGCCTGCAAAAGAATCTCACGAAAAATAGAAGTTTAGACAGCAACTGTTTTATTGATTAATTATGAATTTTACAAATTCTGAATCTAGCCTAAGGCTTTTCTATTACAACTTTTGGCCCTCTTGGCAAACCTCTATGGATTAAAACAATTAATTTCTTCTAGCAATTATGAATAAGCTGTTGTTTCTGTTAAATTTGCAGGATAAAATTTAAAGTACATGAAGATAGCTGTAGTAGGAACCGGATACGTAGGCTTGGTGACAGGTACCTGTTTTGCTGAAACAGGTAACCAAGTATCCTGCATTGATATAGATGTAAACAAAATTAAAAATTTAAAGGCGGGTACTATTACGATTTATGAACCCGGTTTGGAACCTCTCTTTCAGCGAAACCTCAATCAAAAACGTCTTTTTTTTACTGCTAATTTGGCAGAAGGTATCAAAGGGGCAGAAATCATTTTTCTAGCCCTTCCCACACCTCCTGGTGAAGATGGGTCTGCAGACTTACAATACGTTTTAAAAGTCGCCGATGAGCTTGGTGGGTTATTAGACCATTACACCGTAATTGTAGATAAGAGCACCGTTCCTGTTGGAACCGCAGCTAAAGTCAACCAAGCCATTGCCAAAAAAGCAAAAGTCTCTTTTGATGTGGTCTCTAATCCTGAATTTTTACGTGAGGGCGTGGCCGTTGATGATTTTATGAAGCCGGATCGGGTAGTGATTGGCTCCGATTCAAGCCAAGCGGAAGCCGTGATGCAGCAATTATATGCGCCCTTTGTTAGGCAAGGTAATCCCATCATCTTTATGGATATAAAATCAGCAGAATTGACTAAATACGCTGCCAATGCTTTCTTGGCGACCAAAATTACCTTCATGAATGAAATTGCCAATCTATGTTCACTCCTAGGTGCAGATGTGGATGCGGTGAGGCAGGGTATCGGAACAGACACCCGGATTGGAAAGCGGTTTTTGTTTGCGGGTACAGGATATGGTGGAAGTTGTTTCCCAAAAGATGTCCAAGCCTTATCCAAATCAGCCCAAGAGGTGGCTTATGCGTTTGATATGCTCAAAGTCGTTATCAAAGTCAATGATCAACAGAAAATAAAATTGATCGAACCCATCGAATCCTATTTAGAATCCCTAAAAGGCAAAACCATTGCGATTTGGGGCCTTGCCTTCAAGCCTTATACCGATGACATCAGAGAAGCGCCCGCCTTAGCCAATATTGACCTCTTATTGGAAAAAGGAGCGTCCCTTAGGGTTTATGATCCTGGAGCTATGAAGAACGTCCGAGAGTTAATGGGAGATCAAATTTATTTTGCTGAGGATCAATATGATGCACTAGAGGATGCTGATGCTTTAATGATCATGACTGAATGGCCTGTTTTTCGTACACCAGATTTCAGTATTGTTGGCTCAAAAATGAAAAATAAAGCCATTTTCGATGGGCGCAATCTGTATGGCCTGAATCAAATGAAAAAATTAAGTTTTACTTATTATAGTATTGGGCGCGAATTCATCGAAAACTAAATTCTTTCAAGGTCTAGATTGTTCATTAAGTGACCAATCATAATCTATAAATTGTGTAGTCGCTGAATTATTTATGGAGACCCCTGACCAAATAGAAAGATTTTCATGTAGGGTTTGAGGTACATCAAAATCCCCTGAGAACCATTGAAAAATTCTGGATAAATACAAAGCCTCAGAAGTAATGATGTTTTTAGTGGAATCCTTTAAAAATCTTTGGGCTTGGTCTGCCAATTGCGCATCAATTTTGGCAGCTACATATGCTTCATTCCTCAAGTTAGGACAAGAAATTGAAGCACAATTAATGGCAAAATGAATCCTGGGTTCCTCAAAGGATTTTCTAAGGATTTGATGCTCAACATAATTAAGGGATATTTTTTCATTCCCAAAGTCAATAGTCTCAATATCCCAAGGTGAATTGATAAACGGGATTTGAATCGTGCTTCCAATATCCTTGATGCTTTTTAATGGGTAATGGTCAATTATTAGTTTTAAGGTAAATGCATTATAAAGATTAATCCAATAAGCGAGTCTTTCTTTCTCGTCCCAGCGTTCGTCATTGGGTCTACTGGTACGCAAAAGCTCTAAATAATCTAGGAGAATTTTAGGATTCTCTTTAAGGCCTTCATAATTTACTCTTCCTGAGACGTTGACAGAATTTATCAACACCTGATTCCAAAGTTTATGACTTATCGGCTCTGTTCCCGCTCGGTGTGTTTGCTTTGATTCACAATTTGCTAATATTAAAAGGAAAATTAAGAATTTGAAAATTCTTATCCAATAGACGCCATGGAATAATTTCATTGTTTTATATTTAAATTTACTTGATACAAATATGCTTGAATTATTCACTAAATATCGGGAAGTATTCACTCTACCCATTGGATTTGTCATCGTAGCCATTTCTGCGAATCAACTTGCGCGCTTATTCCAACAAATCCATTTACCTTTAATCTCTGGTCTCATCGTAGTGGGTATCTTGACGGGTCCTTACTTACTGAACTTAATTCCCATTGCCGCGCCTTTTCAACTCAAATACATTAACGATATTTCTTTAGGCTTTATTGCCTTTGCAGCAGGAGCAGAATTATATCTCAAAGAACTTAAAAAACAAATTAACAGCATTAAATGGAATTCGTTTGGCCAATTGTTCATTACTTTCATTTTCGGTGTAGCCGCCCTTTGGTTGGCAGCGGACTATATTCCTTTTTTAGCCAATAAAGAAACCAAAGTAGTGTTCGCCATCTCTTCATTAATGGCCACTATTTTCATCGCCAGCTCACCCGCTTCAGCCATTGCTATTATCAATGAACTTCGATCTAAAGGACCTTTTACCCAAACGGTGATGGGCGTTACCGTGGTGAAAGATTTCCTGGTAGTGATCATGTTTTCAATCTGCCTGTCTTTTACCCAATCTGCCTTGAAGGAAAGCGCTTTTGACTTTGTTCAAATAATCATTGTTTTGGCGGAGTTCGTCACCTCGTTCATTTTGGGATTTTTTGTCGTTGGCTATGCCTTAAAAACTGCTCTTTCACTGAGCATTCATAAAAGAACCAAATCTTTCTTCATTCTTTTAATAGGTTACAGTACTTATTGGACAAGTGACTGGCTAGCCGTATTTAGCTTGGAAAAATGGGGTCATGCCTTGTTTTTAGAACCCCTATTAATATGCATATTGGCCAGTTTCTATGTCACTAATTTTTCTAAGTTTAGAGCTGAATTTCTCAATCAAATCAGGAGTTTAGAGTTATACATATTTGTCGCCTTTTTCACCTTGACCGGTGCTTCTTTAAATATATCTGTATTTGTAGAAGTCCTCTCTGTTACCCTTTTACTGTTTAGTTTAAGGTTAGTTGCATTGATCTTTGGTTCTGTTGGAGGTGGGCTCATCGCTGGAGACCCCATAAAACACATCAGCATTGGATGGATGTCTTACATCACCCAGGCCGGAGTTACCCTGGGGTTGGCTACCGTCGTCAGCAATCAATTCCCCGAATGGGGAACTATTTTTTCAACGGCCGTACTCGCATTGATATTGATCAATCAATTTATAGGACCTCCGCTCTTCAAATGGGCCATTTATCAGATCAATGAGGCCCGAACAAGGGGGCATCAAAACAATGAAATCACCAAAGAAGTTTTAATCTTTGGCTTTGAGCCCCAATCCGTATCGCTTGCTCAACAACTCATGAAAAAAAATTATCGGGTCCAACTCGCGACCCTGAAAGACAAAGATTCTTTTGATGATCCGACCGATATTAGTATTCTCTATTTAAAATCCCTTGGCAAGGATGACCTCTCTAAAATTGATTTCAGCAATGTAGAAATAGTCGTCACCTTACTTTCAGATGATGCTAATTTATTGATTTGTGAATATGCCTACCATGAATTTGGTACTAGAGAATTAGTCGTCCGCCTAAATCATCGCTACAATTCCAAAAAATTCTTGGATCTGGAAGCCAAAGTAATTGACCCATCAACAGCAATGGTCAGCTTACTTGATCATTTTGTGAGATCCCCTCAGGCCACCTCGTTGCTGCTGGGCATGGATCAAAATCAAGATACAAGAGACATAGAAATACTGAACCCGAACCTCCACGGAATCCATTTGAGAGATCTTCGACTCCCCTCTGACGTTATTATTTTGTCTGTCATCAGAGGAGGACAAACCATCATTTCTCATGGTTATACCCGTTTGCGTATACATGACACGGTAACTGTGGTGGGACTGAACCAAAGTCTTGATGACCTCGAGTTTAAATTTATTAAATAAAATTTGTTATTTCAATTCATCTCAATACAATCTTTTAGCATACATCTAAGTCGAGATTTTATGGTAATAGCTAAGTGCAATCAGCAAGTTTAATTTGTAATTATTTTATTTTCTCCTTTAATCCCTTTCTCTTTACCCACATGTCTACAAAAGAAAACGAAGTCACCTTAAAAAAAATCACAGCACATTGCAAAGAATATGGTTTTGTGTACGGGTCTAGTGAAATTTATGATGGCTTAAGTGCCGCCTATGATTATGGCCCCAACGGCGTGTTATTAAAAAATAATATCAAAGAATTTTGGTGGAAATCAATGGTGCAAATGAATGAAAATATTGTGGGTTTAGATGCCTCTATTTTCATGCACCCCAGGACATGGAAGGCCTCAGGACATGTAGACGCCTTTAATGACCCCCTCATTGACAATAAAAATTCTAAAAAACGTTACCGCGCCGATGTCCTTGTCGAAGATCACCTAGTAAAAATTGAGCAGAAGATAAATAAGGAAATAACAAAAGCTCGCAAAAGATTTGGCGAGGACTTTGACGAGGCTCAATTTATAAGTACCCATCCCAGAGTAGTCAACTATCGCGAACAAATTCAGTCTATAGAAAATAGAATGAAAACAGCGATTGCAGAAGCCGATCTCGAATCTTTTAAAAATTTAATTATCGATCTAGAAATTTCAGATCCTGTTTCAGGTACTAAAAACTGGACGGATATAAGGCAATTTAATTTAATGTTTTCCACTGAAATGGGATCTGTTTCGGAAGGGGCAAATACTATTTATTTACGCCCAGAGACGGCTCAAGGTATTTTTGTGAATTTTTCTAATATTCAGAAATCCAGTAGGATGAAACCTCCTTTTGGAATTGCCCAAATAGGTAAAGCTTTTAGGAATGAAATCATTGCCCGACAATTTATCTTCCGAATGCGCGAATTTGAGCAAATGGAAATGCAATTCTTTGTTAAGCCTGGTGAAGAAATGCAATGGTATGAGCACTGGAAGCTCCAGCGTATGCGTTGGCACAACGCATTGGGATTAGATACCGCAAAATACCGATTCCACGATCATCTCAATCTTGCCCATTATGCCAATGCGGCCTGTGATATTGAATTTGAATTCCCCATGGGATTCAAAGAGCTTGAAGGAATTCATTCGAGAACAGATTTTGATCTAATGGCTCATGAAGCGCTCTCTGGAAAGAAGCTCCGCTATTTCGATCCACAGAAAAATGAATCTTATGTCCCTTATGTAGTGGAAACTTCCATAGGCTTAGACCGTATGTTTTTAGCCGTTCTATCTGCAGCCTATCAAGAAGAAGTCCTCGAAGATAATTCTGAGCGTATTGTTTTGAAATTACCTGCGGCCTTGGCCCCTTCTAAAGTAGCTGTGCTCCCTTTGGTGAATAAAGATGGGCTTCCTGAAAAAGCTCAAGCAATTTTCAAGGAACTTAAATACGATTTTACAGCACAATTTGATGCGAAAGATGCAATTGGGCGTAGATATAGAAGACAAGATACAGTGGGCACTCCTTATTGCATCACCATTGATCATCAATCTCTTGAAGATGACACCGTCACGATCAGAGAACGAGATTCAATGAAGCAAGAACGTATCCCCATAACAGACATCGCACGTATTTTGGAGGAAAATGTGACCTTGAAAAAGTTATTGAAAGCCATTTAGTAAATGTTCTATTTAGCTGATCTTTTCTCGGTGCCTGCCATTAAAACTTGGAAACTATTGGCTTTTTCTGAAATGGAATGGGTCAAAAAGGGTCAAAATTTCTTTTTTAGAGCTTTTGGAGGTACCCATATCAAAGCTTTTTTTGCTGTCTCAGTGGAAAAAAAAATTGAGGCCTTCCAAGAAATATTTCATGATAATCATAAATTATCCAATGAGTATTTATCATTGTTCCACCAAAATGTTTCAGCACACATCGATGAATTGGATTAATTTGTTTTCAGCAAAACGATTTGGTGTATCTAAATCCGTACCTCTCGCCCAAACAAGAAGTCGATTTGAGCAGGATTATGATCGGATTATTTTCTCACATCCCTTCCGGAAACTTCAAGATAAAACACAAGTTTTTCCTATGCCTGAAGATGACTTTGTTCACAGTAGACTTACCCATAGCTTGGAAGTTGCGAGTGTGGGCCGGTCATTGGCAAAAGAAGCAGGTAAAATCATTTTGTCCAAAAATGAAGCGCTACGAGCCTCGGGTATTAAGTACCAAGATTTTGGAGATGTCGTCTCCGCTGCATGTCTGGCACACGACCTTGGTAATCCTCCTTTTGGGCATTCCGGAGAACAAAGTATCTCCTCTTTCTTTTTAAATACCGAAGGAGGACAGTTTTTTGAATCAATGGTCAATCCCACTGAATGGTCCGATTTAATTAATTTTGAAGGAAATGCACAGGGATTTAGGATTCTGACCAATCCCAATCAGGGCGGTCTGAGTTTGACCTACTCAACCTTGGCTACCTTTACTAAATATCCTTTGAGCAGTGCGTCAAAAAAGGTTCCTGCACGGCAAAGCCAACACAAGTATGGATTCTTTAATGATAATTTTACCTATTTTCAAACCATCGCTGAAGAACTTCAACTTAAAAAAATATCAGAAACTACTTGGTTAAGACATCCCCTTGCTTTTTTAGTCGAGGCTGCTGATGACATTTGTTACAGTATCATAGACTTAGAAGATGCCACACGACTGGGTCTTATTTCATTTGAACAAACAAAAAACTTATTAGCTGAGATTATAGGCCCCAAGTTTTCTGAAGAAAAGCTAAGTAAAATCGTTGACTTTAACGAAAAATTAGGTGTTTTGAGAGCCATGGCTATTTATGAACTTATTCAGGAAGTAGTAACGGTTTTTGTCTCAAAAGAAGCTGAACTTTTGACAGGTGACTTTGATCATGCTTTGACCGATAAAATCCCTTCGGCCCCCGTCCTAGAAAAAATCAGTTCAATCTCCGTTGAATACATTTATCAATCACAACAAGTACTCGAAAGGGAAGTAGCGGGCTATGAAATTATAGAAAATCTTACTGCTACTTTCTGTCAAGCGGTATTTACGATAAAAAACAATCCTAAATTCGTTTCAACTAAGGACAAAAAGATTTACCGCGTTTTACCTGATTCCTTTAAATTACAACTAACAAATGATCAATTGTCTGTCTATGAAAACCTTCGCGTAGTGATTGACTTTATTTCTGGTCTCACTGACTCAAATGCTAGCCGTTTGTATGAAATAATTTCAGGAAATATTAAAAACTAGATTTTTAGATTCCATTTTGAGGGCTTCAATAAAATTTACGCTCAGCAATCTGCTCATATGGATTAATCAACAAAAGCAGTTATGATGGAACTGCGTGATCCCCAATAAAATAATTAACTTTGCGATCTATTTGATATGTGGAAATTAATAGCTGAAATCATCCTTAAATTCAGGTTGTCATTAGTCATCATAATTGGCGTGATAACAGCCTTTATGGGATACCATTTGCAATTCATAGAAATCTCTTATGACTTGGCCAGTGTGGTTCCTGAGGATGATACTGAAATGATAAATCTTCAGGCCTTTAAAACACTCTTTGGGGAAGACGGAAATATCATGGCCATTGGCGTTCAAGACAGCACCCTTTTTGAGCTCAAAAATTTCAACAGATTCCGTGCGCTCGCAGATGAACTCAAAGATCTGCAGGGCGTCACTGCCGTTTTAGGCATCCCCACCTTACAAAGGCTAGATGCAGATAGGGTAGCAAAGAAATTCAATATTACTCCCCTTTTCGGACCCATTTTAGAGCAACAAAAGAGTTTAGACAGTTTACTCAAAGAGACTTTAGCGCTCAAATTTTACAGTGGCCAGTTAATCAACCAACAAACGGGCGCTACCCTATTGCTAGTTACCTTAAACAAGGAGATCATTAATTCAGAAAGCAGAAATGAACTCATTTTTGATCTGGTCAGTGCAGGTCGGCGCTTTGAAGAAGTCACAAACATTCAGACCCATTTTGCTGGATTACCTTACGTACGCTCCTCCAATATGACTACCATCAAAAGTGAACTTACCCGATTTTTAATTTATTCCATTATCATAACAGGTATTGTCCTTTTTATGTTTTTTCGTTCGTTAAAGGCTGTTTTTTTTCCTTTGATCGTTATTTTAACTATGGTCGTCTGGACTTTGGGTTGTGTCTCTTTATTTGGATTTAAAATAACTGCGCTGACGGGTCTTTTACCCTCCATTATTGTCGTAATTGGAATACCTAACAGTGTGTACATGCTAAATAAATATCATCATGAATATGCGCGTCATGGAGATCAAATAAGGGCATTAACAAGTATTATCAGGAAAATTGGTATCGTTACCCTCATTACAAATTTTACTACTGCGGTTGGGTTTTTTGTTTTGATAGTTACGGACATTAAAATTTTAGCTGAATTCGGGATTGTGGCTGGGCTCAATATTATGACAACTTTTGTCGTTAGTATTATTCTTATCCCCGCCCTATATTCCTATTTAAAACCCCCTTCTAGTAGAAATTTAAAACATCTGAATTTCAAATTCATTGCTAAATTCTTGAGCTACCTAGATTTTATGGTTCATCAAAAGCGAATTTTAATCTTTTTGATTACAATCGCTACGATAGGGATATCAGTCATTGGCGTCTCCAAGATTAATTCGGTGTCTTTCATGGTCGATGATTTGGCTAAAGACAGTCCTTTGATTCAAGATTTGCGTTTTTTTGAAGCTCAATTCAGTGGCATCATGCCACTAGAAATCATTGTGGACACAGGAACTAAAAAAGGAGTTCAAAGTTTAAAAAATATACAAAAAATCAATGAGTTTGAGACCTTTTTAGACGAGATCCCTTACATATCTCAACCCGTATCATTAGTCAGCTTTATCAAGGCTGCCAGACAAGCTTTTTATAATCAAAACCCAAACTTTTACGGCCTCCCCAATCAGCGTGATCTAGGTTTCATTCTCAAATACTTAGCTTTGCAACCGGATGAAGCCGGCTTTTCCCAAAATTTTGTAGATGAAAATAAACAGAAAATGAGAATCTCTTTAAAAGTGGCTGATATAGGGTCAAACAAAATGGACTCTCTAATTTCTGGGGTGATAAGGCCCAAAATTGAATCTCTTTTCGCAGACACCAAAATGGACCTAGCCGTTACGGGTACAACCATTACCTTTATCAAGGGTAATAAATTTTTAATTGATAATTTAATCAGTTCGATGATGGTTGCCTTTTTAGTCATTGCTATAATTATGGGACTCTTGTTTAGAAATATAAAAATGATCATCATCTCTCTGATCCCTAACCTTATCCCACTCCTGATCACGGGTGCCATCATGGGTTATTTTGACATCCCTTTGAAGCCCAGCACAGCCTTAGTTTTTAGCATTGCCTTTGGCATCTCGGTGGATGACAGTATTCACTTTTTGGCAAAATACCGACAAGAACTTTTTAGTAACAAATTTAATGTGCCTTTAGCCATCAGTAACAGTCTTAAAGAAACGGGTGCAAGCATGGTCTATACCTCTATTATCCTTTTTTGTGGTTTCGTGATTTTTTCCGCGTCAGGCTTTGGGGGGACTGTAGCTTTAGGTAAGCTTACATCGATCACTTTATTATTTGCTATGATCACTAACCTGACGGTATTACCCGCGTTGTTACTCCAGTTTGACAGTGGTAAAAGGAATACAAATAAACATCCTCTTATTGAACAATTTCCAGAATTTCAAGAAGGAAAAAAAGATATCAAATAATCACTGGCATGAATTTTAAATTAAAAATAAGCTCTTTTGATGGTCAAGTTTCGCGAATATAAACAAATAAATTATCCTGAAGTAGGGAAAGAAATTCGTGCTTTTTGGAAAAATAACAATATTTTTTCCAAAACCATTACAGAGCGATCAGGGGGGCCCTCTTTTACTTTTTTTGAAGGTCCCCCCTCGGCCAACGGTACTCCTGGCATCCATCACGTCATGGCCAGAGCTGTCAAGGATATTTTTTGTAGGTATAAAACTCAAAAAGGATTTCAGGTCAAAAGAAAAGGTGGATGGGATACCCACGGTCTTCCTG
>Ga0206127_1002592_pt1 | contig 17686 bp, 16 predicted proteins | sample Helgoland_Spring_6_FD_148646 | JGI IMG/M metagenome (GOLD analysis project Ga0206127, IMG submission 148646) | Pelagic subsurface seawater microbial communities from Kabeltonne, Helgoland, North Sea - Helgoland_Spring_Bloom_20160419_1 | ecosystem: Environmental > Aquatic > Marine > Epipelagic ...
GCTTGGGATGTGGCCGCCATTGGAGTGCCGACAGAGATTGCAGAGGCTTTCTGGCAGGTCACACGCGGCAATATTGCGACCCTGAAGGATCTCGCCGGCTGGTGGGATTTAATCCAAAATGGCGCCACCCCGGTGATTGATGCAGAAGATGAGGAGTTTGTAACGCAGGCCCTGTCGATGCTGCCGACCGGCCCGTTTGATTCCGGCACTTGGGGCGCTTGGACCTCGGCGGTCAAAGAGGCCACAGGACGCAAGGGCAAAGGTCTATTTATGCCGCTCCGCAAAGCCTTAACGGGTTTGTCGCATGGCCCGGATATGGGCGCTCTTCTGCCGCTTTTACAGAAGATCCCGCGGCAATAGCTCTTTTGCGATTGGCATGAATTGCCTAGGCTCAAGTCGCGCTTTGACGATAGCGCCATGAAAAAGGGCCAATCTATGTGATGCGGATTAAATCCCCAGCTTAGATTGGCCCTAAATTATATTATTGTGCTTGCAGGTCGGTCGCGGCTTCACGGCCGTTGCGGCCGGTTTCAACTTCAAAGCTAATTTTTTGGTTGTCATTCAGACCGTCGAGACCCGCACGTTGCACAGCAGTGATGTGCACAAACACATCTTCGCCGCCATTGTCCGGTGCAATAAAGCCATAACCTTTGTCTGCGTTAAACCATTTTACGGTGCCAGTAGCCATCCCGTTTACTCCATTTTACATTACTGCCCACGGTATTGCGGCAGGTCGGCGTCAGTCAATTCATGTCGAGGACTGTGGCCTTGTAAGCAAAACAGTTGGTCGAGATGCGGTAACGGTCGCAGGGGCCATATGGCGGTTTCGAAATTTTTTTGCAAGCCAGAAGACGCGCAGGCGGTGAAAACCCCCGCGCAGGCCCGCAAGACGGTCCGCAGGGGGGGTGGGATCGGCCGCCAAGCAGACCCGCTTAACGCGCGAATTTCTTATGCTTGATCCGTGTGGGTTGCAGGGCATCGGCACCGAGGCGGCGTTTTTTATCCTCCTCATAGTCTTCGAAATTTCCTTCAAACCATTCCACATGCGCATCGCCCTCAAAGGCGAGTATATGGGTACAGATCCGGTCAAGAAAAAAGCGGTCGTGGGAGATGACCACAGCGCAGCCGGCAAAATCAACCAAAGCATCTTCGAGCGCGCGTAGGGTCTCGACGTCTAAGTCGTTGGTCGGCTCGTCGAGCAACAAGACATTGCCACCCGTGCGCAGCAAGCGCGCCATGTGAACCCGATTGCGTTCCCCGCCCGACAGCAAGCTGACTTTTTTCTGTTGGGTCGCGCCTTTGAAGTTAAAAGCTGAGCAATACGCCCGCCCGTTGACCTCTACATCTCCCAGTTGCACTACATCAAGACCGTCGGCAATGGCCTCCCAAACATTAGCATTGGGATCCAAATCATCGCGAGATTGATCGACATAGGACAACTGTACAGTGTCGCCATAATCAACGGAGCCTTCATCGGGCTGCTCTTGCCCAGTGAGCATTTTGAACAAGGTGGTCTTGCCCGCGCCATTGGGCCCGATTACCCCAACAATGCCACCAGGTGGCAGTGAGAACGAGAGACCTTCGACCAAGAGCTTGTCACCCATGGCTTTTTTGAGCCCAGTGACTTCAATAACTTTAGAGCCCAAACGCGGTCCATTTGGAATGATGATTTGGGCACGTCCCAATTTTTCACGTTCGGATTGATTGGCCATGTCGTTATAGGCAGCAATACGGGCTTTGGATTTGGCCTGCCGGGCCTTTTGACCTTGCCGCATCCACTCCAATTCCCGCTCTAGCGTTTTTTGTTTGGACTTATCCTCACGGGATTCTTGCGCCAAGCGCTTGGCTTTTTGTTCAAGCCAAGAGGAATAGTTGCCTTCATATGGCACGCCTTGGCCACGATCAATCTCGAGGATCCAGCCGGTGATGTCATCGAGGAAATATCTGTCGTGAGTCACAACGAGGATTGTACCGGTATAGTCAATCAGGTGTTTTTGCAGCCAGCCAATGGTTTCGGCGTCCAGGTGGTTGGTCGGTTCATCAAGCAACAACATATCGGGTTGCTCGAGCAACAGCCGGCAGAGGGCGACCCGGCGCGCTTCGCCGCCTGAAAGATTTTCTGGCATCGCATCGTCTGGTGGGCAGCGCAGCGCCTCCATGCTGACGTCAATTTGAGCATCTAAATCCCAAAGATTGTTGGCATCAATTTCATCTTGCAGCTGTGCCATTTCATCGGCGGTCTCATCGGAATAATTCATCGCCAGATCATTATAGCGATCCAGGATGTCTTTTTTGACCTTCACGCCTAGCATGACATTCTCGCGGACGGTCAAGCCCGCTTCCAATTTCGGCTCCTGAGGCAGGTAGCCAACTTTCGCGCCTTCTGCGGCCCAGGCTTCGCCAGAGAAATCTGTATCGAGGCCGGCCATAATTTTGAGCAGGGTTGATTTCCCGGCGCCGTTCACCCCAACCACACCTATTTTCACGCCGGGAAGGAAGGACAGGCGGATGTTTTCGAAACATTTTTTGCCGCCGGGATAGGTTTTTGAAACGCCATCCATGTGGTATACGTATTGATATGCGGCCATCTGTGCCCCCGGGTGTTAGACTTAAAAATTCAAACCTCTGTTACAGTGACGCGCGCGCCGGCGCAAATGTGAAATTGCGAAAACAGGCGCGGCGATGGTTTGCGCAGTTGTCTATCTGCGCTAAAGGTGAGGAATGATGCGATTTAACTTGCCAAAATCGAGTGCCGTTCGGCGCGTCGGCCTTTTGGGTGGATCATTTGATCCGGCCCATGATGGGCATCTGCGGATCTCCGAACAGGCGCTAAAGCGTTTTGATCTCGATGAAATTTGGTGGTTGGTCAGCCCGGCCAATCCTTTGAAGCCGCAAGGACCTGCGCCGCTCGTTAAACGGGTGGCTCATGCCAAGCGGATGATTGATCATCCGCGCATTGTCATCACCGATGTGGAAACCCAGCTGGACACAAGGTTCACCTGTGACAGCTTGCGCGGGCTGCGCGCCATCTATCCCAGCACGCGGTTCACCTGGCTTATGGGGGCAGATAATCTTGCGCAGATTCATCATTGGCGTGACTGGCAAGATATTTTTCAACTGATGCCTGTCGGCGTGTTGGCCCGGCCAGGGCAGGGCCTTGCGGCGCAATGTGCGCCAGCCGCGCGGCGCTTCGCTTCGGCGCGGCTGTCTGCGAGCGCGTCAAGGCTTTTGAGCCATTGCACAGCGCCAGCCTGGTGTTTTGTTGACATGCCGCAAAGCCCGGCGAGCTCCTCGGCCATTCGCGACCGCGGGGGCTGGGGTTAACGGCGCAAGAAGGCGGAGCCAAAGCCTGAGATCATCAGCAATGCCAAACCGGCAAGCCCCCAGATATCGGGCAATGTCCCAAAAATACCCCATCCCAATAACAATGCGCCCACGAGTTGAAAATAGACAAAGGGCGCCATGCGGGTGGCAGGCGCGCGCCCGTAGGCGAGGATCAAAAACATATTGCCAAGCATCGAGGCGGCGCCGGAGACGGTGAGCAGCATTGGGCTGGCCAAAAGATGCTCTGGCCAATAAATCAGCGCCATTGGCGTGCAGAGGATGGCGGCGATGAGCAATTGCGAGAACAAAAGCGCTTTGGGCTCTTCCTGACCTGCTGCCAGGCGTGACAGGGTCAGGAATATTCCATAAGCGCACCCGGCCAGAAGGGCACAAGCCAGCCCAATCGAAAAGCCAAAGCCGGGTCTGGCAATGAGCAAAATTCCAGTGAAGCCAAGGAAAAGCAAAGCGCTGCGCGGTAGGGTGACGGGTTCTTTGAGGAAGATTGCCGCCAGAATGTAGCTCATAATTGGCCCGATGAAAAAGACCGCAAAAACATCCGCCAAGTCTTCTAATGCAACCGCAAAGGTGATGACGCTGATGCCGATCGCCAACAGCAGCCCCCGAAACCAGGCCACTGGGTTGCGAAAAACATTGAAACAACGGTGCGGGAAAAAGGGCAGCACCAGGAGGGATCCGACGGTAAATCGGGCCCAAGTGATGAAAAACGGATGGTATCCATGGGAATTTGACAGCAGCTTGCTGGCGGCATCGCCGGTTGGGATGAGCATCATCCCGATCAACATAAAGAGTATCGCACGCCACATCCTGACGGGGTAGCAGTCACCGGCCTTCGGCACCAGCCCCATGAAAACGGTCTTGCCAAAGACACCCACGGCCCGATAGCCATTGGGGATGGAAACTACTTTCACGCGCAGAGCAGCACTAGGGACAGCTTTAGCGGCGGTTGGCTCGTCAGCTTTTGGTCTGGCACCTTTGAATTCGTTGCGGCCCACCGCCAGGCCTGATGCATCGTCTGCGCGCGTGGGTGGCGCGGCCTCGGTTGTTCGTGCGTTTTCCCTCAGGGGTCAGGTCAGCTGCGCTCTTATGGATCCAGAAACGGGGGCGGTTCTCGACGCCTATGCTCCTGAGATTGAATTGCCGCCGGCCAGTGTGACCAAAGCGCTGACCGCAGCCTATGGCATGCAAAAACTTGGGCGCGATTTTCAATTCCTCACCAGCCTGAGCCTACAGGGACGGGTCACAAATGGGACGCTGCTTGGCGATATAATTTTGACTGGGTCTGCGGATCCCACTTTGCACACAGATGATCTGGTAAATTTTGCCCAGTCTTTGCAGAAAACAGGCGTTAAGGCGGTTAAGGGTCGGCTTTTGATTGTCGACAATGGATTTCCCTATCTGCGTGAAATTGACAACGGCCAATTGCCGCAAGCCAATTACAACCCAGCGATAGCCGGGGTGAATCTCAACCTCAATCGCGTGCAATTTGAATGGGCCCGTCAGGCAGGTGGTGGCTATGATCTGTCGATGAGCGCGCCGGGTCGAATTTATCGCCCTCAGATCCCCTCCATTGGCATGCGCGTCGAAGAGCGGAACGGGCCGAGCTATGGCTACCAACACGCGCCAGAGCGCGAGCAGTGGTCCGTGCAGCGCTCTGCCTTGGGCAAAGATGGGGGCCGCTGGTTGCCTGCGCGCAATCCCAGACGCTATGCCGGTGAAGCTTTTCAGGTGATATGCGCAGAAATGGGGATAGAGCTGCCGTCTCCAACCATTATCCAGGGTCAGCACCCTGAGGCGGTGCTGGCGGTGACGATCGCGCAAAAAAAGTCGCGGCCGTACCATGAAATTGCCAAATCAATGTTGAAACTGTCGACGAATTTAACCGCAGAGGTGATCGGCCTCACAGCCTCGCGTGCGCCAAATCTGCGCCAATCGGCAGCGGCTCTGAGCCAGTTTGCTCAGGTCCATGGGATGCGTGGCGCAGTTGTCGATCACTCCGGTCTGTCGGATCAATCGCGGCTGACCGCTGGCGGGTTGGCGATGTTCATGGCCTGGCACCATCGCAACGGGCTGGCCGATTTGCTAAAGCCCAAAATCCTGCGCCATAAAGGAAAGCCGATGGCTGGCGTGGATCTGCGGGTTAAAACAGGCACCTTAAATTTCGTCAGCTCGCTGTCAGGATATCTCACCTATCAGGACAAAAGCCTTGGCTTTGCTATTTTGACCGCCGATCTGGCGCAGCGCGAAAAAGTGAAGGGCCGTGAAAATCCGCCTGGGGTCAAGGGCTGGGAGGCACGATCGCGCAGCCTGCAATATGCGCTCTTGCGCGAATGGCTTGGGCATTTACGTTAAGGTACGGAACCTTGCGCGCGCGCCTGCCTCAATGGCGGCGCCATGCAGGCGATCAACCTCAAGCTCATGGCGTATTTCTTGCAGCATGCGCAACTCGACTTGCCCCAATTTCCCATCCGCCGCGGCCACATCGCAGGCCATAGCATAGGCGGTTTCGTTCAAACCATCCGGCAGTCCGTCCCGGATTAGACCAAATAGCGCGTCTAGCCCGTCTTCTTCGGATAATAGATCCAAGACCATAGCGGCCACAGTTTTGATGCGCTCAACGTCGTATTGTGCAAAGATTGGCAGGTGGTTTACGATCGCTTGAATACTCATCAGCTCCGCTGTGCGAATATTTTCATCACTTGCGGACACGGCAATCATGACCGCAACCAGACAATCTTGCGATGAGAGAGAAGGGGGGCGGGTAGTCACGAGGAGATGTCCTTTAATGCTGTGTTGACAACTTATTGACCCGGGGCGCTTGCGGCAATAGGGAAGCGCAAGGAAACTGGAGTTAATTATGTCCAAAATGCGTGATGCTGCTGCTCAATCGAAAGCCTGGCCCTTTGAAGAGGCACGGCGTATTTTGAAACGCTTTGAAAAAAATTCGCCGGAGAAGGGTTATGTCTTATTTGAGACCGGTTATGGCCCCAGCGGGCTGCCGCATATTGGCACCTTCGGCGAAGTGGCGCGCACCTCAATGATTATGCGCGCATTTCAAGAATTGAGCGATCTCCCAACTCGGCTTGTGTGTTTCTCCGATGATCTCGATGGCATGCGCAAAGTGCCAGGCAATGTGCCAAATCCGGAGAGTCTGACCGAGCATTTGCAGCGGCCTTTGACCTCTGTCCCAGATCCCTTTGGGGAATACGAGAGCTTCGGACATTATAACAATGCCATGTTACGCCGGTTTTTGGACACATTCGGCTTTGAATATGACTTCATTAGCGCCACGGAGTTCTACCAATCTGGTCAATTTGATCCGATTTTGCTTCGGGCCGTGGAAAAATATGATGACATTATGAAGGTGATGTTAGCCTCGCTTCGTGAGGAACGGCAGAAGACTTATTCAATCTTCTTACCCATTCATCCTGAGACAGGACGGGTGCTTTATGTGCCCATGAAATTTGTGGATGCCAAAAATGGCACTATCACTTTTGACACTGAAGAGGGCGAGGAGATGACCCTTCCAGTGACTGGCGGCAATGTGAAGTTACAGTGGAAACCCGATTTTGGTGCGCGCTGGGCCGCCTTGGGGGTGGATTTTGAGATGTATGGCAAGGATCACTCCACCAACACCCCAATATATGATAAAATTTGTCGTATTCTTGGGCATCCGGCGCCGGAGCATTTCAGCTATGAATTGTTCCTGGATGAAAATGGGCAGAAGATCTCCAAAACCTCCGGCAATGGCGTATCAATTGATGAATGGTTGACCTATGCCAGCACGGAAAGCCTGTCTTATTTCATGTATCTAAAACCCAAAACTGCCAAGCGGATGCATTTTGATGTGATTCCCAAGGCGGTGGATGAGTATCACCAGCAATTGCGCGCCTATGTGACGCAGGACGATAAGGCCCGGCTGAACAACCCAGTTTGGCATATTCATGGTGGTGATGTGCCGGTCAGTAAAATGGTCGTGCCGTTCTCTATGCTGCTCAATCTGGCGTCGGTTTCGGGAGCGGAAGATAAAGATCAACTCTGGGGCTTTATCAAACGTTACGCGCCTGAGGCCTCCGCCCAAACCCATGCGGATTTGGATGCGGCGGCAGAGTTTGCAGTCCGATATTACAATGACTTCGTTAAGCCCGCCAAAGTCTACCGAGCACCAACGGATCTGGAGCGAGAGGCTTTGATCGCGCTGCGCGAGGGATTGAAGGCTTGGGATCAAGGTTTGGATGGAGATGCGCTGCAATCTTTGGTTTTCGCCTGTGGGCGCGAGCGGTTTGACCCGATGCGCGATTGGTTCAAAGCGCTCTACGAGGTGCTTTTGGGTGCGTCACAGGGGCCGCGGTTTGGTGGCTTTATTGCGCTCTTGGGCATCGAGGAGAGCATCGCTTTGATCGATAAAGGCATTGCCGGCGAGTTTATCTAACCGGCCCGGCATTTGACCCCCTTCTGTTGCGCACTATTTTTAAGGCAGTCAACAGGAGGGTGTTATGAGAAAGTTCATTCTAGCAATTGCTTTTTGGATCGCTGCTTCATTGCCGGCCTGGGCCGAAAGCAAGGCGATTGAAACAACAATCCGCGCGCAAATCACGGCATTTCAGGCGGATGACTTTGAACGAGCCTTTACCTACGCCAGCCCCACTATTCAGCAGATATTCCGGGCGCCTGACGTGTTTGGGCGCATGGTACGGCAAGGCTATCCCATGGTGTACCGACCGTCCGAGATAGCCTTTTTGGAACTGGCCACGGTTGAAGGATATTTCTGGCAGAAAGTGCAAATCCGTGACAGCCAGGGACGATATCATATTATGGCGTATCAAATGGTGCAATTGGACGGTGTCTGGCGCATAAACGGTGTCCAGCTTTTACCCTCTCAAGAGGTGGGCGTGTGAGCACCGTACGCTGCAGCTAGGCCCTCTCAACGCCGAGCTTTTACCCCTGTTCCGCAGAGCCGAACCCAGCTGAGGGGCTGCGGTTGCGGATCAATGCGGTGCTGTCTATTTACGTCGCCGCGCACCGCCCCTTTGACCAGCGCGTCCTGCTTTTGATCGGCCTGAGGCGTTGTGAGCGTCTTCCACTGCTTTTTCGACCGCATATTGCCGGGTCAGGGGATCATCTGAGATGGTCAGCTCAACAGTCTCGAGGCGTTTGACCTCGTCGCGCAAACGGGCGGCTTCCTCAAACTCCAGATTCTCTGCCGCTTTTCGCATATCGAGCCGCAGCCCTTCGAGGACCGTCTGGATATTGCCGCCTTGCAAGGCCGGATCGATTTTCGCCGTGACCCGCGCCATATCTGTATCGCCCTTGTAAAGACCGGCCAGCACATCTTCGACATTCTTTTTTACTGTCAGAGGGGTGATGCCATGGGCCAGATTGTAGGCATGCTGCTTTTCGCGCCTACGGTTGGTTTCACCAATCGCGCGTTCCATCGAGCCGGTCATGCGATCTGCATACATGATGACCCGCCCATCGGAGTTGCGCGCGGCCCGGCCAATGGTTTGAATCAAAGATGTTTCAGACCGCAAAAACCCCTCCTTATCTGCATCGAGAATCGCAACCAAGCCGCACTCAGGGATGTCGAGACCCTCGCGCAGGAGGTTGATGCCAAGAAGGACATCAAAGGCGCCCAACCGCAAATCCCGCAGTATCTCAATGCGCTCAATCGTATCGATATCGCTGTGCATGTAGCGCACCCGAATGCCCTGCTCATGCAGATATTCGGTGAGATCTTCGGCCATGCGTTTGGTCAATGTTGTGGCCAAAACCCTTTGTCCCATCGCTGTGACCCTGCGTATCTCATCGAGAAGATCATCCACTTGGGTTTCTATGGGACGAATTTCCACCGGCGGGTCAAGCAGGCCCGTGGGACGGATCACCTGCTCTGTGAAAACGCCACCCGCCTGTTCAAGCTCCCATTTGGACGGGGTGGCGGAGACAAAAATCGACTGCGGCCGCATCGCATCCCATTCTTCGAACTTGAGCGGTCGGTTATCCATACAGGACGGCAATCGGAACCCGTGTTCGGCAAGTGTGAATTTGCGGCGGTAGTCGCCCTTATACATCGCGCCGATCTGCGGCACGCTAACATGGCTTTCATCTGCGAAAACAATTGCATTGTCTGGGATGAACTCAAACAGTGTTGGGGGCGGCTCCCCGGGTGCGCGGCCTGTGAGATAGCGCGAATAATTTTCAATCCCGCTGCACACGCCGGTCGCCTCAAGCATTTCCAGATCGAAATTTGTGCGCTGTTCCAGCCGTTGCGCTTCCAGCAACCTGCCCTCGTTCACCAATTGATCAAGCCGCATCCGCAGCTCTTTTTTGATACCAATCACAGCTTGTTGCATGGTCGGGCGCGGGGTAACATAGTGACTGTTGGCGTAGATCCGCACCCGTTCAAAAGTATCGGTGCGTGCGCCGGTCAGCGGATCAAATTCGACAATGGTCTCCAGCTCTTCGCCAAAAAAGCTCAAACGCCAAGCCCGGTCGTCCAAATGCGCCGGCCAGATTTCCAAACTGTCTCCACGCACGCGAAAGGTGCCGCGTTGGAAAGCTTGGTCATTGCGTCGATATTGCTGGGCAATCAAATCAGCAATGACTTGGCGCTGGTCATAGCAATTGCCACTGTGCAGATCTTGGGTCATCGCCCCATAGGTTTCGACCGACCCTATGCCATAGATGCAGGACACCGAAGCCACGATAATGACATCATCGCGTTCCAGCAAAGCGCGGGTCGCCGAGTGGCGCATCCGATCGATTTGCTCATTGATCTGGCTTTCTTTCTCAATGTAGGTGTCCGAGCGGGCCACATAAGCTTCGGGTTGATAATAGTCGTAATAGCTGACGAAATATTCCACCGCGTTGTCCGGAAAAAACCCTTTGAACTCGCCATAAAGCTGTGCTGCGAGGGTTTTGTTAGGCGCAAGAATAATCGCTGGGCGCTGGGTGTCTTGTATGACCCGCGCCATGGTGAAGGTCTTGCCTGTGCCCGTGGCTCCGAGCAAGACCTGACTGGCCTCGCCCGTATTGATGCCCCCAGCCAACTCTTTGATGGCGGAGGGCTGGTCGCCTGCTGCGGTGAACTCGGTTTGAAGTCGAAACGCCTTGCCCCCTTCCATCTTTTCCCGGTCGCGCACATTCGGAGCGGGATTTTGCAAGACGGGTATTTGTTCGGGCGAATTATTGTGCATTTTTGATTCCTTGTCCCTGCTAGATTTGGGCTTCTGTGGCGCAGAAACAAGGGGGCGGGCTGGCAAACTCCGATTCAATGTCCCGCTGGCATCATTTTTTCACGCTGGCGATGGAAATTGCTTCCAGCGCCAGGTGCGAACGTGTCATGACTGCTCAAAGAGCGAAAGCACAGGGAAGGAAGGGCAGGATATGGCGGCGGCTGCACGGGTGGTGATCGTAGGATCTGGAATCATCGGCGCCAGCACGGCTTTGGCTTGCCAAGATCTTGGTGCCGAGGTCACTGTTTTGGATCAAGGGCCGTTGGGAGGCCTGGCCAGTGCCAACTCATTTGGCTGGATCAATGCAAGTTTTGCCGAAACCCAAGCCTATTTCGAATTGCGCCAGGCGGCCGTCGAGTCCTTTCGAACTCTGGGCCAGAGGTTAGAGTTACAGGCCCATGTCATCTGGCCGGGCACGCTGTGGTGGGAAGATGCGGGACAAGATTTTGAGGCGCAATATACCAGTCTAACCGCAAGGGGCTATGTTGCCCGGCGCCTTGACCACGATGAGATCGCGGCGCGTGAGCCCAACCTGCGCGAATGTCCGGATCATGCGCTGTTCACGCCTATGGAAGGGGCTGCACAAGCGCAATCTGTGGCGCAGACACTTTTGGCGCATGTGGGGCAGCGGGGTGGGTGGCTTTGTTCTGAACAGGCCGTCCATGCGCTGCGCCCTAGCGCGGGCGGTGGTTACATTGTTCAGACATCGACGGGCGATTTGCCCTGTGATTTTGTGATTTTGGCCACAGGCGCTGCGGCGTGCCGCGGTTTGACTGGTCTGGGCTGGACTTTGCCCATGGCCAATAAACGCGGCATGATTCTGCAGACCCAGCCGGTGCAAACGCGCATTCATCATATTCTCATGACGCCCGATGTGCACTTCAGACAAAATCCTGATGGCAGTCTTGTGGCCGGGGAAATATTTAGCGGTGACTTGGATCCATCAGGAGATGTGCCCGCACTGGCGGAGACCGTGATTGCGCGGATTCGCCAAAACTTGCGCGGCCAACCGGATGTGCAGCTGGCAGAGGTGAAACTGGGCGAACGCCCTGTGCCATTGGATGGCCTGCCTGTTGTGGGCGCAGTTCCCGGCGCCCCGAGGATTTTTATGGCAGTGATGCACAGCGGCGTGACACTTGGCCCTTTGGTCGGGCAGCTGTTGGCTAAAGAAATTTTGCACGGCAAGTTAAGCCCACTTCTGTCGAATTTTCGTCCCGCGCGATTTATCTAGACTTTAGGTCTAGCCCAGGGCGTACAGCCAAAGACTTGCGGTGAAAATTGTCAGACCGGTGCTAATCAAGACAGCGGAAGCTGCGACACGCTGTGCACGGCCGTACATTTGCGCGAAAATATAGGCATTGACCCCGGGGGCCATGGCCGCGGTCAGGACCGCGCTGCGGAAATTACTGGTGGAGAGATTGGCATAGCTTCCTGTGATCCAAACCAGGGCAGGATGAACGAAAAGCGAGATCGCGCAGATATACAAAATCACCCGGATATCGCCCTCTGGCCGATATCGTACCAAAACGCCGCCCAAGCCGAACAATGCCGCCGGTAGCGCGCCTCGGGATAAAAGATCCACGCCATCGGTCATAATTTCTGGTAAAACAATGCCCGATAAGTTGACCGCGAAACCAAGGCTCAGGGCAATCACCAGTGCATTTTTAAAGACTGATTTCACTATTTTTTGCAGCAACGCCTTGCCGCTAAGGCCGCGTCCGCGCACCAGCTCCATCACCGTAATGCCGAGTGTATATCCGATCGGTGCATGGACCGCGATGATGGCAAAATTTGCCGTCAGGGCTTCAGTGCCATAGGCGCGTTCGGTGATTGGCAGACCTAAGAGCACTGTGTTGGAGAACAGGCAGCAAAATCCAATGGCCACGCTGTCTTCCCAACTGCGTTTAAACAGGATGCGTGCGCCAAACAGGCCCAAGCCAAACCCGGCGATCGCGCCGATGTAAAAACTACCAAGTAACGCGGGTTGGAAGGTTTGGCCGAGGTCCAACGTTGAGATGGCGCGAAACAGCAGACAGGGGATGGCAAAATTTTGGGTAAAGGCCATCAAGGCGCCAACGCCTGCGTCGGAGAACCACTTGCGCCAAACTGCCAGATATCCGAAACCTACAACGAAAAATACTGGCAGGATCACTTGGAGCAGGATGCTCATGTCAGAATACTGCCGTCATCATATCGAAGGCCGGCACCACGCCATCGGGCAATTCGGCTTGCAATGTCGCATAGTCCAAATCAACATGCATATTGGTCAATATTGCGCGTTTTGGCTGCGCCTGCGCAATCCACTCAAGGGTTTTTTTCAAATGCGTATGTGAGGGGTGGGGCTCATAGCGTAGCGCGTCGACAATCCAAAGATCGAGCCCCTGCACATGCGACCAAGCATTTTTGGGGATGTCGGACACATCGGGCAAGTACACCATGTCGCCGATGCGAAGCCCTAAGGCGTTGATTGAGCCGTGGGCCACCTCAAAGGGGGTGAAGTCTAGCGCGCCACCGGCACCTGTGATGGAGAAGGGGCCGCCGATATTGTTCATCTCCAAGATGGGTGGATAGCTGGAGCCCTCGGGCGTTTCAAAGGCATATGAAAACCGAGACAAAAGATCTGATTTTGTCGGCGCATCCGCCCAAACCGGCAGGCGGCGACGCATATTGATGACGATCATCCGTAGATCGTCCAGCCCGTGCACGTGATCTGCATGGGCATGGGTATACACCACGGCATCGAGCGCTCCCACCTGTGCCGTTAGCAATTGTGCCCGCAGATCGGGCGAGCTGTCGATGAGCACGCGCGTTGTGCCGTCTGGACCCGATTGCTCAACCAAAACAGAACAACGTTGCCGGCGATTTTTGGGATTGCCTGGATCGCAAGCGCCCCAATTGTCGCCCAAACGCGGTACACCGCCGGAGGATCCGCATCCCAATATAGTGACCCGGCGCGTCATGCTGCTTTCCAAAAGAGACGTTCGAAATTGGCCTCTGTTTGGGCGGCAAATTCCGACAAAGACAGCCCGAAGACATCAGCGCCAACCTGCGCGGTAAAGGCTGTGTAGGCCGGTTCATTGCGCTTGCCGCGATAGGGCGGCGGCGCGAGATAGGGGGCGTCGGTTTCGACCAAAACCCTATCCAAGGGGGCCGATGCGAAGATATCCCGTACCTCTTGGGATTTTGGGAATGTGGCAATGCCGGACATGGATAGATAAAATCCCAAATCCAAAGCCGCGCGTCCGAGCTCAGGTGATGAGCTGAAACAATGCATGACGCAGCTGAAGGGCGTGTTGTGGTATTCAGACGTCAGAATGTCAGCCATATCCTCATCAGCGGCGCGGGCATGGATGATCAGCGGCAGTTTGCTTCTTTGAGCGGCCTCAATATGAACGCGCAGGGATTGCTTTTGGACCTCGGCACTCTCACCGGTGTAGTGATAATCCAGTCCGGTTTCACCGATCGCGACAAACTTTGGATGTGCCGCCAGAGCGAGCAAGTCTTCGAGCTTGGCCAGTGGCTCTTTGTCAGCATTCATCGGATGGGTGCCCGCCGCATAGAAGACCGGCGTATGAGTTTCGGCAATGGCGCGCACCTGCGGCTCTTGGCGCAGGCGTGTACAAATTGTCACCATACGGTGCACGCCGGCCTCGGCTGCCCGTGCGATGACCTTGTCCAGCTCGCCGTCAAAATCTGGAAAATCAAGATGGCAGTGGCTGTCGGTCAGTTTTGGCGCTTCGATCACGAAAGACCTTTCTCGCGCAAAATTTTCGACGCGGTTTCCTCTATCTTTAATCCGATATCTAAGATCAGCGAACTGGGGTCAAGGTTCGCTGTCTTTCCTTGCCGAGCACGTTGGCTCAGCTCAAGCTGGGCATCTGCCCAAATTCGGGCGGCGGCCGGACCGGGGCAGAGACTTGCGAAGACCTCCACCTCGCCGCTTGCGGCCTCTTGGCCGGGGGCGCTTACCCCAGCGCGAGCCAGGCGAGCAAGGAATAGGTCTAGCAGATCAAGAAGTTGTTCCAACTTTCCGTCAGCCGCACGGCCTGAAGAATGCGCCAATTTGAGCAATGCGCCGCGATCCATCTGCGGCAGGCCCTGGCACAGGTTAACGATTGCGCGATATATGTCGGCGCCGCCGGTGAGAGACAGCTCTGCGGCGCGCCCCACGGAGCCTGCTGCAAGGGCGTTTAAGCCCGGATCAAACGCCTGGTCTGGCAAAGCCTGGGCAAATGCGCGCTCCAAGTCGTCTGGTGACAGAGGGGCGCAGGCCAAGGTGCGGCAGCGCGAACGAATGGTGGGCAAAATCCGGCTTGGTTGGTGTGTCACCAGCAATAAAACTGCTTCTTGCGGCGGCTCTTCTAGAACTTTGAGCAACGCATTGGCGGCATTGGCGTTCATTTCGTCAATGCAGTCGACAATGACCACCCGCCGACCATTGCCCCCAGCTGATAGGCCGAAGAATCGGCGCAATTCGCGCACGGTATCGACGGGGATCACGGTTTTCAGCTTGCCGGTTTTATCATCCACTGGGCGGCGTAAGATGCATAGGCCTGGCTCTGATCCCGCTCTGATGCGGCGCGCCACAGGATGATCGGCGGGCACGGATAGGCTTGTTGCTGGCGGCGGCGTGCCAAAGAGGCTGTCTCTGGCTGGCTCGGCGGCAAGCAAAAAACGCGATATGTGATAGGCAAGGCTGGCTTTGCCAATCCCTTTTGGGCCGGTCAGCATCCAAGCGTGATGCATCCGGTCACCGTTGAAGGCGTCCAATACCTGCGCGCAAGCGCCATCATGGCCGAATAAATGTTCCGTCTCACAGGGATGAGGTAGGCCGGCAATGCGATCGGCTTGTGGCAGGTCACTCATGACGTGGCCAGTGACAATACATCAGTAAAAATCGCCTCTGGAGTGCGATTTCCATCGATAATGCGGCACCGTTGCGGATATTGCGCCGCAAGTGCAAGAAAACCCGCGCGCAATTTTTGTTGGAATGGCAGGCCGAAATCCTCAAAGCGATCCTCGCCAGAATTGCGTGCCAATCCGCGGGCGAGGGCCACTTCAGGATCGACATCAATGATGAGCGTCAGGTCTGGTTCACGGCCAATCATTGCCCTGTGCAGCTGATCGACCTTACCTCGGAGATCCCCCCGGGTCGCCCCCTGATAGACACGCGTGCTGTCAGCAAAGCGGTCACAGACGACGATCTTGCCTGCCGACAGGGCTGGAGTGATGGTGCGCTCGAGGTGATCGCGCCGGGCCGCGGTAAACAATAAAAGCTCGGTTTCAGCACTCCATTTGTCTGTGGCGCCGGTCAGCAACAGGCTGCGTATCGCTTCGGCCCCCGGGCTGCCCCCCGGTTCACGGGTGAGAATAACCTCTTGGCCCGCAGTGGTGAGATGGGCGGCCAGGCGCTTCGCTTGGGTGGACTTCCCACAGCCATCTATGCCTTCAAAGGATAAAAATTTTGCGTCAGTCATCTATGTGCCGGACAGGCCCCCATTTACTTTACGCAATAGCACGAGTGCTGCTGTGCGCAAGCGCGGCAAAAACCCGCCACGCGTGATGCTCTGCGCTGCGACCAAAGGCAGGCGGGTCTCTGGCAGGCCCGGCACAGAAATGACAAGTTCGGCGACCTGGTTGCCTTTGGCGATGGGGGCCTGTAGGGGGCCGTCATAAACAATTTTCGAGGTGATTTCTTGCCCGCCTGTGACCGGGATTAGAATTTTTGGCGTGCCATCAAGTGACAGGCCAACGTTTCGACTGCTGCCCATCCACACTGCGGCCTGCGCCAAAGCCTCGCCAGGCTGGCTGAGTGTCTTGGAGGTGAATTGCCGGAAGGCCCAAGTGACGATGCGTTCTGCCTCTTCCGCCCGCTCTTGTGGAGATTGCAGGCCGGTTAAAACGAAAATAACCCGCCGTTCGCCTTGTTGCGCCGATCCTACCAAACCATAGCCGGCCTCCGACGTGTGGCCAGTCTTTAGCCCATCGGCGCCGATGCCAAGGGTCAACAAAGGGTTGCGGTTGCGCGTGTTGCTTGGAGCGCGGCCATCGAACAAAAATTCCGTTTCTGAAAACATTGTGTATTGCTTGGGGAATTCAGTGATCAAATGCTGCGCAAGCGTCGCCAAATCTTTCATCGACATGCGATGTTTGATGTCGGGCCAGCCGTTGGAGTTGGCAAAGACAGACTGATCCATGCCGAGATCTTTGGCGCGATCAGTCATCATAGCGGCAAAGCCAGCTTCGGTGCCATCTAAAGACAGGGCTTCGGAAATGACAACGCAGGCATCATTGCCCGATAAGACGATAATGCCGCGAATAAGATCTTCGACGGTGACACGGTCTGTGGTGTCCAAAAACATGGTGGATCCGCCATAGCTCATAGCATGGGTGGAGACCGGCAAACGCTCGTCCCAACGCAAGCGCCCATCACGGAGCGCTTCGAAGGCCAACAAGAGCGTCATCAATTTCGACATTGAAGCCGGAGGCAGGCCCACGTCTGCCTGCTTGGCCAGCAGCACGGTGCCGCTGCCATGATCCAGCACATAGGCCGCTTGCGCCTTGGTTTCAAAGGCCGAGGCTGCCCCACCGATCCAGCCGCAGAAAATGGCTAATATCAAGATTGGTCTGGAACGTTTGGGCATGATCCCCTCCTTGGTATAGTCGCGCGCGGCACCGGTTGGCCCAAGCTGCCGAAAATTTATCGCCGGTCGATTGAGACCGAGCTTCCAAACCAGGCGCTTGGATGATCGAAACGCCAGCCCTGGTATTGGGCAACCTAACCCAATCGCGGCACAGGTGGGAAGCCTAGTATTGGCGATCATCGTTCAAAGGCGATTTCTTGCGTCTCTCGTGCATTCTTGCTCTTGCTGAATCAATTTCCCGCAATTATGTAGACGCTTGTCGGAGGAGTGGCAGAGTGGTCGAATGCACCGGTCTTGAAACTCGACAATAACCCAAACATCGGTAGTCATACGCCCAAAACTAAGGCTTGAAGCTTACCATAGGCGCCATGATATCCAAGGATGGTCACAAGGTAAGTTGCCGAAAGTGTTGCCATTCAAAGAGCAGCTTCCCATTTTGTTAGTGCGTCAAGGTATTGTGCTTCGCCT
>Ga0206127_1002603_pt1 | contig 17619 bp, 18 predicted proteins | sample Helgoland_Spring_6_FD_148646 | JGI IMG/M metagenome (GOLD analysis project Ga0206127, IMG submission 148646) | Pelagic subsurface seawater microbial communities from Kabeltonne, Helgoland, North Sea - Helgoland_Spring_Bloom_20160419_1 | ecosystem: Environmental > Aquatic > Marine > Epipelagic ...
CCACAAGCCCAGTTCAAAACCCATGCAACTGTTGGACGGTTCTGCGTCACTGATGATAGCAGCCATTTGTTCACAATGCAGCATTGGTCAAAGAGGGCTCAGACCTGCCGTTCGCTGCACCGAGCATGAAGGTCCGCTAAGGGTCGGTTACAGACCTCTGACAGCCTGCTGCCACAGCATAGAGTAGCCAGCGCCAACTACCTGTAGCTCTTATTTCCAACGGTGGTGGACGTCATGATTTATCCTTGGTGCCCTCGAAATCGTCTCAGAAAATGCACGAGTGAACAACTTAACGTTGACTAAATAGCATTGCTGTACCACTATAAAGCGGCATGACTCGCCGCAGATCTAAGGTCGAGTTTTCTAAAAAAACTGCGGCCGTTTCGTTGGAGGAGTATATGAGCGTAGACGATCAAGTTTCAGCCTTGGAACGCGTTTTGACCAATTATGTCGAAAGATACGGATTTACCGAAGAGGCCAGGGATTATTTTATGCAGCGCTATTTGAATGGTGTTAAGGATGAAGAGCCCCAACCTGTCCAACCCAAACGCCCAAATTGAATTAGGAGAACGCAAATCCCCTTACTGGAATATCTTGCAGTATGGACGCCACATCGGCTTGGAAAAGCAACATGGCAAACCCATGATGTGGCTGGGAAGAATTCGGACAAAGAAGGGCAGCTACAAGCAGTTCCGGGTCGGAGCTTGTGTTCAGCAAGCAGTTAAAGGCCTCAGCTATGCCGATGCATTGAAGTTGGTAGAGGCCAGGTTCACTGAACCTGAAATCGCCGCCTTAGCTTCGAAGGCATATAGTGTCGGAACGAACCAGATATTGCGATATTCACCCTCAAAACAGGGTCTCACCGTTGGGGATGCCATGATTGACTATGTGGAGTGGAAGCGAATTGCGGCCACCCAGAAAAATTTCTTGGTTCTTTTATCCCTGATAAACCATCATATTATTCCACGCCTTGGCGACATCCAACTCGCAGATTTTACCGGAAATGTAGCGACGTCTTTTTGTCGAGATATTCTCGAAACTCCGGCAGCGCGGGGAAATCAAGAAGCGAAGGCCCGAGTATCAATTAGCGACCTTGACGCAGATACCCTGCGAAAGCGGAAGTCCACCGTGAACACACTTATTGGTATCTTACGGCTTGCACTCAAAATGGCTTGGGAGAACGGTCGAACTGACAATGAACGAGCTTGGCAATGTATTCGAAGACTTCCGAACTATGAGACTCCAAGGCAAATATTTCTCTCGCGTATCGAATGCCGTGAGCTCATTCAGCATTGCCGAGAAGACCTGAGTTTTCTTGTTCGAGCAGCACTTTATTCAGGATGTCGGATAACTGAATTGACCGAACTCCGTCGTAAGGACATTGGAAAAGATGTATTTGGCCTTTTTATTGCAACAGCAAAGAGCCGTAAGTCGCGGCATGTCATTCTACCAGAAGAAGGCATGCAGTTCTTCTTGAACATGTGTCTCCGAAAAGAGCCGGAAGATTTCATCTTTAGAACGGAGCGCAATCAAAAATGGAATGGCCTTCACAAGCATCTGTTTAAGGAGGCCGTGCGATCTTCTGGTTTACCTGAACAATTCGTATTTCACGGACTACGGCACACTTATGCAAGCCAACTTGTTCAAGCAGGAGCACCGTTAGCTGTCGTAGCTCGCCAGCTCGGGCACTCGAACACAGACACTGTCAGCAGAACTTATGGCCACTTATCTTCTTCAAGTATCGAGCGAGAACTTGAGTTGCGGTTTGCATCTCTCTGTGAAAGCCCGTTTATGCCCGATCCAAAGCTGGCGTTATTGAGAAACTCATTGCAAGGGGAGGAGAAAATCTTGCCATCTGGATCTTGGCCAAAGAGTAATTTTTCATTGTTAGGAGGAGAATTACTGCAAGACCTAAAACATGGGCTAAGCTGACCTTAGGGAAATGGGATAAGGTCAACTGCTGTGCTCAAGCAAAAATTTACAGAAAACGTTCCAACGACAGCGTTAAAATCAATACAAGAATGCCGTTTCGCCGAGATCGGTGGCGTGGAAAATCTGGGTTTTCGAGACGCTCCGTATTGGCATTCTCTTTTTGTATCACGCCATTTTGGCATTCATCGCCCAGACGGAAAAACTTGCAACTGGACCGCGCGAATTTTAACCAAGGAAAAAAAGTACAAGCAAAAGTGCCTTGGGCCAGCGTTAGATAATGGAAAAGGTGAAGTCTCCTTCACCGAAGCAATCGAAAGGGCGTTTCTTTGGTTTCAGGAGGCTGAATTAAAAGAAGTAGCAAATGAGCCAGTGCTGACAGGGCGGACTTCAGAGATTTGCATCTGCCCGATTGGCAAAATATATACGGTCGGTCACGCGCTCAGGGATTATGTTGAATGGACAAAGCTATCCCGGTCAAAGGGAGGACACTACAATAATCTTGTACTAATAAATTATCATATTGTCCCGAAGTTTGCCCATATCCCACTCGAAGAATTCAATGCTACCAATCTGGTTTCTTTGGCTAAACAGGTTTTAGAAACACCTCCTAAGTATGGATTCATGCCATACAAGCCGCGAGTTTCTTTAGATGATCTTTCATCCGACGACATTCGGAGGCGAAAGAAGACCTTTAATTCGCTTCTGAGCATAATGAAGATGGCGTTTCAGCATGCTTGGGACAGTGGAAAGATCGAATCTGAAAGACCGTGGCGTTGCATCAAAAGAATTTCAGTTAACCACACCCCTCGTACGCTATTTTTGACGAGAAGAGAATGTAAGGACCTTCTGGAGGCCTGTGACCTCCCATTGCAGCAGTTAGTTTTAGGCGCGCTTTATACAGGCTGCCGCGTTGGGGAGTTAGGTGCACTTCGAGTTGAAGATGTCGGTCGACAAGGTTTTGGGTTAAGAGTCGATGCTTTCAAAAGGGCACCAGCTCGTTTTGTGTTTTTGCCAGACGAAGGCATGGCGTTCTTTCTAAAGCTTTGCCAAGGAAAGTCAGATAGAGACTATGTTTTCCTTTCTCACAGGAAATTACCTTGGAGGAGGCAGCATACTCCATTGTTTCGACGTGCTGTCACGAAAGCTGGACTGCCGGAGGAATTCGTTTTCCATGGGCTAAGACACACTTATGCGAGTGATCTCGTCCGCCAGGGTGTCCCACTTGAGGTGATAGCTAAACAGTTGGGCCATGCCAATTCGATAGCTGTAAGTAACACTTATGGCCATCTGGCAGAGCATTACAGAGAAGAGCAAATCCGAACGCGGTTTTCGGCCTTGTCGAGTGAATATGCCAAGGACGCAGTCAGCGAAGCCAACACCCTAAATTCACTTTGGAGTTCATTTCAGGGTCAAGATTGGCGGCAATACGCGTCTGTACCTTCCAGAAATCCACAGCCTCTCCGGTCATTGGGCAGGGCCCATCCGGACGTCGCGAAGGTATTTTTGATTTGATGGTGGCCATATACGTTCAAAGTCGTTTTGGATTAGATTGAGGACAGCCTGAAGATTTGAATTTATTGGCATCAGGGAAACAGAGCAACAGACATCTGTGTGCCCGTCCGTGTCCTCGGCTAAAATGGGCGGATTGCGGCCCTTGACTGTCGTCTGCCCGGATGGCTGTTTTGCGGGACTTAGTGTGCTTTCGCTGCGGATGCGCCAATGACTGCTATCGCTTTTCGGCAAGTCCACGGTCGCGGAAAATCCTTGTGTCGGCCGCAGTCATGCCACAGCAGCGTTTTCATATAACAAGTGTATGACCCCACTGCGTCGCTTTTCATTGTTCTTGTGGTTTTTGCTAAGCCATCTACCCCCGGTCTCACCGGGACGATTGCTGATGCCGGTCATTTTTCTCGGCAGTTGGACAGCGTTACAAGCAGTGCACGTGCAAGATTCCATTGCGTTTGTTTGGGCAGGTGTGCTCGCCCAAGCAGCTCAAATCTGGAGCACACTTCCGGTAACCGTCCGGCGACATCGTTTTACATTTGGTCGTGCTAGCTATGCGACAAGCCGGGCTATGGCAATTCTTCTCTGTTTTTTATCATTGCAAATCTGGTGGTCCGAACCGTGGCTGAGTCAGCGGTTGGTTAGTATCTACTGTGCGCTTTATGCGACATTGATGGCGCTAGGTGTTTGGGGTGACAGTGATATCATCAATCGCTTCGCGCCAGTCTCGAAGGATTCCGATGCCCCTCTCGATTTCCGGCGCCATCTGTTGAAGCTCTATGCAATGGTAGCTATCCTTGTCATCGCGACCAACGAAACACTCATCGCTCTGGATACGGCTTTGGGCACGAGAGTCGTAACGCTCTCGATACTGCCTATCGCATTGCACTACTTTTTCGCCATTACATTGCTGCTGACCCATCCGCCACTGGATGACAGCGATGCCTAAGATAGCAAAGCCGCCCTTCTACGCGCCGCAAGCAACCGTAAGTTCGGGCTCAAACCTGCCGTTCGCCGCGCTTGCACCATTTAATGCAAAGGGCTGGGGTGAATACTCCGCCCCTTTTTTCATGCGCAGGCATTCTGAACAGGTTGAAAAACTTGCCCGACCTGATCTGTGTCAGTCACTCAGCTGTGATTGTGAGATAAGCGATAGGGACCTATCTAAGAGTTTCAGCAACCAAAAGGAGTATTTGGCATGCGTTCTATTCTAGTTGCAGCGGTTTGTGCGACATTGCCCTTTGCGGCCAGCGCCCAGGGGTATCAGGCGATAAACGGTTTGCAGGTCGTCCCGCTCGGTGGTTCAAGCTTCGAGGTGATCGAAGGCTTTGGCGAAGGCCCGCGCGGCATCTGGTGTGCTGCGGCCAGCTTTGCCTATGACAGGGCAGGTGCTGCCAGCACATCGCGTATCTATATCAAAACCCCCCGTGGCCCGTCGGTCAGTGGTGTCGGACGCATCGGCGTTGTTTTCACCTTGGACCCCAGTGATCTTCCCTCGCCACCGCGAAAATCCTATTCAGTCAGTGTCGATCAACAAAGCATCGGGCTGAGCGTCTCCCATTCCAGTCAGTTTTGCAAAGACTACATCATCGAATTGAATGATCTGTAGTCCAGCTCAAGGAGCATATGATGAAACGTATTTTTGTAGCGGCACTTCTGGCCGCAGCGGTATCGGGGCCAGCCTTTGCGCAGGCCTATTCTGCCGGCAGCGGGTTGCGCTTTACGCCGATTGAAAACGGTGTGCGCATCGAAGGGGAAACGGGCCATGGCGCGCGCGGAACATGGTGCGGGGCTGCTGAATACATGCAGGCTGAACTGGGTGCCCGCGGCGATCAGGATATCTATGTGAGCGAGCCGCGCCAGCGCGGTTTTGGCAAGTCGAACGCGGTGTCCTTTACCCTTGATCCGACAGGGCTGACCCCGTCTGATGTTTTCATTGTTGGTCCTTCCCTGACCCGCAAGGGGGCACGGCTGTCTGTGAACCACGCCTTGACTTTTTGTGCCGCCCTGCGTCTGCCCAGCCGTTAAGGGGCGGTTGTCTGTCCCGGGTTCCGGGCCTAATCTGGCTGTATGATTACAGAATTCGAGATTTCGACCAAGGGCCAGGGGCTTTATGAATTTACCCGTGATGTTGCCCGTTGGCTGAACGGGCAGCCGGGTGGAGTGCTGACACTGATGGTGCGCCATACTTCTGCATCCTTGTTGATCCAGGAAAACGCCGACCCCGATGTGCAACGTGACCTGTTGGCGTTCTTCAGTCGCGCTGTCCCTCGGGGGGATCATCCGTCGATGTCCTATCTGGCCCATAGGTCAGAGGGGCCGGACGATATGCCAGCCCATATCAAGGCCGCAATGCTGCCGATCAGCCTTTCCATTCCGGTCCAGAACGGGCGAATGATGCTGGGCACTTGGCAGGGCGTCTATCTGTTCGAACACCGCGACGCGCCCCATGTCAGGCGCATCGCGGCACATTTCGCGGCCTCCTAGCCGACAGGCATCAGGTGGATTTCACGGATGGCGGCATGGGCAGGGGCCTCTAGCGCATGCATCACCGCTGCGGCGACATCGTCAGGCTGCAACTTGTCCGGTTTGGCTTCGTCGAAAAACGCTGTGTTCACCATACCGGGGGACACAACCATGCAGCGGCCGCCCCATTCGGCCATCTCATCTGCCAGATTACCCGCAAAACCGTGGATAAAGAATTTCGTCGCCCCATAGATCGACCCTTTGATATGGCGACGCCCTGCTGCCGATCCGGTGACAACATATTGGCCGGTCGTCTTGCGCAGGTGCGGCATCGCGGCATGGGCGGTGTATAGCGCGCCCATCACGTTCAGATCGACCATCGCCTTCCAATCCTCGGGGTCGCCCTTTTCGGTGCCGCCCTGCGCGGTGCCACGGCCCGCGTTGGCAAATACGGCATCCACCTGCCCGAACTTACCCGCCAGAACATCCAGCGCCTCCTTTTGCGCCTCATAGGATGTTGCATCGCCTGGCAGGGCGATCGCCTGCGCGCCGATGTCGTCGACCAAGGCGCCCAACTTGTCCGCGCTGCGGGCAAACAGCCCGACATTCCAGCCCGCCGCCGCAGCCGCCTTGGCTGTTGCCGCCCCGATGCCACTGGATGCGCCGGTGATAAATAATGTCTTGGCCATGATATTCTCCTGAATTTCTGTTCCTGTTCGGGCTTAACGCACGAGGCGGCTGTTGGGTTCATGTCACGGTTCATAACACAACATCTAGCAGCGCATTTCGCCCCTACCCAAAACCTCGCGGGTATCCTATAGTTTTAGCCAAGAGAGCGAATTGCTCCACTATTGAGGCAGATCAGATAATAAAGGGGACCGGCCATGCGCTGCCCGTTTTGCGGAAATATCGATACCCAAGTCAAAGACAGCCGCCCGGCAGAGGATCACGTATCCATCCGCCGCCGCCGTTTTTGCCCGGCCTGCGGTGGCCGTTTTACGACATATGAACGTGTGCAACTGCGCGATCTCGTGGTCATCAAGACCTCTGGCAAACGCGAAGACTTTGACCGCGACAAGCTTGAACGCTCGATCCGTATTTCAATGCAGAAACGCCCGATTGATCCCGAACGGATCGATCAGATGATTTCGGGCATCGTGCGGCGTCTGGAAAGCATGGGCGAAACCGACATCGGTTCCAAACAGATCGGCGAAATCGTGATGGAGGCTTTGGCCCGCATCGACACCGTCGCCTATGTGCGCTTCGCAAGCGTCTACAAGAACTTTCAGGCGGCGGATGATTTCGACAAATTCGTCCAGGAATTGCGCCCAGACGTTCCGCCGGAAGAGTGACGCTCAAAGCCGACACCCGCTTTATGGCGCTTGCCCTGTCTTTGGGCAAACGGGGGGAGGGGGCCGTCTGGCCCAACCCCGCCGTGGGCTGTGTCATTGTCCAGGGCGACCGTATCGTGGGGCGCGGCTGGACCCAGCCGGGGGGCCGCCCCCACGCCGAAACCGAAGCGCTGCGTCAGGCCGGCACAGCGGCCCGTGGTGCGACGGCTTATGTCACGCTTGAACCCTGTGCGCATACCGGCAAAACGCCGCCCTGCGCACAGGCCCTGATTGATGCGCAGGTGGCACGGGTGGTGATCGCCTGCACCGATACCGATCCGCGCGTCAGCGGTCAGGGCATCGCGATGTTGCAAGCCGCCGGTATCACGGTCGAGGTTGGCCAGTCCGAAGGCGAGGCCCGCGCCGATCACATCGGCTTTTTCTCCAAGGTCGACCTTGGCCGCCCGATGGTCACACTGAAACTGGCCAGCAGCTTTGACGGGCGGATTGCAACGGCCACGGGCGAAAGCCAGTGGATCACGGCCGGCCCGGCCCGCCGCTTGGTCCATGCCATGCGCGCGCGCCACGACGCCGTGATGGTGGGCGGCGGCACCGCCCGCAAGGACGACCCCAGCCTGAACATCCGCGACCTCGGCATTGCCCGCCAACCGGCGCGCATCGTGATCAGCAAACATCTGGACCTGCCCCTGGGCGGTAAACTCGCGCAGACGGCAGCACAGATCCCGCTCCTGCTCTGCCACGCCCGCACCGCAGACCCGCAGCTTATCAAGGCTTGGCAAGGCATCGGCGCAACCTTGATCCCCTGCACCACCCGCGCGGGGCAAATCGACCCACATGACCTGCTGCAAAACCTAGGCACCCACGGCCTGACCCGCATCTTCTGCGAGGGGGGCGGCGGCCTTGCCGCGACACTTCTCAGCGCAGGGCTGGTCGACCGGCTCGTGGGCTTTACCGCTGGCGTCACCCTCGGCTCCGACGGGCTCGCGTCCATCGGCCCGCTTGGCATCAGACAGCTCGCAAACGCCCCCCGTTTCACGCTGGCCTCAACCCAAGCAATCGGCCCGGACGTCCTGCACATCTGGAACCGAACCTAACCTTCCCATTCCAAATGGCCAAAAATCCCGGGGGTCCGGGGGCTGGCCCCCGGTCCGTCGCCTGCCATTAGCGCCACACATGCGCTTTACTGGCAAACACGCCTTGCAGCTTGGCCAACAGCCGATTTCCCAAGCCCGGGTGCGGTAAATCACTGTCGCGCAACCGCTCCAAGACCACCTCGACAGGGCAGGCGATGCCGCTGCGCGGGTCAAAATAACGCGGATAATCGATCAATGCGGCGTGCACCAAGCCTTCGATGCTGACATCGCTGCGCCGGCGCGGGGGCACGTCGCCGCGATCCTCCGTCAGACCCCAGCCCGCATAAAACGGCGCACCCAGCGTGACGACCTTGACCCCTCGTAGCAATGCCTCGAACCCCAAAAGCGAAGTCATGGTCCAGACTTCATCGACATGGGCCAGCACGGCGATGGGGTCGGTATGGCTCAAGACAACATCGGCCAGTCCCGTTGCATCCACCGCACCGCTGCGCAGGCCCGCCTCGACGTCGGGGTGGGGCTTATACAGGATCACAGCCTCCGGATTTGCCGCCCGCGCGGCGGCAAGCAGGCCAAGGCTGGTTGATACGCCGTCAGTGCCGGTCTTGATCGACGCGTCATCCTCTACCTGACCGGGCACCAGAATGCGCAGCCCTTCGGGCAATCCGTCCAGTTCCGCCGTGCCACCAAGGTTGTATTTGCTTAACCCGCTGGCGCGCAGCGCCGCGATCAGCCGTTCCGCGCGTCGCTGCTGATCAGGTCGCAGACTGTGCCGGGCCTCGATCCATTTTTCCAGACGGCTGGGCTGGCGCGGGTCATAATAAATTCCCAGATCATCACAGACCAGCGACAGGGGCGGTATCAGATCAGCCCCCAGCCCGCGGGACCGCAAGAATCCGTCTTCGACCCGTATGGCATCTGCGTGACCGATATTGGCCTTGCCCGCCCAGACCATCCAGGGCCTGCCCGCGTTGCGCGCAGCGGCGGGATCGTCCTGGAACACCACAGGGGACCACGCGCCGAAAAACCGTTGCAGGGGGCGGCGTTTCCACATGCGCATGGCAGAGGCAGTCCAGCCCTTGTGATCCTCGCGCCAGGCGCGGGTCTGGGCGGCCAGCGCCTCGATCGCGGTTTCCAGATCGCATAATTGGTCGCGGTGCGGGTCGTACCATTTGGGATAAAGGATCATCGCGGCGGCAAAAAGCTGCGCGCGGGTCAGGGTGCGTTGGCGGCGCTGGACGGGGAATTCATCATCGGTCAGCCCCCAGCCTGCATAGAACGGCTGCCCGAAGACACGGGGTTTATGGCCGGCAAAAATCGCCTCGAAGCCCATTTGCGACGACACGGTGTAAACGCGCACGGCCCCCTCGAACAGCGTCCAGGGGCTGACAGGGGCGGTCAGCAGGGTGATCCGGTCGTTGGTGTCCTCTGGGCCGAAATGGCCGGCGCGATAGCCTTTGGCCGTCTCGGGGTGGGTCTTGATCAGGATGCGGGCACCGGGGTTTTCCTGTTGGGCAAAGACCAGCATTTCCAGAAACCGCGACCGGTCCGCGCCAGAGGCCGTGACCGATGCATCGCCGCGGGTCTGGTCGATCACCAGCACATAGCCGGGGGCAGGGGCGGGCTGGCCGGTTTCGAACCCTGTGTATTTGGTCAGATCGGCCTCGATCATGCGGGCGATGCAGCCGCGTGCGCGGTTCAACAGCGCGGTGTCGTCCAGTGGGTGCGTGGCCAGCAAGGTTTCCAGATCAGAGGGGCGGGAGGGGTCGAAATGCGCGGCTTTGTGGTCAATCAGTAGCCCCAGCGGCGGCTCGCCCGCGCGGCCGGGGAAAAGCGACCGCAGCAATGCGTCCTCAATCCGCACCACGGGCACGTCGCGTTTGGCGGCAATGGTCAAACCGCGATGGGCGGTGGGTGAATTGCCCCAGACAGCGATGGCATCGCCTGCGCGACGGGGCAGGCCAAGATGGAGGGAATGCCCCGACAGCTGCAAGATGCGGCGCAGGCGCTTTTGCGTCAGAAAACCGCCGTTATACACGAAAAGCCGCCGGTCCTTTTCAGGGCCGGCGGCGGGGGTGTCGTATATCTCGGGCCCTAGAGCCATTTTTGCGGTCAGTTGCCCGAGGCAAGAGAGCTCAGTCCGTTGAGCGAGCTTGCCGAGCCTGTGATCGACGAGATGACCTTGCTCCATTGGGTGAACGGCGCTTCGGTGACGTACAATGTGTCGCCGTCGCGGATCACGAAATCACGGGCCATGAACATGCCGTTGGGTTTGGTCAGGTCCAGCACATAGACCAGACGCTGAGCACCTTGCAGATCGTTGCGGCCCAGAACCAGTTCCGCGACTTCTTGTGCTTCGTTGCGGAAGACGAAAACCCCTGTGGGGTCGGCTGAACCCGCATTCAGACCACCAACCTGGGCAAGGCCTTCGAGGGCGGACAGGTTTTGCGATTCAAACGGTACTTTTTGCTGGGACCCTGTGGCACCCATTGCGGTGAAGGACCGTGTGTCTTCTTCGACCAGAATACGGTCGCCGCCGCGCAGGGCGATGTCCAGTTCGGGGTGGTCATAGAGGTCTTCGAACCAGATCTACCCACGCTCGGTGCCGCGCAAGACAGTGATCTGCGCGATTTCCGGCGTGATCGACACACCGCCGGCACGGGCCAGCATCGTCGACAAGGTGCGCGTGGGGCGCTCGATCGCATAGACGCCTTGGGACCCGACAGACCCGATCAGCGATACGGTGGCACCGTCGCCTGCAACGCGGCGCACCTGCACCTGCGGATCGGGTGTTTGTTCGGACAGCCGTTCGGTGATGATGCGGCGGATTGCTTCGGGTGAATTGCCCGCGGCCCTGATGCGTCCGGCATAGGGCACAAAGATAAAGCCCGCGCCGTCAACCTGGACTTCTTCCAGTTGGGTGGCGTTGGTTGCCTCGTTGGCCAGCAGGCCGTCATCGACGTTTTCCCAGATCGTCAGACCCAAGGTATCGCCCGCGCTGATCGTGTCAGAGCCAAGCTGACCTGCGTTGATAAAGGATTGGCTGAACCCCAAGGCGGGGGTCACGGCGGTTGCACGGGACACGCGGTCATTGACCTCGACGATGAAAGCATCCCCTTCGCGCTGCACCGAGCCCGAGTAAATCTGGCGTTTGTTCGGCCCCACCTGTGGCAAGCCACATGATGAAATGACGGCCACAGCCGCAAGAACTGCGATGGGACGCGCCCACCGGAAAGGTACGGATTTCACTGCCCGGTCTCCTCGACCTATTCAAACTCTGCCTCGAATTCGCCGATTGTTTCGACGTAATTCCCGCCACGCTATCGTAGTTCTGATCGAAAAGCTACTGTTTGGAAGGGATCGGCCTAGGTTACAGCGCGCAACTGTTGCCGTGGTGCCGCGGTGCCCTGTTCGAGCGCGTCATAGGGATCTTCGGCGGCCAGCATCATATCAACCACCTGACGCATCAATTGTGTGCGCCCGCGCGCGGCATAGAACCCGCCGGGCAGTTGCGATGTTTCCAGCAAATACCGGCGATAGTCCTTGTAAGCCTTGTTGTCGGGGCGGGCGGCAGCGGCAAAGAATTCGGTCAGCGGCTGGTCGGACACGAATTCGGGTTTGGCATAGACCGCGCGGCCGAACACCTTGAGCGGAATGCCGCGCCACAGCACTTGTTGGCCTGCGGTGGAATTCACTGTGACCGCCGTGCGCGCATCGTTCAAGAGCTGCGCCAGCTTGCCGCCGCGCACGTAATGCACCCGGTCGGATACGCCCAGTTCCTTGGCGATGCGTCTGATGTCGCGGCGCACGGGAACACGGCCATCTTCCAACGGGTGTGCCTTGACCACCAGATGGTGATGGCGCGGCGCACCTTTGGCAAAGCCTTCAAGCACCACACGCAGGAAATCCGACATGGTCTCAAACGGGGAATGTTCCTGAAACGAGCTGTCATGTTCCAGCTGCAACAGCGCCAGATGATAGGGAAAGCCCCCCAAACGGATGCGCAAGGTGGCGAACAACCGGTCCAGTGCCAGCGCGGGCATCAGCAGCAGACGTTTGACGTAAAGGCCGAATTCCTTGGTGACCGGGATGCTGCGGTGGGGGCGGAAATTGCGGTAATGACCGTTCAGGAACATGACGAACCAATGATACAGCGCCCCATAGAACACATGCTGGCGCATGTCGCCCCAATGGCCGGGCGGCAAAGGGGCCTCCATATCGGAATTGGCCAGCGCCAGTTGCATCTGTTCGATGCTCATGTTCATCAGGCGCGAATTTCCGTTCGACCCGCCCCGCTCGTAGGTGACCCAATAGGGCCGCATATAGCCTTCCTCGAAGACATGCACCGTCAGGCCGCGTGCCTTGGCCTCGGTGACGGCCTGCGCGTGGATGGGGCGCGTGTCGCCATACAACACAATATCAGTGACACCCTTTTCAGCAAGCAGTGCAACGAATGTGTCTTTCCAGGTGTCGGCGTGACCGCGAAAGGGGATGTAGCTGGACGGATGAAACCAGAATGCGCGATCACCTGCGTTAAAGCCCACGCGCCACACATCAGCCCCGGCGCGGCGCAGCATCTTGCCCAATTTGTTAAAGAAGGGGCCATGCGGTCCTTGCAGAAACAAAAAGACCCGTTGGGGAGCGGAGGCGGAATTCATGTCTGGCATTCAGTTCATTTTGGTCAACGCGGAAGCAATCATGCGATCCGGGCTAAAGTGTGGCGTGGGTGCGGACTTGTCATGGTCGGGGCGGCGGTCTAATTCGTTGGGGGATACATGAAAGGGCTGCGGATGTTTACAGGAATTATCACAGACATTGGAAAGATCGCAACGCTTGCACAAGAAGGTGACCTGCGGGCGCGGATCGAGACCGGATATGACACCAGCCGGATCGACATGGGCGCGTCCATAGCCAGTGACGGGGTGTGCCTGACGGTGGTTGATCTGGGCCCAAACTGGTACGAAGTGCAGATCAGCGCCGAAACGGTCGAGAAAACCAACCTTGGCGATTGGAAACCGGGCAAACGCCTGAACCTCGAGCGCGCGCTCAAGGTCGGGGACGAGCTGGGCGGGCATATCGTGTCGGGCCATGTGGACGGCGTGGCCGAGGTGATCGCCATGCGCGACGAGGGCGACAGCACCCGCGTGACCCTGCGCGCGCCGCGTGATCTGGCGCGGTTCATCGCGCCCAAAGGATCGGTTGCGTTGAATGGCACATCCCTGACCGTGAACGAGGTCAACGGCTGCGATTTCGGCATCAACTTTATCCCCCATACCAAGGAAGTGACCACATGGGGCGATGTGGCCGTGGGCGACCGCATCAACCTCGAGATTGACACGCTGGCGCGGTATGTCGCGCGTCTGGCGGAAATGTCATGACGGCGGGTATCGGACATAACCAAGGCCCCAGCATGGAGCCCGGTCACACATGGCGGACGTTCCAGTGGCAAAAGGCGCGCGAGGCCGCGATGCCAAACACGATCCCGCTGATGGTGGTCAAGATGCGCGTCAAACGGGCGCGCGAGCTGGGGTTGGATTACAAGGCCTATGCCGCGATCCGGCAGGCCACGGGCCGCGATATTCTGGCGCTGCTGTTTTCAAACAATGCCCTGCGGGTGGTGCGCGCAGATGCGCCGCAAATGCCCGTGCGTCAGGCCGAGGTGCTGAATGCCGTGCAAGGCGCGCAAAAACTGGCGCTGGTGCACCGGCCGTTGGACCCTGCTGTGATCGGCGCGGCAAACCCCGTTCTGGACTTTGCCGGCGCGGCCCCGACATTCACCGACAGCTGGTCCGACATGCGCGACCATCTGGCCGGTGCCGTGCAGGGCCGCAAGCTGGTGGGCGATCAGGTCTTGATCATCGGCGATACCGCGATGGAGCGGGATTGGTCGGCTGCAAGTCGGGCTGCGGGCTATCTTGAAGCGGGGCGGTATTTCGGGGCAGGGGCCTAACGCAGGCGTGTGCGCGCAAATGACGTTGCGGGATTGAGTTTATTTGGCAAAATGAAACAGGGGCGTGGGTGTGCGTGCTCTGGCAAACTGGGTGATGGTGGGATATGTGCCAGATCACCTGATACAAGAGGAACGCCCTATGCAATTTGAAACGCCCGGCCCGGTTGAAGCTGAATTGGCATCGGCAATTTCCCCCATCGAAGACATCATCGAAGAGGCCCGTCAGGGGCGCATGTTTGTCTTGGTGGATCACGAGGACCGCGAGAACGAGGGCGATCTGGTGATCCCTGCGCAATTTGCCGATGCGGCCGCCATCAACTTTATGGCCACCCACGGGCGCGGATTGATCTGTTTGCCAATGACCGAACAGCGGATTGCCAAGCTGGGTCTGCCGATGATGGCGGTCAACAATTCGGCCCGGCATGAAACCGCGTTCACAGTGTCGATCGAAGCCCGCGAAGGGGTGACGACCGGTATTTCCGCCGCCGACCGTGCGCTGACCGTTCAGGTGGCGATTGACGAAGATATGGGCCAGGCGGATATCGCCACACCGGGTCACGTGTTCCCTCTGCGGGCGCGCGATGGCGGCGTGCTGGTACGTGCAGGCCATACCGAAGCAGCGGTTGATATTTCGCGCCTTGCCGGGCTGCACCCGTCGGGGGTGATCTGCGAGATCATGAAGGAAGACGGCACCATGGCGCGGCTGCCCGATCTGGTGGCCTTTTGCCAAGAGCATGACATGAAGATCGGCACGATCAGCGATCTGATCGCCTATCGTCACAAGCACGACAACCTGTTGGTCGAGCGCACCAGCCGCATGGTGAGTTCTGCCTATGGTGGCGACTGGAAGATGCAGATCTTTACCGACGAGATCAGCGGCACCGACCATGTGGTGCTGTCCAAGGGCGATCTGACAACGGATGCCCCGGTTTTGGTGCGCACCCACGCCATCAACGCGCTCGAAGACATTCTGGGCCTTGGTCCCAGCCCCGCAGATGAATTGCCCCGCGCCATGCAGATTATCGCGGACGAGGGGCGCGGTGCCGTGCTGCTGTTCCGCGATCCCGATCCGCGCCTGCGGTTCGAGGACGAGGAAGACGAGCGCCCGCGCACCATCAAACGCACGGGTCTTGGCTCGCAAATCATGGCGACGCTTGGCCTGCACGAGCTGGTTTTGCTGACGGACAACCCCGATACGCGCTATCTGGGTCTGGACGCTTACGGCCTTAGCATTGTGGGCACGCGCCCCATCACAACGGAGTAACCGCAATGGCTGCTACACATCACACCACATTGGTCACGCCGCATTTCGACAAGCCCGTTAAGGTTTTGATCGTCCTGTCGCCCTATTATTCCGACATCGCGGACGGGTTGCTAAAAGGGGCGAAGGCCGAATTGGAAGCTGCTGGCGTTGAATGGGACGTGGTTGAAATGCCCGGCGCGTTGGAAATCCCGACCGCCATCGGCATTTCGGACCGCAAAAGCAACTTTGACGGCTATGTTGCCTTGGGCTGCGTTATCCGCGGCGAAACAACCCATTACGAGACCGTGTGCAACGACAGCAGCCGCGCGCTGCAACTGCTGGGCTTGCAGGGCCTGTGCATCGGCAACGGCATCCTGACCGTGGAAAATCATGAACAGGCGGCGGTACGTGCCGATCCTGCCGGGCAGAACAAGGGGGGCGGCGCTGCGGCTGCGGCCTTGCATCTGATCGCGCTCGCCCGTAAGTGGGGCGAAATTCGCAAAGACATCGGTTTCAAGCCGCGATCAGAAGAGATTCTGATGGCGGGCGACAATGACGGACCCACAACAGCATGACACCTTCGGCCGGCCTTTCGGGCAATCAAAAACGCAAGATGAAATCAGCCTCGCGGCTTTACGCGGTGCAGGCGCTGTTCCAGATGGAACATTCATCGCAAAGCTATGACACCGTGAAGGTAGAGTTCCTGAACCACCGTTTCGGGGCGACCTATGATGGCGAGGAAATGATTGATGGCGATATCGGCCATTTTGCCCATGTGCTTGAAACGGCTGTGAACTATCAGGCAGCAATTGACCAGATGACCGACCGCGCCTTGGTTGCAAAATGGCCGATTGCCCGGATCGACCCAACCTTGCGGGCCCTGTTCCGCGCGGCTGGGGCCGAATTGCGCGACGCCGGCACACCCCCAAAGGTCGTGATCACCGAATACGTCGATGTGGCGCGCGCGTTTTTTGAAGGCAGCGACGAGCCCAAGTTCGTGAACGCGGTTCTCGACCACATGGCCCGCGAATCCCGTCCCGAAGCATTCTAAACTCATTTCGTGAAATCAGGGGCAGGCGCTAGCTTTCTGGCGCGTGCTCAGGCGTAGGCGCTGTTGTCGGGCGCTTGTCCAAGTGTGACGGAACCACCACTGCCGTACCGTTGTATATTCCCGAGGACCTGTATGTACAGGTGGGCGCCAGGTAAAAGAACCAGGGTTCGAACAGAGCCAGCTCCCTCGGATTTGCTTAAGGCCACTGGAATGTAACTTTTACAAACAGGGCAGAACCGTCACCCTCAACAGGTAGGCTTGGACAGGCCCCGCGACAAGGGGCATTCTTAGCTGCCGTCAGGTTTTTCTACAAAGCGGTAGCGTTCCAACTCCTGGGGCAGCAGCACATAGATTTCATCGGGCGGTGTCACCAGCGCGTGCTGCATGACCAGCGGGTCGATGCCCATGTCATCAAGGTATCTCATCACCTCGCCCTGACCGCGCTGGATGTCCTCGACCGCAACAAAGGCAGGCAGCAAGGTGCTTTCCCCGAAATAATGCTGGTGCACGCCAACAGACGCGTCATCGGGGATGGTCCGGCGCGTTCCGGCTGCCAGCAGATAGGGGCAGGCGGAATAGCAGACATCGCCGGATCGCAAAGCGGTTGTCAAATCCGCATCCCGCAAATACCGGCCCAGCAACAGCGCATCCTGAACCGACCCGCCGGGGGAATTCAGGATCACGCCTTGGGGTTTGGGATCAAGCCCGGCCAGTTGTTTTTCGATCCGTTCCGCATCACCCGCCACGATGCCGCCTTCCAGCAGCGCCCTTTGCCCGCCTTCAACCACGGTCAGCGTCAACCGGTCGGGCAGGGGAGAGCTGGGCATCGGTCGGCCGCCCGGTGGGGCGCGATCGGGGCGGAACCGTCGGGTCTGGTCGCCGGGGCGCACCGGATCGGTCAGCTCGGGTGCACGTGGGCCGAAACCGGGCAAGCGCAGGCCATCACGCAGATCGCCCCAGAACAGCAAGCCGGCCAACCCCAGCTGAAACGCCAGCACCCACATCAGCGCCCTGCCGATGGGGTTGCTTTT
>Ga0206127_1002607_pt1 | contig 17594 bp, 15 predicted proteins | sample Helgoland_Spring_6_FD_148646 | JGI IMG/M metagenome (GOLD analysis project Ga0206127, IMG submission 148646) | Pelagic subsurface seawater microbial communities from Kabeltonne, Helgoland, North Sea - Helgoland_Spring_Bloom_20160419_1 | ecosystem: Environmental > Aquatic > Marine > Epipelagic ...
ACATGAAAGCCATCAAGGAAACGGGCAATAATTTAATTGCTGCCTATGACCCTTATGATGGCGTAGGTGTAATGGACAGCCATTTTCCAGAGGCTCATTTTTTTACGGAGTTTGAACGCTTTGATCGCCACATTGAAAAAATAAAAAGAGCCGGTACTAAAATCGATTATGTTTCGATCTGCTCTCCTAATTATCTGCACGATTCGCACATCCGTTATGGCCTGCGGATTGGGGCTGATGTGATTTGCGAAAAACCCTTGGTTCTTAATCCTTGGAATGTAGATGCGCTAATTGAACTAGAGGAAGAATATGACAATAAGGTACATACCATTTTACAACTTCGACACCACGAAGCAATTTTGGAATTAAAAGAAAAAATTGAAAACGGCCCTGCTGATAAAGTATACGATATCGACTTGACCTATATTACCTCTCGAGGAAATTGGTACTATACCTCATGGAAAGGTAATGAAGAAAAATCAGGTGGCATAGCATCCAATATTGGAGTTCACTTCTTTGACATGCTCCAATGGATTTTTGGACCTATGGAGGAATCCATCGTTGATATTAAAACCAAAGACACCAATTCAGGCACGTTACGATTCAAACAAGCCAAGGTAAATTGGTATTTGAGTATCAATGCCGAAAATCTACCGCAAAAAGCAAAAGACAAAGGTTTGCCAACGTTTAGAACCTTATCTATTGAAGGAGATGATATTGAGTTCAGTAAAGGATTTACGGACCTACATACGGTTAGTTATCAAAAGATATTGGAAGGGAACGGCTATGGATTGTCTGACGCTAAAAGTTCAATAGAAATTGTAAGTAAAATAAGAAAAAATGGAAATTAAAGATTCAAAAATATTAGTTATTGGGGGAGCAGGATTCATTGGTAGTTTTGTTGTAACGGAATTATTAAAGCATCCGGTCAAAGAGGTAGTCATTTATGATAACTTTGCACGTGGAAATAAACAATACCTTCAGGAACAATTAAAGGACGAACGCTGTAGTATTTTTCCCTTCGGAGGAGATATTAGAGAAATAGACATTTTGGATACAGCTATTCAAGGAAAAGACTATGTAATTAGTCTAGCAGCCATGTGGTTACTACATTGTAAGGATTATCCTAGAACAGCTTTTGATGTGAATATTGCAGGAACTTTCAATGTATTTGAAGCTTGCGCAAAGCATAACGTCAAAAAATTAATTTGGTCTTCTTCTGCCTCTGTATATGGAGATGCATTAGAACTTCCTATGACCGAAGAGCACCCCTTTAATAACAAGAATTTTTACGGTGCTTCGAAAATTGCAGGAGAAGCCATGGCAACAGCCTTTAACGACCGCTATGGATTAAAGATTATTGGCCTTCGTTATATGAATGTTTATGGTCCGCATCAAGATCAAACTGCAGCCTACACTGGTGTAGTTCCAATTATGCTCAATAAAATTGAAGCAAACGAAGCTCCTTCTATAAATGGAGATGGGTCTCAAGCCTACGACTTTGTTTATGTAGAAGATGTGGCTCGGGCTAATGTTCAGGCTTTATTAAGTGATCAAAATTTTGGAATGTATAATGTGGGCACTGAAGTTCAGACAACAATCAATGAATTGTGTGAAATGATCTTGAAGTTAAAACAATCAAACCTAAAAGTACAATACAATCCCTATTCAGAAGATGATGCACGGTCAATGGTAAAAAATAGAATTGGTTCTAGAGTTAAAGCAGAGCAAGAACTTGGATTTAAATATAAGTATGAATTAAAAGAAGGTCTAGAAAAATTAATTCAATGGAGAATAGCTACTGGGACTGATCGAGCGAAATAATATGTATAAAAATAAAAACATAGCAATAATAGGAGGTGGAATAATCGGCTTAGCGGTAGCTTATAAACTAAGCTTGCAAAATGCTATTGTTCATGTTTTTGAAAAGGAAGCAGCCGTTGGATTACATCAATCTGGGCGTAACAGCGGAGTGCTTCATTGCGGCCTGTATTACGAGCCTGGGTCCTTAAAAGCACAACTTTCTGTCAACGGAATTCGTGAAATGATTTCTTTTTGTCAGACGCATGGGATTGCTCACGATGTTTGCGGGAAAGTTGTTGTGGCGACAACCGATAAAGAAGTACAAGCATTAGATCAATTAGCAAGTAGAGGAAATAAGAATGGCCTGCATGGACTCAAGTATCTTTCATCAGAAGAGTTGGAAGCACGAGAACCTTTTGTTCGAGCTAAAAAAGCATTGCTTGCTCCTGAAGAAGGTATTGTTGATTATTCAGCGGTAATGAAAAAAATGGTCACACTAATTCAAGAAAATAGGGGTCAAGTTTCTTATAATACTAAAGTGAGTTCAATTGATCAGTTAAGTGAAAATGAAGTTGTACTTTCTACATCAAAAAACATCAATACTTTTGATTATTTAGTTTCGTGTACAGGGTTATGGAGTGACAAGACCTATACTAATTTAACTCAACAAAAACCTCCATTACGTATTGTGCCTTTTCGAGGAGAATACCTAAAATTTAAACAAGGGTTTGAAGACCGTATTAATCACTTAGTGTACCCCGTTCCAGATGCTCAATTCCCTTTTTTAGGGGTCCACTTTACACGAATGGTTGATGGAAGTAGAGAAGTTGGTCCCAATGCAGTTTTAGCTCTTAAGCGCGAGGGTTATTCAAAATCAAGCTTTTCCCTAAAAGACAGCTATGAATCATTAACTTATCCTGGCTTACTTCGTTTTGTAGGCAATAATTTTAATTTTTCTGTAAGCGAATTCAAGTCCTCTTTATTTATGAAAGATTTTATAGCTAAAGCACAAAAAATGATTCCAGATGTTCATGCTTCTATGCTAGAAACTGGACCAGCTGGAGTGAGAGCACAGGCTATTTCAAAAGAAGGAAAACTACAAATGGATTTTAATATTATTCGTAGAGGGAGGCAAATTCATGTATTGAATGCACCCAGCCCCGGAGCAACAGCATCCTTAGCTATAGCATCTCATATCATAGAAAATTATTTAGATAAACATTGATGGAAAAAAGAATCATACCCATATCACTTCCAGTAACAGGGAACGACGAGTGGCAGGCTTTAAAAGAACCATTAACAACAGGTTGGTTAACAGCTGGACCTAAAGTTCGAGCTTTTGAAGATGCTTTTGCTGAGCGCCACCAGGTTAAATATGCTGTTGCTGTAACCAGTGCCACTACTGCCTTACATTTGGCTCTTATCGCTTTAGATATCAAAGCAGGGGATCAGGTGATTGTTCCAGCTTTTACATGGGTGTCAACGGCAAATGTTGTTTTATATCAAGGTGCAGAAGTTGTTTTTTGTGATATTGATCCCAACACATTCAATCTTGATCCAAAAAAATTAAAAGAAAAAATAACACCACAAACCAAAGCCATAATGGTAGTTCATCTTTTTGGATTGTGTGCTCCAATGGATGAAATTAAAACTATTGCAGGCGATATTCCTTTGATTGAAGATGGAGCATGTGCTGCTGGATCTGCGTATAAGGGGATTCCAGCAGGAGGACTTGGGCAGATGGGTTGTTTTTCTTTTCACCCTAGAAAATCCATCACCACAGGAGAAGGAGGTATGATTACTACCAATGACGATGACTTAGGAGCAAGATTACAAGTGTTACGAAATCATGGAGCCTCTATTTCAGAGGAGCAACGTCATCATGGTGCTAAACCCTATATTTTACCCGATTTTAATGTTTTGGGATACAACTATCGCATGACCGATCTACAAGGCGCAATAGGGGTAGTTCAACTAGAAAAGCTGGATCAGTTTATTGACGAACGCGCGAAATGGGCTTCTTTTTATAAAAAAGAATTGGTAGGTATTCCATGGATTTCTCTTCCAAACTTTACCGAGGATTATAAACACGGATGGCAAAGTTTTGTCTTGATTGTTGATGAAGAAAAAGCCCCTTATTCACGCAATGAAATTATGGAACAACTGCAAGAAAGAGGAATTTCGACCCGTCCAGGAACACACGCCGTACATATGCTAGGGTACTATGCAGATAAATATAATCTATCTCCAAGCGATTTTCCTGGAGCTCAAATCGCCAATGACAAATCCATCTCTATCCCCTTACATAATAGAATGGTCAAAGAAGATTTTGAATATATTGTTCATTTCATAAAAAATATTTCCTAAATGTGTGGAATCCTAGGGATATATAATTTGGATGGTTCTTCTGTCATCAGAGACTCTATAGTTGAAATGGGCAATCAGATCAATCATAGAGGTCCAGACGGAGAAGGAATCTTTGTTCAAAACAATATTGGCTTTGTACACAAACGACTTGCAATCCTAGACCCTTCAGAGAATGGTCAACAACCCATGCATTCCAAAGATGGAAAATGGGTCGTTATTTTCAATGGATGTATATATAACTTTAAGGAATTACGGGAAGAACTAGTTGGGAAGGGTCACACATTTAACTCAGATTCTGACACCGAAGTCATTTGTGAAGGTCTGGCTGCTTATGGCACTTCATTTTTTGAACGCTTCAACGGCATGTTTGCCATCGGCGCCTGGAATAGAGAAGAAGAAAAGTTATACATCAGTAGAGATCGGTATGGGATTAAACCAGTCTATTATTGGTTTAATGGAAAAATCCTAGTTTTTGCGTCAGAGATTAAAGCAATTATTAAGCATCCAGATTACGAAATGGGTGTTGATCTAGATGCATTGAATGAATATTTCACCTTTCAAAATATTTTTTCTTACAACACGCTATTCAAAGGAGTACATATGCTTCCACCTGCCAATACAGCCGTTGTTGATAGCAAAACCAAGTTTGTGAAACATAATTCTTGGTGGGATTACGATTTTTCAAAGACCGACGGTACAATGAGTTTTGCTGATGCCAAAGAACAAACAAAAGACTTGTTTGAGCAGGCGGTAACACGACAAATGGTTTCAGACGTTCCTGTGGGAGCATATCTTTCGGGTGGAATGGATTCGGGTTCCATAGCATCGGTAGCTTCTAAGCAAGTAGATCGACTGGCCACATTTACCTGTGGATTTGATATGAATGAAGTTACTGGTCGAGAAGCGAATTTCGATGAACGCCGTGATGCTGAATTAATGGCAAACCATTTAAAGACAGAACAGTTCGAACAGGTTATGAATGCAGGGGATATTCGATGGTCTTTACCCAAATTGGTCTATCATTTAGAGGATCTTAGAGTAGGGATGTCGTATCCCAATTATTACATCTCACGTTTAGCATCTAAATTTGTAAAAGTCTGCTTGCAGGGAACTGGAGGAGACGAGTTATTTGGGGGTTATCCTTGGCGCTACTATAAAGTGTTTGACTCCCTAAGCCAAGAAGATTTTTTTGATCAGTACTATGATTTTTGGCAACGCTTAGTTCCTCTTGAAGAAAAATCAGAATTGTTTTCTAAAGAAGTCCTCGATCAAATTGATTTAGATGCCCCAAGGCAAGTTTTTGAACGGGTCTTTACATTCAATGACAAATTAAAATACAATACTCCACAAGATCACATCAATAATTCTTTGTATTTTGAAATTAAAACGTTTCTACCCGGCTTATTTTTAGTAGGAGATAAGTTAGCTATGGCTCACGGTTTAGAAGAGCGTTTTCCTTTTATGGATAATGACTTAGTTAATTTTGCGATGCATGTCCCAGTAGAACATAAATTAGGAGACCTGACTGAAGAGATTGAAAAAATAGATGAAAATTTAGAGGGGAATAAAAAAGCATATCGTGAGCATGATGATGGTAAAAATGTATTGAGAAAAGCTATGGAGGATTATATTCCAGAACAAATATTAAATCGTAAAAAGCAGGGCTTTTCCGCTCCAGATGAAAGTTGGTATCGAGGAGAGAATGCAAATTATGTAAAAGAAATTTTATTGCATTCAGAAACCTTATGTACAAAGTACATAAACAAAAAGTACATTGAGAAAATAGTCAACGAACACCTCAATGAAGGTATAAACCATCGCCTTTTGATCTGGTCTTTTCTTAATTTTGAATGGTGGTGTAGAATATATTTGAATTATGAGTAGAAGTATCGTATTTTTTGGGAGCACTAAGTTAAGTGAAGAGATACTAGTTTTTTTAATAAAAAAGGGGATAACTATAAAAGCTATACTTTCAATTCCAAAGGAGTTTAAAATATCATATAGTGAAAAAAAGGTTAATAATTCAAATTATGCAGACCTGAGTAAATATGCAGAACAATTGAATATTCCTTATTACGAGGTAGAATCAACTGAAGAAAAAAGAATAACAAATTATGTTCAGGTTTTAAAAGAATTATCTCCTGATGTTATTCTTGCATTAGGTTGGTATTATATGGTGCCAAAAACAATCCGTGAAATACCAGTTGAAGGCGTTTGGGGCATTCATGCTTCGCTGCTGCCAAATTATGCGGGGGGTGCCCCTTTAGTTTGGGCTATAATTAACGGTGAAACGCAAACAGGTGTAACATTGTTTAGAATGGATTCTGGCGTAGATGATGGAGATATAATCTATCAAAGAAAGCTTTCCATTGATGAAAAAGATACTATAAAAACAATGATTAAAAAGTCAGCCGTTGCATCAAAAGCAATTATTTTAAAGTCTCTTTTAGCAGATAAAATAAAATACAAACCTCAAGATAAATCTAAGATTATTATTTATCCTCAAAGAAGTCCCAAGGATGGTGAAATTGACTGGTCATGGGATAGCGAAAAAATTGAGAATTTCGTTCGTGCTCAGACAAAACCTTACCCAGGGGCTTGGACTATGATAGACAACAAAAAAGTAATATTTTGGGACATATCAATTAAAAATCAGAAATAAATGGACATAAAAAAAATATTTAAACACTCAATATCAGTTGAAGAGAATATGATCTTCCTAGACTCTATAGAAATTGTTCAAGAGAAAAATCAAGCTCAGACGCAAGAAACATTTTCTGAAAAATGGAATCAATTTGAGCAAGGTGATAAAAAAGAAGAGGTGTATAGCTTCCAAAAAGAATGGTTTCTAAAACTATATGGTTTTGATTCTGAAGAAAGTTTAAAGCAATTTTTATCTTCAAAAAACACAATCATAGATACGGGTTGTGGTTTGGGATACAAAGCTGCTTGGTTTGCCGAACTTGCTCCTCATGCTCTAGTTGTTGGGATAGACATTTCTGAAGCAGCCATCATCGCTGCTAAAAATTATCAAGATATACCTAATTTATATTTTTATCAAGCAGATATTGCCAATACTGGAATCAAAGAAAACATGATTGATTTTACGGTATGTGATCAGGTAATTATGCACACAGAAGACCCAGAAACCACTTTTGCTCATTTAACTTCAATCACCTCCAAAGAAGGAACATTTGCTTGTTATGTCTATCGAAAAAAGGCACTACCTCGCGAATTATTAGACGATCACTTTAGAAGTGCTACCCATGATATTACTAACGAAAAATTGTGGGAAATGTCTTCACAATTAACAGAGTTAGGAAAACGACTCTCTGAATTAAATATAACTTTTGATAGTCCAGACATTCCGTTACTCGGAATAAAAGGAGGTAAGCAAGACTTACAACGTTTTATCTATTGGAATTTTATCAAATGTTTTTGGCGAGATGATTGGGGAAAAGAAATGAGCGATGCAACTAATTTCGATTGGTATGCTCCTTCGAATGCCAAAAGGTATAGTAAAGAAGAATTCATCAATATGATAGAAGAAAACAATTTAAGGATTGATCATTTTCATGAAGAAGAAGCTTGTTATTCAGGTAAATTTATAAAGTGATGTAATTTTGAAAGAGAACATATTTATAAGATTTGGGTATAATATTTCATCATTAGTGATAGGGTCTATTCTAATACTGATTAGTCCATTTTTATTTAAAAAGAGAGATAAAATTATATTCGGGTCTAATCCTCTCATTTCAAATAAATATTGGAGTAATTCTATGAAAGATAATAATTTGGATTCCGTGACTCTTATGGCAAATTATTTCCAAAAAATTAACTCAAAATCTGATTTTGATCTTTATTTTAGTGACTTAGTACCAATACTTTTTAGAATAAAATATATTGAATATTTCTTCCAACTATTTTTTGTTTGGCTATATGTAATTAGAAATGGAAAAGTGGTAGTTACCAACTTTCATGGTTTAGCCTTTAAAAACTTTTTTTGGAAATTAGAATATGTTTTATATAAAATAAATGGCATTAAAACTGTATTTATTCCTTATGGTTCAGATGCTTACATGTACAGTAGAATTAAATCTCCAGACCTCCAAAATGCCTTATTGTTAAGTTATCCAAGTGCCGCAAAAATGGAAGAAAAAATTAAAAATAAAATCAGTTTTTGGAATAAAAGAGCTGATGTTATTGTTGCAGGTTTCATGGGGATAGATGGCTTTTCACGCTGGGATATAATTATTTTCTCCATGTTTTGTATTGATTTAATTAAAATAAAACCTAAAATTTTATACTCAAATAATAACGGTCATAACGGAGTTGTCAAAATTGCTCATTGCCCAAATCACAGAGGATTTAAAGGGACAGAATTTCTATTAGAATCGGTTAAAATTTTAAAACAGGAGGGTTTAAATATTGAATTAGTTTTATATGAAGGAGTTAAAAATAAAGAATTATTAAAGTCTATAAGTGAAGTAGATATATTATGTGAGCAGTTGATTTTCGGTTATGGCTTTAATGCAATTGAAGGAATGGCCGTTGGTTTACCTGTATTGACAAATCTAGAAAATGAGGAATATACTTCAATTTTCAGACGATACTCATTTTTAAATGAATGTCCAATTCTCTCAGCTTCTCCAGAATCTCTTAAGGATCAATTACGTCTTTTGATAACGAATCCAGAGTTAAGGAAAGAACTTGGACAATTAGGACGCCGCTATGTAGAAAAATATCATTCTTATAAAGCAGCCCAATATATGTTCACCAACATTTTCAAAAAACTAGATGGAGAGGATATTGATTTGATGAATTTATATCATCCTTTAAAATCAGAATATGTAAAAACTAATTATATAAAAACCCCTTTAGTAAACAACCGATATGTTGAGTAATACAGTTAGTATACGTTCACTTTTAAGGGATATTTCTGCCTACACGTTCGGAGATGTGCTGACTAAAGGAATAGGGTTTTTAACCATAGTCATTTACAGTTACTTTTTAAGTCAAGAAGAAATGGGTGTATATGGTTACTTAATGGTTCTATTGGGCTTTTGCACCACTTTTTTAATTCTGGGTTTTGATAATGCTTATGCCCGTTTTTTTTTCGAACAAAAGTCTGAAAGTGGGCTACAAAAATTAACATCTACTTTATTTTGGTTTTTATTGATATGGTTTTTTCTTTTATTTCTTATTTATTTTTCAGCAAATGATTTTTTAGCTAGTTTACTTTTTGAAAATCAAGATCATCAAAAGGTTTTGATTTGGGCGATCTTATCCTTACCACTTAAACTGTTCTCTGTTTTATCCAACCAGGCCTTACGAAATCAATTTAAAAAAAGACTTTTTGTGCTTTATAATGTTTTGACTGCTACGATAACCATTATCTCAGCGATTCTTTTACTTCAATTTTCAGAATATGGACTGATTTCAATTTTTTTTGCGATCCTTTTAGGTGACATTGTTATTCTTCCTTTTCGATTAAATAGCATATCTAATTTTTTGAAATTTCAAATGGATACTGTCGTTTTGAAACAAGCTTTAAAATATGGGGTTCCTTTTCTTCCTGTTTCTATAGCATATTGGATTTTTAGTGGAGCTGACCGGTTTATGTTAGAACAATTAACTGATTTGGAAACTGTCGGGAGGTACACTGTAGCAGTTACATTGAGTGGAGTTATGAGTGTAGTTTCTGGCGGGATTGGTAACGCCTGGTCACCACATGCAGTCAAAATGTATGAAAACAACGAAGAAGAAGCAAAATCCTTGTACAAGAGATTTTTGAAGGTATTGATTGTTTTGCCTCTAGTTCTTATTTCTTTAGTTTGTTTTTTTGGAAAAGAGGTTATTCAGATTATACTGGATCAGGAATATAAGTCTATTTTTTACCCTTTTTTAATTTTAGTAATAGGTGTAAGTTTTAAACTAACAACGCAGGTTACTGCTGTGGGGATAAGCTTAAAAAAGAAAACACAGTATTTCACCATTATTACTTTTTTTGTAGCTTTTTTAAATATTGGATTGAATGCTATTCTGATTCCATTATACAGTGAAATAGGTGCTGCCATTGCAACTTTAATTTCATATTGTTTTTTAACAGTAATATACTCAGTGGTTTCTCAGAAATTATTTTATGTAGCTTACAATAAAACCTTTAACTTTATATGTTTACTGGGACTAGTAATGTTTTTTTTAATTTCGTTTTTAAATTTTCCATTCAGAATAATACTTTTTATAATTGGACTTTCAGTTGTTTTATGGAAAAGAGAATTAATATTAAATAAGATCAAATGAGGATATTAATTGTTGGTGCTAACGGTTTACTAGCTAGAAACCTTGTAAATAAACTAAGCGAATCAAATGAAATATTTGCTTTAATTAACCATGAAAGTCAGCCAAAATTTACCCTTAAAAAAAGTGTCACTAAAATTCATCAAGATCTATCCGATATTGACCTTACTTTACTCCCCGAGAATATTGATGTTGTCTATTATCTAGCTCAATCTAATCGTTTTAGAGAATTCCCCGCAGGCGTTTCCGATATGATGGAAGTCAACATTAACACACCAATTAAAATAATTGAATGGGCTCGTACAACTAGCGTAAAGAAATTCATTTATGCTTCTAGTGGAGGAGTTTACACAAATCCAAACGACCCAGTAAATGAGATTTCTGAGATTAATGCAAACGAAGTACTTGGCTTTTACTTAAACAGTAAATTATGTGCAGAAATGTTATTGAATACTTTTGCAAAATATTTTGATACGTTTTCTATTATTAGACCTTTTTTTATTTATGGAAAGGAACAGAATGAAATGATGCTAATCCCCCGACTAATAAATAGTATTAAAAATGAAAAGGAAATCACAATTTTTGGAGAAGAAGGTTTAAAAATAAATCCAATTTATGTTGATGATGCAGTAGAGGCCTCTATAAATATTTTATCGTTTAAGGGGAGTAAAACGTTTAACATTGCAGGTGACGAGGTTATGAGCCTCAAAGCGATTTGTATGCTAATTTCAAAAATCTTAGATAAAAAACCAAATTTAATAAATGAAAATAAAACTCAGAATGATCTAATTGCCGATATCAGTTTAATGAAAACACATCTCCATTACCCTGTCATTAGATTAGAAGAGGGCTTGAACAAGTTAATTTCTCACAAAGAAGGATGAAAATACTCCATTTACCAACAAGTACGGCAGGCTTTGCTTCGGGTCTTTCTTTTGTAGAACAGAGGAAGGGTTATCATTCTGATGTAATGATTCGAGATAATAATAAATATTCTTACCCAGTATCTCATAAATTAAATTCAAGTAATAACAGCTATCTTCTTAAATTATGGAATCAGTTTAAAGCTTTTCTGAAAATCAGAAAGGAGTATGATGTATATCATTTTAATTATGGGACGAGTTTATTAGATTTTTACTTCATAGGACTTCCATTACTAGACTTTCCGTTTTATAAAGGCAAAAAAATAATAACGTTTAATGGTTCTGATGCAAGAGGTTGGGCGTTTCCTATTTACAAGGATTCGACAGCACAGTTTTTGGATGATGCATATAAGTCAGATAGATTAATTCAGATTAAACGTTTTTTTCATTTCACAAAGTTTAGAAAAATTGAGAGTATAGCAGATCATATTTTTGCCGTTAATCCCGACTTACTTCGTTTTTTGCCAAAAGGATCTACTTTTTTACCCTATTTAATTTCTAATTGGTATTCAATTCATAGGATTCCTTTTATTTTAAATAAAAAAATAAAGATTGTACATTCTCCAACTAACCGAAAACTTAAAGGGTCTGACTTTATAATCAAAGCAATTAATAAATTATGTAGCGAATTTAGTAATGTTGAATTTGTTTTAGTTGAAAATTTGAAACATGAAGATGCGCTGGAGATTTATAAGACTGCTGATATTGTAATTGATCAAGTACTCATTGGTTGGTATGGAGGATTTGGAGTTGAAGTAATGAAAATGGGGAAGCCTTTAGCTGTTTTTATTAGAGAGGAAGATTTAAAATATTTACCAAATCAAATGGCTCAAGATTTGAAAGAATCAATAATTAATATCGATGCTTTTAACATTTACGAGTCCTTAAAAAAAATCCTATTAAATCCAGATCTTTTGCTAGAAAAAAGCAAAAAAGGGCATGCTTATGTTAATAAGTGGCATGACCCTGAATACGTACATAAATTAGTTGCTGATAAATATTTAAGTTCATGAAACTCCTAACCATAGTAGGTGCTCGGCCACAATTCGTAAAGGCGGCTGCCTTTTCTTTTTGTTTAAAACAATTCGACCAAATTGAAGAAATAATCGTTCATACGGGGCAGCATTACGATGCCAATATGTCTGATGTTTTCTTTGATCAATTAGGAATCCCAAAACCAGATTATCGATTGGAGTCTGGAGGAAAAGCTCATGGTGAGATGACTGGCTATCAGCTTGCTGCAATTGAAAAGATCTTGATAGAAGAACAACCCGATTGGGTGATTGTTTATGGAGACACAAATTCTACTTTAGCGGGCGCATTGGCAGCAGCTAAAATTCATATTCCCATTGCCCACATTGAAGCAGGTCTGCGAAGTTTTAATATGCAGATGCCTGAAGAAGTCAATCGAATCCTAACGGACCGGTTGAGTACCCTTTTATTTTGCCCTACACAAACCGCCGTAGACCACTTGAATAAAGAGGGCTATAAAAATTTTAACAGCACGATTGAGGTTGTAGGCGATATCATGTTTGATGCTTTGAAACTATTCTCTTCTACTTTAGATGACTCCAAACCAAACGAACTTCCCTTTGCGCTTTGCACTTTACACAGAGCCGAAAATACAGATGATGTGGAACGTTTAAAAGATTTATGCGAAAGTTTAAACACCATTGCCGAAGACCTTCAAATTATTCTACCCTTACACCCAAGAACCAAAAAACGTATTGCAGATGAGGGGATAGTACTTAACTTAAAGGTTAAGATTTTAGAACCTTTATCTTACATCGATTTCATCAACTATATGAAGCATTCAGAATTGGTTATTTCCGATTCTGGCGGGATCCAAAAAGAAGCCTATTTCCTTCATAAAAATTGTATTGTTTTGAGGGAAGAAACCGAGTGGATGGAACTAATTGAAAGTAAAAACAATATTCTTACAGGGACTTCAAAAGAAAAGATAATTCAGGCATTTAAGAATCGAAAATCCTTAAATCAAGATTTTAGTAAACCCATATACGGTACCGGAAAAACAGCTGAGCTTATTATAAAAACATTGCTTAATTTTAAAAAATAATTAAGAACACCTATGAAAACGGTTTGGATCATCAATCAATTTGCTGGAACCCCAAAGACTGGTGCTAACCAACGACATTTTCATTTGGTTAAATACTGGCAAAGTAAAGGTCATAAAGTGGTCCTTATCTCAAACAGTAATAACCACTTAATTGCCCCCGAAAATCACTCAAAAAAAGGTCTTTTTATTGAGGATGGTGTAGCTTTTTACTGGATCAAAACCCTGAAACACTCGCATAAATCTTTGCTGCGTTTTGTATCTATGATTGAATTTGCCTTACGCGTAGGGAGTTTGGTTTTTAAAAGAAAACAACTAGGAACCCCTAACATTATTATTCTAAGTTGCGTAAGTATCTTCCCAATGTTACAAGCGCTCTTTTTGAAATGGTATTTTAGAGCGGATAAATTTATTTATGAGATTCGAGATTTATGGCCATTAACTCCCATTTTACTTATGGGTTTTTCAAAATGGAACCCTTTGATTATTTATATCGCCTGGCTTGAAAAATTAGGTTATCGCAAAGCACAAGAAATTGTATCGCTTTTGGACGGTTCGGAACGTTATATCAACCCTATATCAAAAGATCCTTCCAAATATCATTGTATCCCCAATGGAATTCCAGAATCATTCTTGGATTTGAGTACTGTTGTCCCCAAAAAAATGGACCAGATTGGAGACAAGAAACTTTTTGCATACATCGGCACTTTTGGATTTGCCAATGCACTAGAGCCTTTGATTGAGCTTTTGTTGGATCAAAAGGGAATGGAACAACAGATACATTTTTTATTCATAGGAGCTGGTCCTCTTAAGGCTGCAATGGAAAAAGAACTTGCCTCGATTACGAATGTTACCTTTGTTGGGAGAATAACAAGAGAGGAAGTTCGAAATTATTTATCCATTGTAGATATTGCCTTCACTGCGCGACACCACAGCCCTTTATATAATTACGGAGTAGCTGCAAATAAATATTATGATTATATGGCAAGTGGAACTCCAATCTTAGCTGCCCATCACGGAATTAATGATTTAGTCCAAATCAACAACTGTGGGCTCCATGTAAAAAACGAGAAAGAAGCAATTAGAGAGGGTATATCGGAGTTCTTGTCTCTCCCGGCTGATCAATATCACCTCATGGGAGAAAAAGGTAGAAAAGCTGTTGAAGCATTTACCTACGAAAACCTTGCACAACGCTACATTGAAGTAATGGAACGCTCATGAGATACAAAACCTTTAAAACAGTATGTGATGGTATAACAGCATTTAGCTTGATGGTTTTGTTCCTCCCGTTTTTCCTTTTTGTTTCTTTTATCCTTCTGATTCAAAACAACGGCTCTCCTTTTTTCACTCAAACCCGACCTGGGAAGCACGGAAAACTGTTCACCATTTATAAGTTAAAAACCATGCGGGACACCCGCGATGATTCGGGCGACTTACTGCCCGACAATCTTCGGATGACTCCCCTTGGCAAAATCATCAGAAAACTTTCCTTAGACGAACTCCCACAACTTTGGAACATCCTCAAAGGAGAAATGAGTTTTGTAGGACCACGGCCCTTACTGCCAGAATACCTACCTTTATACTCTGAGGAACAACAAAAGCGCCATCTGGCTAAACCGGGTATTACGGGTTGGGCTCAAGTGAATGGTAGAAATGCAATAAGTTGGAAACAAAAATTCGAATACGACCTTTGGTATATTCAACATCAAAGTTTTATCTTGGATATTAAAATATTAGGGATGACCCTTACTAAGGTTTTTAAGACGAAAGATGTAAACGCCACTGGTCAAATCACAATGGAACCCTTCAATGGAAACAACTAAATTTATTCTTATTGGTGGTGGAGGTCATGCACGAGTTGTATCGAGCATTATTGAAGCACAAGAAATTTATCAACTAGAAGCTGTTTTTGATTTAAACCCAAAGATTCAAACTTTGGACGGCGTTAGCGTATATCAAAAGTACAGTTCCGATCTATTCCCTAACGCTTCAGCTATTATTGCTATTGGAGACAATAGAATCCGAAAACAATTGGCACAAACAATTAATCATGTCTTTGGTGTACTTATTCATCCCTCAGCAAGTTTGGATCGTCTCAGTTCGGTTGAAGGGGGATCTGTTGTTATGCAGCGTGCGGTAATTCAACGAGGAACTCGGGTAGGGAAGCATGGAATCATCAATACGGCAAGCAGTATTGATCATGATTGTGTTTTAGGAGATTTTGTTCATATCGCACCCAATGCTACCCTCTGTGGTGGTGTTGTAATAGGAGACGAAACGTTTGTAGGAGCAGGAGCTGTTGTTTTACCGCAAATTAAAATTGGTAAACGAGTAACTGTAGGCGCAGGATCAGTAGTTACTAAAAACATTCCTGATGGAGCAACTGTAGTTGGGAATCCAGGAAAAATAATCACTTCACATGGGGCAATCTAAAATATGGCTCTCTTCCCCCCATATGGGAACGGAGGAACTGAAGAACGTTCAAGAAGCTTTTGCAACCAATTGGGTTGCTCCCGCTGGCCCGTTCATCAGTCAATTTGAACAGGACTTGTCGGACTATACCCAAGTGAAGCATACAGCAGTTGTACAATCTGGAACGGCTGCAATTCATTTAGCACTTCGTTTGCTGGATGTAGGCAAAGATGATGTTGTGCTTTGTCAATCCTTTACTTTCATAGGCTCGTCAAATCCAATCACCTATCAGCAAGCACAGCCGGTTTTTATAGACTCTGAAAGGGAAACTTGGAATATGTGCCCCGAGGCGCTGGATACGGCAATCAAACAGTTTGTAAAACAAGGTAAAAAACCCAAAGCCATTCTTGTTGTACACCTTTATGGGATGCCGGCCAAGATGAAGGAAATAGGGGCTCTTTCGGAGCGCTATGGAATTCCAATCATTGAAGACGCTGCCGAAGCGCTAGGATCTTCAATTGAAGGTCAAGCCTGTGGCTCTTTTGGCACTTTTGGGATTTTGAGCTTTAATGGAAACAAAATAATCACAACCTCTGGAGGTGGGGCATTGCAGTCTAAGGATGAAGCCGCTATAGCAAAAGCACGTTTTTTGGCAACCCAGGCCAAGGATACTGCTCCATATTATGAGCATTCTACCCTAGGGTACAATTACCGCATGTCTAATATTGCGGCGGCGATTGGAGTCGGTCAGCTTCAGGTTTTAGAGGATCGAGTAGCTGCACGAAGAGCAAACTATAGATTTTATGAAGACCTTTTCAAAAATGTAGACGGAGTTCGGTTTTTAGAGGAACCTCAGGGGTTCTTATCCAACCGCTGGTTGAGCTGTGTTTTATTGGAACAGTCAAAAAACAAAAAACTCGAGCCCGAACATTTTAGACTGCACTTAGAACAAGACAATATTGAAAGTCGACCCTTGTGGAAGCCCATGCATATGCAACCGCTTTACAAAGGCGCAGCATATTTTGGAGGAGCGGTCGCTCAAGAGCTTTTCCAAAAAGGATTATGCTTACCTTCGGGAAGTAATTTAACAGACCAAGATAAAGAGCGAATTCAAAGATCAATAGAGGCTTTTTTGAATTCCTAAACTCAAACCACGATGTTCGAAAAAATATTCAAATACCATTACTCTAAAAAATACGCCTATGTATTGGATGGAATTTGCCTTTTTTTAGCCATTGAGGTACTCTTGTATTTAAATGGTTCCAACATAGTAATTCGCTCGTTAACCGATAAAATCATCTTCATTGTTTTGGCATTGGCTTGTTTGACCTTGTTGAGGGGGTATCGGATGTTACTTCGCTTTACGACCTTTATTGATATTGGTAAAATCACAATGGGATTGGTCCTGACGCTTATGGTTTATGCCCTTTATGTGAAAGCAAATACAAGAGCACATTATAACTATCTGTTATTACTGTTTTATTTTAGCCTTTCTTTTTTATCGCTCTATCGTCTTATTGTAAAACTACTGTATGCGCGAGTTTCGAAAGAACAAAAACTAACGGCTACTATTTTATTTGGCGCAGGAGTCAACGGTCTGATGGCCAAGAGAGCCTTAGACGACAGTAATTCGTTTAATGTACTTGCCTTCGTTGATGATGATAAGACCAAGGTTGGTCGTAGTATCGAAGGGATTTCTGTTTTTGCCTTAGACG